>ERZ857750.1457-NODE-1457-length-26039-cov-8.030865_pt1 | contig 26039 bp, 28 predicted proteins | sample MGYA00519915_ERZ857750 | MGnify/ENA primary metagenome ERZ857750 (study PRJEB31778, sample SAMEA3449358) | human gut metagenome | biome: human gut; feature: human-associated habitat; material: faeces | place: United Kingdom | collected 2010/2012 ...
CCGACAAAAGGAGAATATATATGTCTACAAATCGTGTTGTTGTTACAGGTTACGGTGTAACCTCACCAATCGGAAATACACCAGAGGAGTTCTGGAATAGCCTTCATGAAGGAAAAATTGGAATCAAGCCCATTACGAAATTTGATGCTTCTGAAATTCCAGTCTTTAATGCGGGTGAAATTCAAGATTTTCCATTCGATAAATATTTTGTGAAAAAAGATCAAAATCGTATGGATACTTACTCATTGTATGCAATCTATGCTGCGATGGAAGCTATTGAAAATTCAGGCTTGAACATGGAAGAAGAAGACCGCGATCGTGTAGGTGTGATTGTATCATCTGGTATTGGTGGTTTGCAAGAATTGGAAGATCAAATTATCCGGATGCATGAACGTGGGATGAAGAGAATCCAACCAATGTTTATTCCAAAAGCTCTTTCAAATATGGGTGCTGGAAACATCGCACTTAAAATTGGGGCTCAAGGGGTATGTAAATCCGTGACAACAGCTTGTGCTTCTGCTAATGATGCAATTGGTGAAGCTTTCCGTGAAATTAAATTTGGTATGCATGATGTTGTTTTGGCAGGTGGTGCTGAAGCTTCGATTACTAAGATTGGTATCGGTGGTTTTAATGCCCTTACGGCCCTTTCAACAACGGAAGACCCAGAACGTTCATCTATTCCATTTGACAAGGACCGTAATGGTTTTGTGATGGGGGAAGGTGCAGGGGTTCTTGTCATCGAAAGTTTGGAACATGCCCAAAAACGTGGTGCTAATATTTTAGCTGAAATTGTTGGTTATGGTTCAAACTGTGATGCCTACCATATGACAACACCGACACCAGATGGTTCAGGTGCGGCCAAAGCGATTAAATTAGCGATCAATGAAGCTGGTATTAAGCCTGAAGACGTCGATTATGTCAACGCTCATGGTACATCTACACCTGCCAATGAGAAAGGTGAAAGCGGAGCTATTGTTTCTGTACTTGGTAAAGAAGTTCCTGTATCATCTACTAAATCATTTACAGGACACTTGCTTGGTGCCGCTGGTGCAGTTGAAGCGATTGCTACCATCGAAGCGATTCGTCACAGCTTTGTACCAAAAACTGCTGGTACTAAAGAATTGTCTGACTATATCGAAGCAAACGTTGTTTATGGTGAAGGCCAAGAAGCGGATATTCAGTATGCTATCTCAAATACCTTTGGTTTTGGAGGACACAATGCTGTTCTGGCCTTTAAACGTTGGGAGGGTTAATTCATGAATATTTCTGAGATCAAAGATTTGTTGGCTCAATTTGATGCGTCAACTTTGCGTGAATTCTCATATAAAAATAATGGCGAAGAATTGAATTTGAGTAAAAATCAAACGACTTCAGTTGCGACTACACCGGTATCTCCTGCAGTTGAAGTGGTAGCAACACCTCAAACTCCTGTCGTAGCCCCTGTTGTTGAAGCACCAGCAACTCCAACTGTAGTGGCTGAACCAGTTGCTGCTTCAGCTCAGGTTGCAGAAGGTGATGTGGTTGAAAGTCCATTGGTTGGAGTGGCTTACTTGTCACCAGCTCCGGATAAACCAGCCTTTGTATCTGTAGGAGATAAGGTTACTAAGGGTCAAACACTCTTGATTATCGAAGCCATGAAAGTGATGAATGAAGTCCCAGCACCAAAAGATGGGGTAGTCACTGAAATTTTGGTAACGAATGAAGAAATGGTTGAATTTGGAAAAGGATTGGTTCGAATCAAATGACAATTGATATTAATGCTATTCGTGAGGCTTTGCCGCATCGTTACCCAATGCTTTTGGTGGATCGCGTTTTAGAAACAAGCGAAGATACGATTGTTGCCATTAAAAACGTGACAATTAATGAACCATTTTTTAATGGACATTTTCCACAATATCCTGTTATGCCAGGTGTTCTCATTATGGAAGCTTTGGCACAAACAGCAGGTGTACTAGAGTTGTCAAAACTTGAAAATAAAGGGAAATTAGTCTTTTATGCAGGAATGGACAAGGTGAAGTTTAAAAAACAAGTCGTTCCAGGAGATCAACTGGTGATGACAGCTACTTTTGTCAAACGTCGTGGAACAATTGCTGTTGTTGAAGCGAAAGCAGAGGTAGACGGTAAGCTTGCAGCTTCAGGAACGCTTACGTTTGCAATTGGAAATTAAGAAAGGCCTATCTATGTTTCGTAAGATCTTAATCGCCAATCGTGGTGAGATTGCAGTGCGCATTATTCGTGCGGCTCGTGAACTTGGCATCGAGACGGTTGCGGTGTATTCTACTGCTGATAAAGAAGCCTTGCATACCTTACTAGCGGATGAAGCAGTCTGTATTGGACCTGCTAAATCAACAGAATCTTATTTGAATATGAGTGCTGTCTTGTCTGCAGCTGTTTTAACAGGTGCAGAAGCTATTCACCCTGGTTTTGGATTTTTAAGTGAAAACTCAAAATTTGCGACCATGTGTGAGGAGGTGGGCATTAAATTTATTGGTCCTTCTGCTAAAGTCATGGATTTGATGGGGGATAAGATTAATGCTCGTAAACAGATGATCAAAGCAGGAGTGCCTGTTATTCCTGGATCAGATGGTGAAGTGTATACTGCTGAAGAAGCGCTCGAGATTGCAGAACGTATTGGTTACCCTGTGATGTTGAAAGCATCTGCAGGAGGCGGTGGTAAAGGAATTCGGAAGGTTGAAAAACCAGAAGATTTGGTTGCTGCTTTTGAATCTGCTTCCTCAGAAGCTCAAGCTGCTTTTGGGAATGGTGCCATGTATATGGAGCGGGTGATTTATCCGGCACGCCACATTGAAGTACAGATTTTAGCTGATCAGCATGGACATGTCATTCACTTAGGTGAACGCGATTGCTCTCTTCAACGAAATAACCAAAAAGTTTTAGAAGAATCCCCTTCAATTGCTATCGGAAAAACTCTTCGTAATCAAATTGGTTCTGCAGCTGTTTGTGCAGCTGAATCAGTTGGGTACGAAAATGCTGGAACGATTGAATTCTTGTATGATGAAGGCAAGGGTGAATTCTACTTTATGGAAATGAATACCCGTGTGCAAGTAGAGCATCCTGTCACGGAATTTGTAACAGGAGTTGATATCGTTAAGGAACAGATTAAAATCGCAGCTGGACAAGAATTATCCGTTACTCAAGAGGATATTGTCATTAAAGGTCATGCGATTGAATGCCGGATCAATGCGGAAAATCCTTCCTTTAACTTTGCACCAAGCCCAGGTAAGATCACTAATCTCTATCTTCCAAGTGGTGGGGTTGGCTTGCGTGTGGATTCTGCTGTGTATCCTGGTTATACGATTCCACCATACTATGATAGTATGATTGCCAAGATCATTGTCCATGGTGAAAATCGCTTTGATGCACTGATGAAAATGCAGCGTGCTCTTTATGAGTTGGAAATCGATGGTGTCACAACCAATAGTAGTTTCCAGTTGGATTTGATTTCAGATTCACATGTGATCGCTGGTGATTATGACACTGCATTTTTGATGGAACAATTCCTTCCAAATTATAATAAGGAATGATGAAAAAGCCTGGACTTGTGAGGGAAGTATGAACATCATCCTCACAGTTTCAGGCTTTTATAGTAATGCTGCAGATACTGTAGCATATTATAAGGAGTAAGTAATGGCATTATTTTCTAAAAAAGATAAATATATTCGGATCAATCCGAATAGGTCAGCCTGGAAGGAGCCTCAGCCAAAACCTGAAGTTCCTGATGAACTATTTTCACAATGCCCAGGTTGTAAACATACCATTTACCAAAAGGATTTAGGTAGTGAACGAGTATGCCCGAATTGTGGCTATACCTTCCGTATTTCTGCTAAAGAACGCTTGGCGCTGACAGTGGATCCAGCTAGCTTTGAAGAAATGTTTACAGGAATCGAAACGACTGACCCTTTGAATTTCCCCAATTATAAGAAGAAACTAGCAGCAGTGCGGGAAATGACAGGACTGGATGAAGCAGTCCTGACTGGAACTGCTTTGATTAAAGGGCAAAAAGTTGCGCTTGGGATTATGGATTCCAACTTTATCATGGCTTCAATGGGTTCTGTAGTAGGCGAAAAAATTACTCGTTTATTTGAATTTGCGACAAAAGAACAATTGCCAGTTGTTCTCTTTACCGCTTCCGGTGGCGCTCGGATGCAAGAAGGAATCGTGAGTTTGATGCAAATGGCAAAGATTTCTGCGGCTGTTCAACATCATTCTAAAGAAAAATTATTCTATTTGACAGTATTGACAGATCCGACAACTGGTGGGGTGACAGCCTCATTTGCTATGGAAGGTGATATTATCATGGCAGAGAGTCAGGCCTTGGTCGGGTTTGCCGGTCGTCGCGTGATCGAATCAACTGTGCGTGAAAAATTGCCAGATGATTTCCAAAAAGCAGAATTTCTACAAGAACATGGATTTGTAGACTTGATCGTGGAGAGAAGCCAAATCCGAGCAACAGTTGGACAATTATTGGCCCTTCATGGAGGTAAACATGAGTAAAATAACACAGATTATTAAAGAAGCACGTGACCAAGGAAGATTGACTGCTCTTGATTTTGCTCAAGGAATTTTTGATGATTTTATCGAATTGCATGGAGATCGAAACTTCCGTGATGATGGTGCGGTGATTGGTGGGATTGGACGCTTAGGCGATCAAACGGTTACAGTCGTTGGGATCCAAAAAGGAAAAAATCTTCAGGATAATCTAAAACGTAATTTTGGACAACCACATCCAGAAGGCTATCGAAAAGCTTTGCGCCTCATGAAGCAAGCAGAGAAATTTGGCCGTCCAGTTGTGACCTTTATCAATACAGCGGGTGCTTATCCTGGTGTTGGTGCTGAAGAACGAGGACAAGGTGAAGCCATTGCCCGTAACCTTATGGAAATGAGTGATTTAAAAGTTCCAATTATCGCGATTATCATCGGAGAAGGTGGTTCTGGTGGTGCCTTAGCTCTTGCTGTAGCAGATAAGGTTTGGATGCTTGAGAACTCCATCTATGCAGTCTTGAGTCCAGAAGGTTTCGCCTCTATTCTTTGGAAAGATGGAAGTCGTGCTATGGAAGCAGCAGAGTTGATGAAGATTACTTCTCACGAATTATTAAATATGGAAATTGTCGATAAGGTGATTCCCGAGCATGGATTTTCAAATGGAGAACTACTGGCTCAAGTGAAGAAGGAATTACAGGAAGAGTTAAAGGTTTTACAAGCCTTACCTCTCGAAGAGCTTCTGGAGCAACGCTACCAACGTTTTCGTAAATATTAAAAAACTGAGCTTGCAAATTGCAAGACTCAGTTTTTTTAAACTTTATTTTGGTGCGATGACTTCTGCACCACCCATGTATGGACGAAGAACTTCAGGAATGGTTACAGAACCATCTTCGTTTTGATAGTTTTCAAGAATAGCAGCGACGGTACGTCCAACAGCTAACCCTGAACCGTTCAAAGTGTGAAGAAGTTTGACTTTACCATCTGCTTCGTCACGGTAGCGGATTTGCGCACGACGAGCTTGGAAATCTTCTGTATTGGAACAGCTTGAGATTTCACGGTAGGTATTTTGTGCTGGGATCCATACTTCTAAGTCGTAAGTCTTAGCAGCTGAGAAGCCCATGTCTCCTGTTGAGAGAGCTACTACACGGTATGGAAGATTCAGTTTTTGAAGGATATTTTCAGCATTGACAACCATTTTTTCCAATTCATCATATGATTCTTCTGGTTTAGCAAACTTCACCATTTCAACCTTATGGAATTGGTGCAAACGGATCAATCCACGAGTATCACGACCAGCTGAACCAGCTTCTGAACGGAATGATGGACTCATAGCGGTGAAATAGATTGGAAGGTCTTTCCCATCAAGAATTTCATCGCGGTAGTAGTTTGTCAAAGGAACTTCGGCTGTTGGAATGAGGACATAATTGGTATCGCTAAGTTCAAAAGTGTCTTCCTTGAATTTTGGATACTGACCAGTACCAAACATAGAATCATGGTTGACCATGTAAGGAGGGATGACTTCAGTGTAGCCTTCCTTGCCATGTTCGTCCAACATGAAGTTGTAGATAGCGCGTTCTAAGCGAGCTCCAAGTCCTTTGTAAAAGAGGAAACGAGCACCAGTAACTTTAGCCCCGCGTTCCCAGTCAAGGATATCAAGGTCTTCACCTAAATCCCAGTGAGCTTTTGGTTCGAAGTCAAACTCGCGAGGAGTTCCCCAACGGCGAACTTCAACGTTGTCATCCTCATCTGCTCCAACAGGGACACTATCAGCAGGGATATTTGGAAGGGTAGTAGTGAATTCAGTTAATTTGGCATCGATTTCAGCCAATTCTGTATCCAATGCTTTGACTTCTGCAGAGAGGGTTTGCATGGCAGCAATCTTATCATCTGCATTTTCCTTGTTGCGTTTAGCTTGTGCGATTTCAGCAGATACAGTGTTACGCTCAGCTTTGAGATTTTCTACTTTGACTAAGATATCTCGACGTTTGGCATCGATTTCTTTCATTTCATTCAAAATAGCTGCATCTACGCCACGTGTTGCCAATTTTTTAGCAACCGCATCAAAGTCTGTACGAATTCGTTTAATATCTAACATAGCTTCTCCTTTAACAAAAAACACACCTGTTACAGTGTTGGAGTGGCAGAGCCACGGTTCCATCCAACTTCACAGGTGTGCACTTGATTCGATATTGTATTTTAAAGAAACGGTAGAATTTCAATTAAGATTTCTATCTGCTCGCAGCAACCGCAGACTTTCTGAAAGAACCTCTTAACTTACTTATCCGTTTGCGTCTATTATACAAGAAAAGATCCTATTTTGCAAATAGATTTTTAATTTTAGCCGTGATGATTTGGATCAACGTAGGAAGTTTGACAATTTTCTCATTTCCTAGATGTTCCCGAGCAATCTTTAAAATTTTTCCAGAGTCTTTTGAAGCAAAGAGAAATTTTGATTCTCTGGTATAGATTTCAAAATGGCGGCTAATTTTACGTCCGGATACATTGGCTCCGATTCGCTCGATTTCTTGCCAGGGAATTTGGATGTAGTCTTCAACATTAGCATCCGCATAAAATTCAAAAGCGGCATTCCCGACTAGGATTTTTCCAACCTTTCCCCCCACTCCAAGGTAAGAAACCCCTGTAGTATGGAATTCAACGTTTTTATTCAATGATTGAGCCATGAGATCCTCCTGTATTGCTGTTCACTCCATTATATCATAATAAAAAGAAGGCCGAAACCTTCTTTTTAGTTGATCTTTGCTTACATCAAGCCAGCAACGTGTGCTAATACACCGATTACAAAGAGAGCGATGATGATAGTGATTGGAGATACTTTTTTCTTCAACAACCACATACAAGCAAAAGTAAGAAGCAATCCCATCAAACCAGGAATCAATGCATCCAAGTTTTGTTGGAAAGTTGTAACTTTTTCAGGTGTTTGAGATAGGCCTGAACCAACTTGAGCGAAGGCTTCTTGAATTCCTTTGAAACCTTCAGGAAGTTTATCCCAATGGATATAAGCTTTGTCGTCTAATTTGACAGAAGAAACATTGAAGACGAATTTAATAGATACCCAACGTTCTACCAAGACAGCGAGGATGAACATCCCAAGGATAGAAGCCCCTTTAGTGATGTCTTGCAAGATCCCACCAGACATATCTTTGGTAATTTCAGAACCTGCTTTGTAGCCAAGTTCTTGCGTGTACCACAAGAAGGCCATACGAATCGCATTCCATGCGATAAAGAAGATGAGTGGACCAAGGATATTACCAGACGCAGCCAGTGATGCACCAAGGGCACCAAGGATAGGACGTACTGTAAACCAGAAGACTGGATCTCCGATACCCGCCAAAGGACCCATCATACCAATTTTAACCCCTTGGATGGCAGCATCGTCAATCGCAGCACCGTTTGCTCTTTCTTCTTCAAGAGCAAGTGTTACCCCGATGATAGGAGCGGCAACGTATGGGTGAGTGTTGAAGAATTCCATGTGACGTTCAAGAGCAGCCGCTTGGTCTTCTTTCTTCGTGTAGAGTTTTTTGATAGCTGGGATCAATGAGTAAGCCCAACCCAAGTTTTGCATCCGTTCATAGTTCCAAGAACCTTGCAAGAAGGTTGAACGCCACCAAACTTTTTGACGATCTGATTTAGATAATTGTAATTTTTCAGTCATGATAGTGTCACACCTTTCTTAATAGTCTTCGAGAATGTCGCCAATTGGATCGTTAGAAGTAGCGGCACCGCCACCTCCATTGCCACCTTTCTTAGAAAGAGTAAGGTAGATCAAGGCAAGGGCAACACCGATTGCTCCAAGAGCGATCAAAGTTAATTGGCTAACGGCTGCAAGAGCAAAACCGATGGCAAAGAATGGCCATACTTCACGGCTCGCCATCATGTTGATAACCATGGCATAACCAACGGCTACAACCATACCACCACCGATTTGCATTCCATCAGAGAGCCATTTTGGCATTTGTTCAAGAGCAGTTTTGACAGTTTCAGCAGGAATCATCAACAAGAGGGCTGCAGGAATGGCGATACGAAGACCTTGAAGAAGAAGGGCCACAAAGTGAGCGCGTTCTACACCTTTGATATCCCCTTTTCTAGCAGCAGCGTCGGCAGTGTGAACCAAACCAACAGAAAGGGTACGGACGATCATGGTCAAGAAAAGACCAGCAACTGCAAGTGGAATAGCGACACTTTGAGCGACAGCGATTCCTTTTGTACTGAAGTCTCCCCCAAGTACCATGATGATGGCAGCAGCGACAGATGCAAGGGCAGCATCGGGTGCAACTGCGGCACCAATGTTTGCCCAGCCAAGTGCAATAAATTGAAGTGAACCACCAAGCATAATGCCAGCAGTCAAATTACCTGTTACCAAACCGATTAAGGTACAAGCAACAAGGGGTTGGTGGAATTGGAATTGGTCAAGGATACCTTCAAGACCTGCTAAGAAGGCAACAACGACCACTAATACCATAGAAATAATAGACATGTTTAAAATCCTTTCGTAAGTAATCGATTATTGAACGTTAGCTTTGTTAATTAAGTCAAACAAATCTTTCTTAGAGTCATTTGGCACTTTACGGACGTCAAATTCTACTCCAAGATCACGCATTTTTTCAAATGTAGCCACGTCATCTTTATCCATTGACAAGACATTGTTCACCATGGTTTTACCAGTTGAGTGGGCCATTGAACCAACGTTCAAGGTTTTAATCGGAACACCACCTTCGATGGCGCGAAGAGCATCTTGGGGTGTTTCAAATAAGATCAAAGCATGGGTATTTCCAAAACGTGGATCTTTTGCAACGTCGATCAATTTTTGAATTGGGACAACGTTTGCTTTCACACCATTTGGTGCCGCTTGTTTGATCAATTCCTTACGGAGTTCATCTTTAGCAACAGAATCTGAAGCAACAATGATCCGATCGGCTTTTGAATCGGGTGTCCAAGCAGTTGCGACTTGTCCATGAAGAAGACGTGTATCTAAGCGGGCAAGATTAATCTTGAGTTTTCCATCTCCGATAACCGTTCCTTCTGGAATCGCAGCTTGGGCTACAGGAGCAGCAGCGGCTGAACTAGCTTCTTCGACAGGATTCAATTCTTCTGGAAGGGCTTTGACACCGTCTTTTGCTTCCTTAATGATGTTTGCAGCGACTTTATCAACGCCGGCATTTGCATCCATCAAACGCTCTGTATAAGCTTGAATCAACATCGGAAGGTTCAATCCTGTGATGATCGCAAATTTACGATCTGGATTTTCTCCCATGACGCGACTTGCTTGGTTAAATGGAGAACCACTCCAAAGGTCAGCCAAAACCAAAACTTCATCTTCTGCATCAAATGCGGCAACAGCTGCATTGAATTTAGCATAGAGATCATCAGGGCCTTCGCTTGGCATGAACGTAACCACTTGAACTTTCTCTTGATCCCCAAAGATCATCGAGCCGGATTGGTGGATTCCAGCTGCAAATTCACCGTGGCTAGCAATAATGATACCAATACTCATTATTGACATTCCTCCTTATAAAATTTGTTTGACTTTCAGTTTAAGAAAACTTTAAGCTACTTTATTATAAATCGTTTCCACACTTAAGTCAATTTTTCTATCAAAATCTCGATGTAAAAACATTGATTTATTATATTAAATTATCGGTAAATAAAAATTGAATGCTATTGAATGGCTCTTGTTTATTAGTTGATAATGGCAGAAGAAATCAATGATATGTAGGTTTCATAGGATTTGAATTTCAATAAAATATTCCAACAATCGATCTATATCCGCAAAAATAAAAAATAAATATATAATAAATTGTAAAATAGAGTGATTGAGAGCACTCAAAAAGACTAGCCCAGTTGGGCTAGTCCTGTAGGTTCAGTTGTTTAGTTTGTAAAGTCAAGTACCATACGTCCTTGAATGGTTCCAGCTTCCATTTCGTCAAAGACTTTGACTGCATCTTCTACTGGACGTTTTTGAACGACAGGGACTACCAAGCCTTCTGCACCAAATTGGAAGGCTTCTTCCAAGTCTTTACGAGTTCCTACAAGAGAACCAATGACTTGGATACCATCTAATACAGTTTTCACAATGCTGAGGTCCATCATTTCAGAAGGAAGACCAACTGCGACCACGCGGCCACCTGCACGAACAGAATCTACTGCTTGGTTGAAAGCTACTTTAGAAACAGCTGTTACGACAGCAGAGTGAGCTCCACCGTTTGTTTTTTCTTTGATCAATCCTGGGACATCTTCGACTTCGCGACCGTTGATGACAAAGTCTGCACCAACTTCTTTCGCCAATTCTAGTTTATCATTGTTGATATCGACAGCGATGACATGTGCGTTGAAGACTTTCTTAGCATATTGAACAGCCAAGTTTCCAAGTCCACCAGCTCCATAGATAACGATCCATTGTCCTGGTTCAGCTTTGGCTTCTTTGATGGCTTTGTAAGTTGTAACACCTGCACACGTAATAGAAGAAGCTTGAGCTGGATCTAATCCTTCCGGTACTTTCACTGCGTAATCTGCAGTAACGATACATTGTTCAGCCATTCCTCCATCAACAGAGTAACCAGCATTTTTTACAGTACGGCAAAGAGTTTCGCGACCAGTTGTACAGTATTCACAAGTTCCACATCCTTCGAAGAACCATGCGACACTGACACGATCCCCAACTTTTAGGCTCTTGACATCTGGAGCAACTTCTTTAACAATACCGATTCCTTCGTGTCCAAGAACACGGCCTGGAACTTTACCGAAGTCCCCGTGAGCAACGTGCAAGTCAGTGTGGCAGACACCACAGTATTCGATTTGAACAAGTGCTTCCCCTGTTTCAAGTGGACGCATGTCTTTGTTTGCAACGATTTCAACACCAGTACCTTCTGGATTTACAACAACAGCTTTCATTTTGTTCCTCCTTAAGTGAACGAGAAGCGGTTTAGAATTTTTGAAAGCGCTTCTTTAATAACTATGTCAATAATATCACAAACTAGATGACGAGGCAATGAAAAAAATGGAAAAAAAGGGCGGTATTGATTAACCGATTAAGGATTTGGCGCAGAAAAAGACATGAGGGGATAGCTCATGTCTGTTCCTATTATAAGAATAATTGAATGAGTTGGCGCGCGACACCATCTTCGTTATTTGTGAAATCTGTGACGGAGTCTGCATAAGGGAGAAGGACGGAGCTGGCATTTTTCATGGCGTATCCATGACCAGCGAGAGCTAGCATGTCCGTATCGTTGTGCTCGTCTCCAAAGGCAATCAAATCCTTCTGATCCATATTGAGTTTATCTAGAAGGTAGGTCAGAGCAGATGCTTTGGTCACATTTTTGGGATTGCATTCCAGAATATTTAAGGGACCACCCCAAGTATTGATAGACAGATTGTAGTCATAATGCCGATTCATTTCATCTGCCAGAGCATATTTGTCTTCCGCTTTCGTTTGAAAGAGAATACAGTTTGGGTCGCTCGTTACCCGCTCGGGATTGAATTGATTTTCTGGTTGGAAAGATTCAATCCCGAATAATTTAGGATCTGCAACGTGCTCATTTGGATCGGTAATAAAGAATTTATTGCGGTATTCGCCTGCTATAAAGTCCGCTTGGATAGTGTCTCGGTTAGCGACCATATCTAACAGGTATTTTTTATCTAAAGTCAAACATTGTTCATCTGCCCATTTTTTCTCAGGTAGATGCGTAAGGGAGCCGTTAAAATTGATCATCGGAGTATCTAGCTCTAGTTGTTTGTAATAGGTATGTGCCATACGGTAAGGGCGGCCTGTTGTAATAATGACTTTATGGCCAAGAGCACTAATTTTTTTTATCGTATCAATGGTAAAGTCGCTCAATTTGCTTTCGGAATTTAAGAGAGTGCCATCTAGATCTAGAGCGATCATCTTTTTATGCATATTTCAGTTCCTTTCGAGAAGAATGAGACCATTATATCAGAAAAATCGGAAAAGCGCTCAAAAATCGAGAAGAGAAGTAGGATTTCTTGAAAGGCGAAAGATCTTTTGGTAAAATAGAAGTAACGTTCGCAAATTGATTGGGAGCGAGAATGATGAAAAAGGAGTTTATTCTGAAATGGATAAGTTTTTTAAACTTTCAGAACATGGAACCACTGTTCGAACAGAGGTTCTTGCTGGTTTGACAACCTTTTTTGCGATGAGTTATATCCTCTTCGTAAACCCTCAAATGTTGTCACAAACAGGTATGCCAGCTCAAGGAGTCTTCCTTGCAACGATCATTGGATCCGTTGTCGGGACCTTGATGATGGCTTTTTATGCCAATTTACCTTATGCACAAGCACCTGGGATGGGCTTGAATGCCTTCTTTACCTTTACAGTTGTATTTGGTATGGGCTACTCATGGCAGGAAGCTTTGGGAATGGTCTTCATTTGTGGTGTGATTTCATTGATTATCACATTGACAAAAGTTCGGAAGATGATCATCGAATCGATTCCGACTGCTCTTCGCTCTGCTATTTCAGCGGGGATCGGGATTTTCTTGGCCTATGTTGGGATTAAGAATGCAGGATTTTTAAAATTCACGATTGACCCTCATACTTATACAGTGGTCGGGGAAGGAGCAGATAAGGCGAATGCAACGATCTCAGCCAATGCATCTGCTGTTCCTGGATTGGTTGATTTTAACAATCCAGCTGTCCTCTTGGCCCTTGTTGGTCTTGCAATTACTATTTTCTTTGTTGTCAAAGGGATTAAGGGAGGGATTATCCTTTCTATCTTAGTAACGACTGTGCTTGGAATTCTCATCCATGTTGTTGATATCACTAAAATTGACTTTGCAAGTAACCATATAGGAGCTGCCTTTAATGATTTAGGCACGATCTTTGGTCAAGCTTTGGGATCAAAAGGATTGGGTTCGTTGATTTCCAATACGTCTCGTTTGCCTGAGACCTTAATGGCAATTTTAGCCTTCTCCTTGACTGATATTTTTGATACAATCGGAACTTTAATCGGTACGGGTGAAAAAGTTGGGATTGTTGCGACAAATGGGGAAAACCATCAATCAGCGAAATTAGATAAGGCCCTCTATTCAGACCTTGTAGCGACTTCAGTCGGAGCCATTGCAGGAACTTCAAACGTAACGACGTATGTTGAATCTGCAGCTGGTATTGGAGCTGGTGGACGCACTGGTTTGACAGCCTTGGTTGTGGCAATCTGTTTTGCTATTTCAAGTCTCTTTAGTCCTTTGTTAGCGATTGTACCGACCGCTGCTACAGCACCAATTTTAATTGTTGTTGGGATCATGATGTTGAGTGGCTTAAAAAATATCCATTGGGAAGATATGTCAGAAGCAGTTCCTGCCTTCTTCACCTCTATCTTTATGGGCTTCAGCTACTCGATTACACAAGGGATCGCTGCTGGATTTATCACCTATAGCTTGGTGAAAGTGGTTAAAGGACAAGCCAAAGAAGTGCACAGCATGATTTGGATTTTAGATGTTCTATTTATTTTAAACTACGTTAGCATGGCCTTGAATTAAGCATCAGGAAAGTGCCAAAAAGGAATGGGAGTTGTCTCCCATTCCTTTTTGGATGGATCGAGGGAATGAATGGGAGAGTTTCCTGTTTTCTTTGATTCCTTTTTCTCAAAAACAAACCGGAGTCGAACAATTTCTAAAAGAAAGAGCAGATTTTTAAAAAGTTTGGTATAATAGAGAAATGATTAGTCACAATGAAACGGAGCTGATCGCTCTAGGAAAACAGCTAGGAAAACTCTTAGAAAAGCAAGACGTGATCATCTTATCAGGTGATCTAGGGGCAGGAAAAACGACCTTTACCAAAGGAATTGCAAAGGGGTTAGAGATTGATCAGATGATTAAAAGCCCGACCTATACCATTGTTCGTGAATACGAAGGCCGCTTGCCTTTATACCATTTGGATGTTTACCGGATTGGGAATGATCCAGATTCTATTGATTTAGATGATTTCCTATTTGGAGATGGTGCTACCATTATTGAATGGGGAGAGCTGATTGAGCCGAGTCTCTCGGATGCTTATCTAAAAATTTTTATCCGAAAATTGGAAGATGGGCGAGAGTTGGCTTTTGAAGCTCATGGAGCGCGTGCAGAAGATTTACTAGCATCCTTTAAGCAGGTGGAAAAAAACGATGACTAAGGAAAAGGAAGTGACAGTAGAAATTCGGCAAGCTGACAGTGCAGACGCGGCTCTTGTCGTTGATTTCTTAAATCAAGTTGGGAAAGAGTCAGATTACATGACGCTAGATGAAGCTGGGATAGGCATGTCTCCAGCAGACATGGAGCAATTTCTGATGGTGCAAGAGATGGCGGAAAACCGGATTTGCCTCTTGCTATTTCTAGATCAGGAACTGGCAGCTTTGTTAAATATCACTGCAGCTTCTCAACGGTCCATTCGGCATATTGGTGATGTCTTTATTGTGGTTCAAAAAGCTTATTGGAATCAAGGGCTTGGACAGATCCTGTTGGAAGAAGGGATCGAGTGGGCGCACTCGACCGGTGTTCTTAGGAAACTAGTCTTGAATGTCCAAGTGCGCAATGAACGGGCGGTTCACCTGTATAAAAAGTTAGGTTTTGAGATCGAAGGTTGCCAAGCTCGTGGAGCTTGTTCAGCTGAAGGAGAATTCTTAGATGTTTACCTTATGGGGAAACTGATAGATTAGAGAGAGATTCTATATGGTTAAAAAAATTATTTTAATGTTTTTGAGCTTATTGACGGTAACAGTGATTGGGATTGGGGCTTATGGCCTTACCATCCTAAACCAAACGACTGGGACTCTCAGTAAGACCTATAAAGGCTTTGGAAATGAGACCAATGTCATTGCAGAAAACAAGCCAATGACCATCCTTTTGATGGGGGTTGATACAGGTAGCGGTTCTCGGGAAGATCCTTGGGCCGGAAATAGTGATACCATGATTTTGGTGACTGTCAATCCTCAAACAAAAGAAACAACCATGACGAGCTTGGAAAGAGATATCCTAACCAATATTACTTCAGATGGCGAAACAGTCCAAGCAAAATTGAATTCGGCTTATGCTCAAGGCGGTGCCAAGTTAGCCATTAAGACTATTCAAGATCTTTTGAATATCCATATTGACCGCTATGTCATGATCAATATGAAGGGATTGGTTCAATTAGTGGATAAGGTTGGTGGTATCACGGTTAACAATCCATTTGACTTCGATATCTCGATCGAGGATAATGAGCCAGAATATACGGCTAAGATCGCACCAGGACGTCAGGAGATTAATGGGGATCAAGCTCTCGTTTATTCACGCATGCGCTACCAAGACCCAGAAGGAGACTACGGACGTCAAAAACGCCAACGTGAAGTGATCAAAAAGATTGTTGAGAAAGTTTTAAGCCTCAATAGTTTGAGTCACTACAAAGGAATCATTGAGTCTGTTAGTGACAATATGCAAACCAACATAGCGCTTGACAGTAATAGCCTTCTTCAATTGCTAGGATATAAAGATGCTCTTTCAACGATTCATCAGTACCAGCTGAAAGGAGAAGATGCCACCTTAGCAGATGGCGGAAGTTATCAGATTGTCACTTCAAAACATATCTTGAAAATTCAAAATATCATCCGCAAAGCTTTGGGGATGAAAGAAATTAAAACATTGAAAACCAATGCTTACCTATTAGATGGAGATGAAGAGTTGAAGAATACTTCTTCTCAAAATGATACGCCAGCGGCATCATCTGAGGAAGCACCTGTTTACCAAGAGTTTAACCAACTACCAGTTGTACCATCGACCCAGGATACGGGAGTGGTGACGCCTCAAAGTTCTGTTGCACCAGTGACACCAGTTGCTCCTGCAGCTACAGAGTCGAGCAGTGTGACACCTACGGTACCTTCAGAATAAGAAAAAAACGATTGAGTTTTCTCAATCGTTTTTACTTGGTTGCCAGATGTCTTGAATTTCTTTTAGAGAGGCTGTTGCTTGTTGACTAAATAATTTGGTCTTGTATTGGAAATCCGTTACCAATTCTTGAAGATTGGTCTTTTGGTCTTGGATAATATCCAGATTGCGTTGGATTTTTGCTAGGTTATCTTGAATTCCCTTGACCAATTGGCTGGATTCAGTCACCTCTGTTTTGATTTCTTTGCGGTTTTTTACTAGGTGGTAGCTAATGCTAGCTCCTGTTGCAAACCAAAAGAGATTTTTGAGTTTCATATGGCCTCCTTTTTAACTGTTTTTGATGGTTTCTGCGAGAACTGCTAGTTGTTCAAAATTAGGCTCGTGTTCAGTAAATGAAATGCCAAGCTCATCTTGATCGGAATAGCGAGGGATAATGTGGACATGTGTGTGAAAAACGGTTTGTCCAGAAACTTCTTCCATGTTGCTGATGATATTCATTCCCTTAGCTTGGGTAGCAGCTTCTACTTTTTTAGCAACTTTAGAAACACGTGCAAATAGTTGAGCTGTGGTGGTTTCGTCCATCTCTAGGAGGTTGCGAGCGTGTTTTTTTGGAACCACTAACGTATGACCTGGTGTAACCTGAGAGATGTCCAAAAATGCGAGGACTTCCTCGTCCTCATAGACTTTGGAGGAAGGAATGTCACCAGCTATAATCTTACAAAAAATACAATCATCAACCATAAATACACCTCATTTAGACTAAATTTTGTTATAATATAAGAACATTATACCAGAAATCGGAGAAAATATGTTAGAAATCAACAAGTTGACAGGGGGCTATGTCAACATCCCTGTCCTGAAAGAGGTGAGTTTTTCAGTTCCGGATGGCCAATTGATTGGTTTGATTGGACTAAATGGAGCTGGGAAGTCAACCACGATTAATGAAATTATTGGTCTCCTGCATCCTTATGCTGGGGAAGTACGGATTGACGGCTTGAGTCTTCAAGAAGCTCCAACTGACTATCGTAAAAAAATCGGCTATATTCCAGAAACCCCTAGCCTATATGAAGAATTAACCCTGAGAGAGCATATCGAAACCGTAGCTATGGCCTATGATTTAGACATGGATCAGGTCATGGTGCGCGTCCAGCCTTTGTTGGAACGATTTCGTTTGGCTGAAAAATTAGATTGGTTCCCGACCCAGTTTTCAAAAGGGATGAAGCAAAAGGTCATGATTATTTGCGCCTATGCAGTGGATCCAAGTCTTTATATTGTCGATGAACCCTTTTTGGGATTGGATCCTGTTGCGATTGCAGATTTGATTCAGTTATTGGCAGATGAGAAAGCAAAAGGAAAATCGATTTTGATGAGTACCCACGTTCTGGATTCGGCTGAAAAGATGTGTGATGGTTTTGTGATCCTCCATAAGGGTCAGGTCCGAGCAAAAGGGACCTTGGACGAGCTGCGTTCAACTTTTGGGGATGAAAAAGCAAGTCTAAATGATATCTACATGACCTTGACAGAAGAGGAAACAGCATGAAAGAGTTGATGAAAAAACGGCAAGAAACGTTTCGAACTCAATGTGTAAAATATAGCCGCTATGTTCTCAATGATCATTTCGTCCTCTTTATGCTGATTTTCATAGGATTTTTGGCGGTTCAATACAGCCAATTCTTGCAAGATCTCCCCAAAGATACAAGCCTGATCCGCTGGAGTCTCATGATTGGCTTGCTCCTCTTGGTTCCGATAGGCTCCATTGCGACCTACTTAGAGAAGCCCGATGCTTTATTCCTTTTAGTAAAGGAAGAGGAAGTGAAAAGTTATATCAAAGGGCAGGCCAAGAAGTCTTTTGTGTTTTGGTTTTTGATTCAAAGTGTTGTCCTTCTATTATTTGTGCCTCTTCTTCTGGCAACGGGGCTGGATAAACTTGCTATTGTAGCCTATATCCTTGTCTTAGGAGTGGCTAAAGGGGCTGTTTTTAGCTGGAAGGAAGCGCGCTTCTACCAGGATGGAAATTTGAATTGGACCTTAGCCATTGCTCGTGAGAATGCAAGGAAACAATTGATTCTTCGCTTCTTTGCCTTGTTTACAACGGTAAAAGGTATTACCAACAGTGTCAAAAGAAGAGCTTACTTGGATGGTTTCTTAGGGCTTCTTCCCAAAACACATGGCAATACGTGGCTTCACTTATATATGCGCTCCTTCCTACGGAATGGAGATCTTTTCTCTATGACTCTCCGACTCTTGGCTCTTTCCATTCTCGCTATCATCTTTATTCCCCAACCCCTCGTAGTGATTGCCCTTGTAGCCTTGCTCAATTACTTGGTTATTTTTCAATTACTGGGGCTTTACAGTGCTTTTGATTACCAACCCTTGACCCTCCTTTTTCCGATGAAAAAGGGCAGTAAAAAGGCAGGGTTGAACAAAACGATTCAGCTGGTCATGGGGATGATAACGGTGATAGAAGGGGGAATTGGCCTGGTCTTTATTTCAGATAAAGTCCTGTTGTTAGGCTTATTGGCTTATACAGTTGCTTTAATCCTACTCTATCTTCCATTTAAGATGGCGCGCTTGGTTGACGAAAATCGTTAAAATTAGTAAAATAGATTGGAAACTTTTTACGGAGGAAAAGATGGACTCGAATGAAAAAGAGCTAAGCCTCACCCCAATTCCTGGGAAGAGTGGGAAGGCCTACATGGGGACCTACCCAGATGGTGGGCGCGTTTTTGTAAAAATGAATACGACCCCAATCCTTGCGGGTCTAGCAAAAGAACAGATTGCTCCTCAATTGTTATGGAGTCGACGATTGCCAGATGGAAATGTGATGAGTGCCCAAGAATGGTTGAATGGGGAAATTCTCACGCCAAATGGGATGTCAAAAAAACAAGTGGTCAATATTTTAACGAGATTGCACCGTTCTAGACCTTTGATGACCCAATTGAAAAAACTTGGCTATCCTGTGGAATCTCCATTAGAATTGCTCAATTCTTGGAGCAACCGGTTGCCAATTGCCCTACGTCAGAACCACTATATCCAATCAGTCGTAAAGAATTTACGTAAGACAGTGCCTGCCTTTCGGGAGGATTATGCGACGATCGTCCACGGAGATGTTCGTCATAGTAACTGGATTGAGACAGAGAGCGGCTTGATTTATCTAGTCGATTGGGACTCTGTTCGTTTGACAGACCGGATGTTGGATGTGGCGCATATCTTGAGTCACTATATCCCAGATTCTAATTGGCGCGATTGGTTAGGCTATTATGGCTACAAGTACAATCAAAAAGTATTTGATAAACTCTATTGGTTTGGTCAATACTCTTTCTTGTGCCAAATTGCTAAATACTATGAAAATAATGATTTAGAAAATGTCAATCGCGAGATCTATGCTCTGCGCAATTTCCGGTTGAAATATGGAAAGGAAATATGAGAGTTAGAAATCGCAAGGGAGCGACTGAATTATTAGAAGCGAACCCGCAATATGTGGTCCTAAATCCAGAAGATGCCAAGGGAAAATGGCATGAAATTTTCGGGAATGACCATCCTATTCATATCGAAGTGGGTAGCGGAAAAGGGGCCTTTATTACTGGGATGGCCAAGGCCAATCCAGAGATCAACTACATCGGAATTGATATTCAAAAATCAGTCTTGAGTTATGCTTTAGATAAGGTCTTAGAAGCTGATGTTCCTAATATTAAATTGCTTTGGGTAGACGGGGATAGCTTGACCAACTATTTTGAAGATGGAGAAATCGATCAACTCTATCTGAATTTTTCAGATCCTTGGCCTAAGAAACGTCATGAGAAGCGTCGTTTAACATACAAGACCTTCTTGGATACCTTCAAGCAAATTCTTCCAGAACATGGGGAGATTCACTTTAAAACAGACAACCGAGGTTTGTTTGAATACAGTTTGGTGAGTTTTTCGCAATATGGAATGACTTTGAAGGGAGTCTGGTTAGACCTTCATGCTAGTGACTTTGAGGGCAATGTCATGACGGAATATGAGAAGAAGTTCTCAAGTAAAGGCCAGGTCATTTACCGTGTAGAAGCACAGTTTTAGCATATTCCTTGCAATCATTGGGAAATCGTGCTATAATACATTAAATGAATAGAAAAGGAGAGGCGGGGAAATATCTTCGCCTCTTATCTATGAGGAGGTGGCAACCATCGCAACGATTGTTGACTTAGTAACAGAAGTGATTCAGCCAGCTATAAAGGAACCATTTGAATTGGTTGATGTTGAATATGGCAAAATGGGTGGTGACTACGTCTTAAGCATTTTCGTAGACAAACCAGAAGGAATCACACTGAATGATACAGCGGATTTGACAGAAATCATCAGTCCGCTATTGGATCAAATCAAACCAGACCCATTTCCAGAACAGTACTTTTTAGAAGTCACCAGTCCTGGCTTGGAGAGACCTTTGAAAACCAAGGAAGCACTCGAGGGATCTGTTGGTAAGTACGTCAATATCAGCTTGTACAAGGCTGTTGAAAAGCAAAAGGTCTTTGAGGGGAACCTGGTAGGTTTTGAAGAGGATGTTTTGACCATTGAGTATATGGATAAAACACGAAAGAAAACAGTGGATATTCCTTATAACCTTGTGTCCAAAGCAAGGTTGGCTGTAAAATTGTAACAGAATGAAAGAAAGGATGCCTTTATAGTAGAGGCAAGAAAAACATGAGTAAAGAAATGCTAGAAGCCTTCCGCATTTTGGAAGAAGACAAAGGGATCAAAAAAGAAGATATCATCGAAGCCGTCACAGAATCATTGCGTTCAGCTTATCGCCGTCGTTATGGACAATCAGAAAGTGCAGCGATTGAATTCAATGAAAAAACTGGAGATTTCCGTGTTTATACGGTTCGTGAAGTGGTGGATGAAGTCTTTGATAGCCGTTTAGAAATCAGCTTGAAGGATGCCTTGGCCATTAGCTCTGCTTATGAGTTGGGGGATAAGATCAAGTTTGAAGAAGCACCAGCTGAATTTGGTCGTGTAGCAGCTCAATCTGCTAAACAAACGATCATGGAAAAAATGCGTAAGCAAACGCGCACCATCACCTATAACACTTATAAAGAACATGAAAATGAAATCATGAGTGGAACGGTGGAGCGCTTTGACAATCGATTTATCTATGTCAATCTTGGTTCAATCGAAGCACAATTGTCTAAGCAAGACCAAATTCCAGGAGAAGTGTTCCAATCTCATGATCGAATTGAAGTATTTGTCTACAAGGTAGAAGACAATCCTCGTGGGGTGAATGTCTTTGTTAGCCGGAGCCATCCAGAAATGATCAAACGTTTGATGGAGCAAGAAATTCCTGAAGTTTTCGATGGAACGGTTGAAATCATGAGTGTGGCGCGTGAAGCTGGTGACCGGACTAAGGTGGCTGTTCGTAGCCATAATCCAAACGTAGATGCGATTGGGACCATCGTTGGTCGCGGTGGATCGAATATTAAAAAGATTACCAGCAAGTTCCACCCAGCTCGATACGATCAGAAATTAGACCGTATGGTTCCGACAGAAGAAAATATCGATGTCATCGAATGGGTTCCAGATCCAGCTGAATTTATCTACAATGCGATCGCCCCTGCAGAAGTGGACCAAGTTATTTTTGATGATGAAGATAGCAAACATGCTCTCGTTGTGGTTCCAGATAATAAACTATCTCTTGCCATTGGTCGTCGTGGTCAAAACGTTCGTTTGGCAGCTCATTTGACTGGTTACCGCATCGATATCAAATCTGCTAGTGAGTTCGAAGAAATGGAAGCAGCTCAAGAAACTTTTGAAGACCAAGTAGAAAGTGGCGAAGAGCAAGTTGATTAAGAGAGGGAGGGAACATGGTAAAAACAAGAAAAATCCCTTTAAGAAAATCTGTCGTTTCAAATGAAATTATTGATAAGCGCGATTTGCTCCGCATTGTCAAAAATAAAGAAGGACAAGTCTTTATCGATCCAACTGGCAAAGCCAATGGTCGAGGTGCTTACATCAAGCTAGACAATGAAGAAGCGGCACTTGCTAAGAAAAAGAAAGTTTTTAATCGTAGCTTTAATATGGAAGTGGAAGAAGCTTTCTATGATGAATTGATCGCTTATGTAGATCATAAGGTGAAGAGAAGAGAGTTAGGCCTTGAATAAGCAAAAGATAAGTAATTTGTTGGGCTTGGCGCAAAGAGCTGGAAAACTTATTTCTGGAGAAGAACTCGTGATCAAAGCCATCCAGGAAGAAAAAGCAAAATTAGTTTTTCTGGCGAATGATGCAGCTAGTAACCTGACAAAAAAGGTGACAGATAAAGGTCACTATTATGAGGTTCAAGTATCTACCGTGTTTTCAACACTAGAATTAAGCACTGCAATTGGACGTGCCCGTAAGGTCGTCGCTGTTGTAGATGCTGGATTTTCAAAGAAAATGAGGTCTCTTATGGAATAGAAGAGGAGGACAGCAATTGTCTAAGAAAAGATTATACGAAATTGCCAAAGAATTGGGCAAGGAGAGTAAGGAAGTCGTCACTCGTGCGAAAGAATTAGGTTTTGACGTCAAGAGTCATGCATCTAGTGTCGATACTGATGTTGCTGAAAAGTTGATCAAGAGCTTTGCAACGAAAAAAGAAACAGTCGAAAAGAAAGTAGCAGAAGTGGCTGCCAAGACAACGGCTGTCGTAGAGAAAAAAGAAGCAGCGCCCGTCAAAAAAGAAGGAGCAACTGAGACAAAATCAGTAATGCCAGCTGCTAAACCAAAGAGTCGTAACTTTAAAGCGGAACGAGAAGCGCGTGCAAAAGAGCAGGCTGAACGTAGGAAACAACAAGACAATCGTCCAAAACGTGATCGCAAGGACAATCAGCGTCATGGTGACAACCGAAATCAACGACCACAAGAGCGAAATGAACAGCGAAATCAAGGTTCTGAGCGTCGCAATAACCGACCAGATCAAAGACGTGGTGAACAAGCCCAAGTGGCACCAAAAGTTGATTTCAAAGCGCGTGCAGCAGCACTGAAAGCTGAACAAAATGCTGAGTACGCACGTGGAAGTGAAGATCGCTACAAACAACAAGCTGCAAAAGCAGAACAAGAACGTCAACAGCGCCGGAAACGGGTAGAAGCGCCAGAAGTGAAAGCACCTGTACAGGAGCCAGCTGTTGAGAACCATACAAAACCAGCTGTTGCTGCTGCTCCAGCTCAAGTCGATACACGTCGGAAGAAACAAGCGCGACCAGATAAGAAACGCGATGATTTTGATCGTGAAGAAGATGGTCCAAGAAAACAACAAAGGAATCGAAATAGTCAAAATCAAGTGAGAAATCAGAGAAATAGTAACTGGAATAACAATAAGAAAAATAAAAAAGGAAAGAACAACCGTAATGATGCTCCAAAACCAGTAACAGAGCGTAAATTCCATGAATTACCAAGTGAATTTGAGTATACGGATGGAATGACGGTTGCAGAAATCGCAAAACGCATCAAGCGTGAACCAGCTGAAATCGTCAAGAAACTCTTTATGATGGGAGTCATGGCGACTCAAAACCAATCGCTGGATGGAGATACGATTGAACTCTTGATGGTGGATTATGGAATTGAAGCCAAGAAAAAGGTTGAAGTGGACAATGCCGATATCGAACGCTTCTTCGTTGAAGATGGTTATTTGAATCCAGATGAGTTGGTAGAGCGTCCACCAGTTGTCACCATCATGGGACACGTTGACCACGGTAAAACTACCCTTTTGGATACCCTTCGTAATTCACGTGTAGCAACAGGTGAAGCGGGAGGAATCACTCAGCATATCGGTGCTTATCAAATCGTGGAAAATGGCAAGAAGATTACCTTCTTGGATACACCTGGACACGCTGCCTTTACTTCTATGCGGGCACGTGGTGCATCTGTTACCGATATTACCATCTTGGTCGTAGCAGCAGATGACGGGGTGATGCCTCAAACAATCGAAGCTATTAACCACTCAAAAGCGGCTAATGTCCCAATCATTGTGGCTATTAACAAGATTGATAAACCAGGTGCCAACCCAGAACGTGTCATCGGTGAATTGGCAGAGCATGGAGTTATGTCAACTGCCTGGGGTGGAGATTCTGAGTTTGTAGAAATCTCAGCCAAGTTCAACCAAAATATCGATGAACTCTTGGAAACGGTCCTTCTTGTGGCTGAAATCCAAGAACTCAAGGCAGATCCAACTGTTCGTGCCATCGGTACGGTTATCGAAGCTCGTTTGGATAAAGGTAAAGGTGCGGTCGCAACCCTTCTGGTTCAACAAGGTACTTTGAATGTCCAAGACCCAATCGTTGTTGGTAATACTTTCGGACGTGTCCGTGCCATGACCAATGACCTTGGACGTCGTGTGAAGGTTGCAGGACCATCTACTCCGGTTTCTATCACTGGTTTGAACGAAGCGCCAATGGCAGGTGACCACTTCGCGGTTTATGAAGATGAAAAATCAGCGCGTGCAGCTGGTGAAGAACGTGCCAAACGTGCTCTGATGAAACAACGTCAAGCAACCAACCGCGTCAGCCTTGAAAATCTCTTTGATACCTTGAAGGCTGGGGAAGTGAAATCTGTTAATGTCATCATTAAAGCCGATGTACAAGGTTCGGTTGAAGCTCTTTCTGCTTCCCTTCAAAAGATTGAAGTAGAAGGTGTGAAAGTGACCATCGTTCACTCAGCAGTTGGTGCGATCAACGAATCAGACGTGACCCTTGCAGAAGCTTCAAATGCCTTCATCATCGGATTTAACGTCCGTCCTACTCCACAAGCACGTCAACAAGCTGAAGCTGACGAGGTGGAAATCCGTCTTCACTCAATTATCTACAAAGTGATTGAAGAAATGGAAGATGCCATGAAGGGTATGTTGGATCCTGAGTTCGAAGAGAAAGTCATCGGGGAAGCAGTTATTCGTGAAACCTTTAAGGTCTCTAAAGTGGGTACCATCGGTGGATTTATGGTCCTCAGTGGTAAGGTTACACGTGATTCCAAAGTCCGTGTCATTCGTGACGGTGTCGTGATCTATGACGGAGCTCTTGCAAGCTTGAAACACTTCAAAGATGATGTCAAAGAGATCACAAATGGTCGTGAAGGTGGATTGATGATTGAAGGTTACAATGATATCAAGACAGATGATACCATCGAAGCCTACATCATGGAAGAAATTAAAAAATAAGCAAGCTGACTAGGAAAAAAGAGGGTTCCCTCTGATTTCCTAGTTTTTAAACACAGAGCAGAAAGGAGTTCCTATGGCAAGTCATTTTCGGACAGACCGAGTAGGGATGGAAATTAAGCGGGAAGTCAACGAGATTTTACAAAAGAAAGTCCGTGACCCGCGTGTTCAAGGCGTCACCATTACGGATGTTCAAATGCTAGGTGATTTGTCTATGGCCAAAGTGTATTATTCAATTATGAGTGATTTGGCTTCAGACAATCAAAAGGCTCAGACAGGCCTTGAAAAAGCAACAGGAACCATCAAGCGTGAATTAGGTCGGAATCTGAAATTATACAAGATTCCGGATCTTACTTTTGTGAAAGACGAATCCATCGAATACGGTAACAAGATCGATGAGATGTTACGCAATTTGAACAAAGACTAGAGAGGCTGGAAATTTTCCACGCCCAGATTGAAAGACAAAGTCTTCTTAGAAACTTTCCTTAGGTGAGTACGGACGTCAGCGAACT
>ERZ857750.1463-NODE-1463-length-25988-cov-43.362473_pt1 | contig 25988 bp, 14 predicted proteins | sample MGYA00519915_ERZ857750 | MGnify/ENA primary metagenome ERZ857750 (study PRJEB31778, sample SAMEA3449358) | human gut metagenome | biome: human gut; feature: human-associated habitat; material: faeces | place: United Kingdom | collected 2010/2012 ...
ATCACCAGGGTCGCGCCAGCAAGCACGAACACGGCGATACCAGCCACGTACAGCAGCACGGTGCCCATGCCACCGGTGGACGGGAGGTTGGAGCCCTTCTTGTTCACGACGCTAGTGGCAACGGTACCAGTGGCGGTGTCACCCTTAGTCTCCACATTCTTGACAGTGATAGTCAGGTTCTTCAGAGCCGGGCTCTCAGCCGTCTCATCATGGGTAGCCTTGATTTCAAGGTAGGTATCGTCTGCCTTGTTGAAGCCGTCCGGCACCTTGGTCTCGACGAGCTTGTACAGGCCGTCGTCCACGCGCGGGAAGGAAGCGACGTACTTGCCATCAGAGTTCTTGACAACCTTGACCTTAGCGACTTTCTTGGTGTAGTCGTCAGAAGCGCCAACCTTCTTGTAGAGGGTGAACTCAGGCAGATCGTTGTCGTTGACAGTAGCGTTGAAGTTCTTGTTGACATCCAGCTGGTAGGTGAAAACGATGACGGTATCTTCCGGAGTCTTACCGGTTTCGCCTTCGCCACCCACGTTCGGGTTGTTGGAGTATTCCAGCGAGACCTTGTTCGGGTTGCCCTGAGCGCCGATAATGGACTTTTCGTTCAGAGTGGAAGAATATGCAACAGTGAACTTGCCGCCTGCAGTAACAGCAATCGGCTGACCATCCGTATCCTTGACGGTCTTCACATCGTTGATGGTGACGCGGAAGGTTTCACCTTCGTTAAGACCAGTGGTATCAACAGTGTAGGAATCGGAGGAAACGACCTTATCGCCGTACTTGACAGTGATGTCATTGTTGAAAGTCAGACCTTCGGACTGGCTATCGTGGAACACCAGCTTGTAGGTCTTATATGCCGCAAAATCAGCGGCGTCGGTCGGCAGAGTGGCGGTCAGCTGGAACGGAACCTCGTCGGTCACATCATAGTCGGCGGAATCCTGCCAACCGGAAGTGGTTCCATCGGAATCGTTGGTATCCTGGACCTTCTTTTCGACAGAAGGCTGATCGGCCTTACGCTCGATTTCCTGATTACCAACAACCTTGACGATGAACAGCGTGGCTGCATCATTCTTGTCTGCAGTGGAATCCTTGTCCTTGAACAGGTAGTAGCCCGGTACGGCAGACAGCGGGCTGTCCTTAGAAACGGAGCCATACACAGTGGACAGCTTGGCGAAAGCCTGAATTGCCGCCAGCTTGGCAGTGTCATCCGCATATGTACCAGTAGCAATCTGTTCGGCAGCCTGAGCAGCAGTCAGATTAGCACCGTCAGTGCCGGCCGCATTCTTTTCCTTGAAGTCGGAACCAGCAGTGATATTGCTGAGCACTGTTCCAGCATCATTCAGATCGCCCTTGAAGATCTGGTATGCATCATAGGTGTGAGTATCAGTCTCGGGGACAGTGATCTGATACTTCGCAGAGGTAGACTCCTCGGCGGTTGCGGTGGAGGCACCGGCGAAACCGGCGACGGCCATTGCCGCGGTGGCTGCCACAGCGACGAGGCCCTTGAGAACCTTATTCATTGTTCTCCCTTTCTTTCTTGTTTGAAATTTTTGGAATCTTGAGTTATTCGTATTCAGTTATTGCCTAGAGGGCAGCGAGTTCGCTACGCTACGGACCACTCCCCCTTCTCCTAGACGCTTCCATCATTGCCGCCTCCTGAGGCTCAAGGCCAGACCGGCCACGGCAATCGCCACTGCGAGGAATCCCGCAGCGTACATCTTGTTTACTCCCTCGCCGCCTGTACCAGGCAGAACGACGCCGAGGGTGTTGGTAATGGAACCACCGTCAACGGTGAATGCGGCAGACTTCTGATAGCCGGCGGTAGTCTCCGGCTTGAAACCGGAAGACGTATACCACTCGCCCTTCACGTTCGCGCCTTCGGCCGGCCCGATGCGGAACACGTGCGGAGTCGTATCGATGTTGTACCCGTCAGGAGCCTTGGACTCGACCAACTGGTATTCGCCCCACTCAAGGCCGACGATGGAGAACTTGCCGGCTTCGCCGTCACGATCCGTGTACTGTCCCGTCTGCGCGGAGCAGGTCTTCTCGCTGCTGTTCACGCAATCCTTGATGGTTGCGACCGGATCAGTACTGCCGGTCTCGGTATAAACCGCGTTGCCGTTATCCCACGAGAAGTTCCTAGTCTTGTACAGCTTCCATTCGGAACCGGCCAGCAGCTTGCTGGTGTCAGTCTCGTCGGTTTTCTTCCAGTTCACCGTACCGGTAAGACGCGAGTTCTCAATGTTGCCCGCGCTAGGAAGACCGGAACTCGTGACTTGCCCATTCTCAATAACGATGGTGTAAGTCTTCGTCTTACTGACATCGAAACCGTTCGGGGCGCTGGTTTCCTTCAGCGTGTAGGTGCCATCCGTAAGGTCGGACACCTTGAACTGGCCGCCCTTCGGATCCTCATCCTGCCGCGTGTCAGCTGCCTTGGCAGTCGTATTGGTAATAGCGCGGACCACCGGCTGGTCATAGAACACCGCGTTCTTCACCGTGGAACGATGGGAGCGATTCTCCACATATGCGCTGGTCACCGTGCAGCCGGAAGGTGCGCTGTAATACACGTTAGTGTTGCTTTCCAGCGTCACCACGTCTCCACCGTTGAACGAGTATCCGCCATCGGTATTCGGGCGATAGAAGGATTGAGGAGTGGTCCAGTTAGCCTTATCCCTGCGAATTCGGAAGATGGCATCAGATGGCATCACCGAATTGATGGTGTAGGAGACGTATTCGCCACACCCACTTGCGGTGGTCATTTGCTTTCGGTTCGGTTGATCGCCCTTGTCTGCAGGCCAACTTCCATTGGCGTACTTCCATTCCAGAAATAGCTTCTGACCGTTATTTTGGTTGAAGTCATCCTGCATCTTGAAATACACAGTGGTGGTGGTCGCAGCAGGCTTTGTCACCTTAATTTTCAGGGTGGCTTTCTTCTGGCTACGCTGCTCGGTGGCAGTGATGGTCACATAGCCTGAAGTCGCGTTCTTAGCGGTTACCGTAACAGCAGTACCGGTTGAGGGGCTTACGGAAACCTCATCCGTATTGCTCGAAGACCAGTTCACCGTGTTGCCTTCAGGTGCCACGGTAGCCGTCAGCGTCATGGTCTTACCTTGTTCCAGGCTGATTTTCTGGCCTTCGGTATAGTTACCGATGCTCACGGAGCTTTCCACGGTTACACCGCTTACCGTAACGGGGAATGTCACGGTCTTGTCGCCTGCCGTGAACACGATGTTCGTGAAGCCGCTGCTGTTCGGCTGCAGCTGCGTGCCATTATTGGCAATGGTGGCAATGGCCGGATCCTCGGACCTCCACTGCACCTTCGTGGCGAGCTCCTTGCCATCCTTATCCACGGCAACGTAGGTGATGCTTGCAGGAGTCGAATTGGTAAAGCGCCACGAAGTGACTTCCTGCCCATTAACCGTGACCTTGATGCCCGCAACCTCGCTGCCTGAATCATCGTCCGTAATGGTCCACGACTGGTCGGGATCGCCCTTCTTGGTCAATTCCCAAGTGGAACCCGCGAGCAACGTGCTTCCGTCAGTGCCATCGACCTTCGACCATGCGATGGACGTACCTGAATTCTTGTTGACAATAGCGCCATTGTTCAGCTGCTTGGCGGTGTCATCGGTGATTTCAGTGCCGTCGGCATCGTACACCTTGTCGATGGTTGAAACAGTATCCGTACTGTCGTGCGTGACGATGCGATAGATGTTCGTGTTCAACGCATACTGGCTGCTGCCAGTGCCGCTTTCCCTCACATAATATGTGGCGTTCTTCGCCAAGCTACCCAGGGTGACGCTACCGTTATCCGCATCATCCGCATCATTCCAGCCGCCATCAGCAACCGTGGTGATGGAGTTCGTGCCATTCACGGCATTATCCCTCGTGCCGTACACCGTCCACGAAGTACCTTTCAGGGCTTTGCCCTCGGCATCGACCTTATCCCATTTGATCGCGGCGCAGGAGGTGGAATACGAACCATTCCAAGGCAGATTGTGGCGCTCCTGATCCATATCCAATGCGGAAGCGGAATGGCTACGTTCGTAGTTGATGAACAGATAGAATTTGCCGTCCTGACCAGTATTGCCCACCGCATCAGGGTTGTACATGGCGAAAGACCCGCCGACCCATACGCGGCCGTTGGTACTCACATGCGATTCAAAGCTGCCGTTCGGTACGAGAATGCTGCCGAGCATGCCCGCAGCCGGGTCATCGTTGGTTTTCATGGGGAACGAGCCATCCCACACGCCATCATTCCCCTCAGCTGCAGAATTCTCGACATTACGAGTCGTAGTACCCGAACCCTGACCACCGCGGATGATTACATTGCTCGCATCCGCAAAGTTCCACATAATCTGCTGAGCGCGCTTGGCGTAAGCGTTGTCGGTGTAGGAGCCGCTCAGTTCACTGGTCTGATTATTCATATCAGTCCACCAGAAGCGCCAGCCGTTGTGGAAATCCACGTTTCCCCCGGTCACGTTAATGACCACAGAAGAGGTGTCCGGAATATTCGAGAAGCTAAAGCTCACGCCGGTATACGACAAGGAATCGTTAAGCATGCTTGCCGGCAGATTGAACACCTGCATGGAAGACGTGCCATTGCCTACAAACTTGATGATCTTCTCATGCACGCTGTCGATGGTGAAGGTATAGCTTCCATCGAACTTCGTGCGAACAAGGCCGTTTTGATTTTCGTTATCTGACGAGATTGTCGCATCAGCCACGTAGACACTGCTTGACTGCTGCTTGCTGAGGCTGCTCAGATTCCCCGACAGCGTCTTGATATAGGAGCCGAACTCGGTGAATGTCTGACCGGTGGAACCTATCTGATCATCATTCTGATTCCAGTTGACAGTACCGCTTGTATCGCTCGGCACGTAAACAGAATTGCGCTGGGTGTACTTATCCTTATTGGTATTTTGCGAGCCGGAAGACGCACCGAGAATGTCATTGGACGAACCGCCGTACACGGTGGTTGGAGCGCCAGCAATGTTAGCCGTATAACGTGGCTCCGAAGTCTTGGTCTGGCCGACCCATCCGGCATTACCCCAAGCCTGCGCACCGCCGACCCAACTGATGTCGCTATCGGAGCTATTACCCCTCACCTCAAGCGTGGAGGAACCTGTTGCCGGACGATACTGACCGCCAAAGCCCACAATGCCAAAACGGAAGCCCTTGTAGTCTTTTATATAACCATTCTTCACGCCATCTTTATCCGTGTAATACGAAGTCCATAGCCCCTTAAGCGGATGCATAAGCAGCTTGCCGTTCACCGCGGTCAAGCCCTCGGCTTCGGCAGCGTATGAACCAGACGGCCCATTGACGTTATTCATATTGCCGGATGAGGCTTTCTGGCCTACATACATATCACTGCCAACATATGTGGCGATTCCGGAATCCACAGTTACGCTACCGGTATCGGTGCCAAGGGAAATGCTGGTAGGCGTGCAGATTGCGCCGTCATTGTGACTTTCGTCAGCTTTGGCATTGTAGGCGGGGAGGAGGGAAGTTACTGCTACGGTGGCCATCATGGCTACCGCTATGGCGGCGGCGGTCAGGGAGCGGGTACGCGAAAGCGCGCGACCGGATGCCGATCGCGTTCCTGCATAGTGTCGTGGTGCGTTGCCGACACCATTACGCCATTGCCTCATCTTGTCCCCTATCCGCAAAGTGTTCACCCTTCTGAGCCCCTCAACTCGAGGGTTGATATCCTTTGCATAATGCCGTTATCACTTCTGTTTTACGTATAGCTTCTACGCTGTTCCCATCTCCGGCAACACAGCCGGAAACCTCTGTTTTCCCTTTTTCTCTGACCTACGGTTTACTATGATAACCTTTGCAGTTATGAAAACAAAATGAAACAGAAAGAACCCACACCCCTCCCCCGATACGTTTTTTCGTCCCCTCTCACGGGGACAACGCTTTAAAGCCTGATATTCAACGGTTTGTCAACGATTGCAAAATCAAAAAACACATGCTGATCATTGAATGAAATTCATCATTCATCAGCCCCCGATTGGCGTGTCATGAAACACATCACTGCAAATTGTTTCATTTTTTCCTGAAAACGTATGCCACACACCGTGACTACAGTGGGGGTATCCCTTATCAATCCACCCCAGGCCATCACAATCAGCCCGTCGGCATTGACGGGCTGCGGAAGGACAATGAGACTCGGCTCTCAGCGGCCAGTGCCATACACGGAATCAGTGCCACGCAGCACAAGCTGTGCACGCACGATCTCATACGGATTTTCGAGCGGCTCGCCTTCGATGAGCTTCATGGCCTTCTGCGCGGCCGCGCGACCCATCGCATACGGATCCTGGCGCATGGTGGTCAGGCTCACGGTGTCGGCGTACGGCGAATCGTCGAAGCCGATAATCGAATAGTCACTCGGCGTGTGGTGGCCGTAACGTTCCAAACGCAACACCAGCGGAATCGCCATCATATCCATCTGGCAGCAGATCGCGTCCGGGAACTCGTCCAACGCAAGCAGCGCGGTCAACGCCGAGTCGGCGAAGGTCTTGCCACGCGGCACAGAGACGACGCGCCACTTGAAGTCATGGGAGGCCTCCATCGTCTTGCAGGCGCGGACGAAGCCCTGTCCTCGCGCATCGATGGAGGAATTAATGGAATCGACCGCATCGGAGCACACGTACACGATATTCTTGTGCCCCAGATTGATCAGATGCTGGGCGGCGGTGAACATGCCGTCCTCATCGTCGATGGAGATGGTGGCGTCGAAGCCGTTTTGCGTCGGCGTATTGATGCCGATGATCGGCACGTGGATGCGCTTGAGCTGCTGGATTTCCTTCGGATCCACGCCGAACGACGTTACGAATACGGCGTCCACGTTGCGGCGGACGGGCAGATTCGTGAAGAATTCCTTGCGATTTTCGGCGGTGTCGACATGCTGGAACAGCGATACGTCATACCCGGCATTATGCATGACGGATTCGATTCCAGCGAACACTTCCGTATTGAACCAGCTAGTGATCTCTTCATTCATCAGCATCGCCACACGGTACGATTGGCCGGTTTTCAGCGACGTGGCGGAACGGGAGATGTTGAAATCAAGCTTGTCCGCCGTTTCCAGCACCTTGCGGCGCGTACGTTCGGACACCAGTTCCGGCCGCGTGAACGCGCGCGATACCGTGGAAATCGACACACCCGCGGCCTTGGCCACCTCGCGAATGCCTGCTCTATCCATCTCTCAACCCCTTTGCGGTTTCTGCATCATAATCACAAACGTTCCCAGCCTTGGAAACACTCGCTTGAGCGGCGATGCTCTCCCATATTGCTACTATTATACTGCGAACGTTGTCAAAAATCACGCTAATGTTGCACCAATAGCACAAAATATCAAAATAACTGGATAAGCCGCGTAAAAAGCCCACTTCGTCCACTGCCGCTTATAACCCAACTCGCCGTTGTAATAATGCACGAATGCAACGCCAATGCCAGGCATAATCATCATCACCGCGCCAAACAGGCCGGCAGTGAACATCATCGAATTCTCATGCTGGCGCATCAACGTGAAAATCAGCACGAAACCAAGCGTCACCGAGCCGACGCTCATCATATGCTGGCGCAGGCCGACGCGCAGCAGCAGATCCCACAACAGTCCGATCAACACCAGACCGACCGACAGCACAATCTTCATTGACTTCTGGTAGCGCGCCGCCACCCAATCCAACACGGCAAGCACAACGAACGCGATGAACAGACCGAAAACAGGGTTCTGCGAGCCAAAATCGAAAGCCTTATGCGACGTGCAGAGGTCGTACGGCACCTCACACACCACGGCGAGGATGAACAGCTGCAGGCCGTACGCGACGCGACTATGTGTTTCACGGAAACCCTGCACCAGCAGCCACGCGTAAATCGGAATAGCAAACCAAGATACGACCTCGCTTAAGACCATCGCCGTCAGCGACGTCATATTATTGACGTCGGAACCGAAAAACAGCGGCACAATGGTGGTGCTACCAGCTGACAGAGCCAACGCCACAGCGCCGATGACCTTGAGCTGGAACACCGTCAGTCCGCGGTGCTTCTTCTTGGTACGGCGAGCGCCGCCGAATCCGATCTGTTCAATCGAATCAGCTCCAGCACCCTGCTCGACATAGCTTTCCATATGTCCTCCTCAGTTCCGCATACGGCCTTTCGTGCGCCCAAGACGCCCAGTACGCCCAAGACGCAACCTACGCGCGTTTCACGCGTTCAGCACGAATTTCAGCAGACCGTCGTAGTCGGCACCGGTAAACGAACATACCGCATGCTCCGACTTGGGCGGGTCGCTCATCGGCGAAATTTCCGTACGGAAGTATGCTGCGTCGAGACCGGCGGAATTGGCTCCGATAATATCGTTTGCTTCATCGTTGCCCACCATGAGCGCGTTTTTTGCGATTACGAACTCGCGGTCGAGAGCCAACATGTACAAGTCGCGGGCAGGCTTGCGGATTTTCTCTTCGCTGGAGATAATCACGTCGTCCAGTACGTTCGCCAAGCCGGTCATTTCCAGTTCGGGGCGAGTATAGCAGGCTTGTGCGTTGCTTAGCAGCGCCACGACGACGCCGGCCTCCTGCAATGCTTCGATCATGTCGAGTGCGCCCGGATACAGGCGGATCATGCTGGTGCTGCCCTGCCGGAACGCCCATGCGGCTTTCAGCGCGGCTTGCGGCAGTGCCAGTTTCTTTTCAGCCTCCTCACTACGGTTCATCAGCAGCGACCGGTAGACCGGCAGGATATCGAATTCATCCCATCCGTTACGGACGATTGCACGATCGGCTTGATGGACCATTTCGCGGGCCTCAAGTTTTTCGAAGCGTTCGCGCATTTCGTCGACCGATTCGTAGTCGGCACCCAGTTCGCAAACGCAGTCATATAGCGCCTGCCAGGCGGTTTCGCTCTGTTCGTCTGTACGAATGTCGATCAACGTCCCGTAGAGGTCGAAAAATACCACCTCATATCGTGGATTATGAGCTCCGGCTCCCACTTCTCGTATCCTTTCTGGTTTTCCGGCCCCATTGCCGTATCGGTTACGGCGACCGCAGCTTTGCGGTCGCCGTTTTGTAGCTTCCCTACTGAGAGTATTACTGCAACCGCCAGATTGCAAACGTATGCGGTGGAACAATCAAATAATCGCCATCACCTGCGCTCACATTGCCTTCCACCGGACTGACGGACGAGCCGAGACCACACCAGTATCTCCGTATTCCGTCAATCGGTTCCAAACCCGTTACGGCCACGTCAATAACGCCGACGTGTCTGCTTGGATTGGCGGCCATCAGATAATCGCCGACGCGGAACACGAGTTCGTCGCCTTCCGTATCGACGATATTGCGATTGCCGTCGAACCACTGTGGATCAGACTTGCGCAATGCAATCAACTTCGCGTAATACTCAATCAAATCGCGCTTCTGCCATGCACGGTTCCAATCGAGCCAGTTAAGCTCTTTGGCGGAATCGTAAGAATCAGAGCTGCCGAATTTGGTACGTGCGAACTCCTCGCCGGACAGCATGAACGGGATGCCGGCGGAGGTAAGCGTGATACCCACAGCCAGCTTGTTGGCGTCCATCACGTCGGTCAGCGCGGCCGCAATCTGCGGACCGACACCGGCCAGCCCTTCCGCCGAGAAATCGGCGTCATACATGACTTTTGGCACATCCACGGTATTTTCGTTAACGCCTTCGGCCACGGTGCTGCCCAACGAACCAGCCGCAAAGCTCGCGCACAACTTGTCCCACAGCGTGAGGTCGTCGTGCGCGGACACGTATTGAATGACCTGGCCTGCCACTCCTTCCGAATGTTTGCCGCGACGCCACGCGTCCACGGCCTCACGCGCAGCCGCTACGTTCTCGTGCATGCCACCGTTCACATAACCCGGGCGGTCCGAGAAGAACACATGGCCCTTGATGGTGTCTCGCGTGGTGTCGCAGAAGTGGCCGATGCGACTGTCAAGCTTCGACAGGCCTGACTTGTCAGCCAGCACGGTGTCGCTGGGCAGCGGCGCGGTGGCGCCCGCGGACCACGGTTCGCCGTACATGAGGATGTCGCGTCCACGGCCGGGAATCTCATCCAGCGCGGCACGCACGGCATTCATGGTGTCCACGTCAATCAGACCCATCAGGTCGAAACGGAAGCCGTCCATGTGGTATTCGCGCGCCCAGAACGTCACGGATTCCACGATGAACCGGCGGAACATCTTGCGTTCGGTGGCCATATCGCAGCCGCAGCCGGATCCGTTGGCCAGCGCGCCGTTGGGCTTACGGCGCAGGAAATAGTCCGGCACCGACCGCTCAAACCAATTATCGGGCGAGAACATGTGGTTGTAGACCACGTCCATGATCACTTTGATGCCGGCGTTGTGCAGCGCCTGCACCATCTGCTTCACTTCGCGGATGCGCACCGACCCGTCGAACGGATTGGTGGAATACGAGCCTTCCGGCACGTTGTAATTGACCGGATCGTACCCCCAGTTGTAGCGATCGCAGGTCTCTTCGTCCACGGAACCGAAATCGTAAATCGGCATGAGCTGCACCGCGGTGACGCCAAGTTTCTTGAGATATGCGATGCCCGTGGGAAAGTCGGGATGCCCGTCCAGAGACGTACCGTCGTCGGTGAACGCCAGGTACTTGCCCCGATGCGATTCGGGGAAACCGCCGGCGGGATCATTGCTGAAATCGCCCACATGGGTTTCCCAGACCACCGTCTGCGCAAGCGGCACGTCCGGCATATGGTCGCGGTACCAACCATCCGGATTGGTGCGGCTGAAGTCCACGACCATGCTGCGCCGGCCGTTCACACCGGCCCCGCGCGCCCACGGATCGGCGACGCGGTCCACGGAACCGCAATCGCGTTCAATCAAAAAGTCGTAATACACGCCGTGCTTGTTGTCGGCGAAATCGTACGTCCAGGAACCATCGGATTCCGGACGCATCGTGTACTGTCCAATCAGAGCGTCGCCGCTTTCCCCCATGGAGCCACGCGAGAACAGTCTCAGGGTCACCTTCTGTGCGGAAGGAGCCCAGAGAGCGAACTGGGTGCCGGTTTCAGTAACAACGGCACCCAGCGGCCGTTCCAGACACAGCGGGAACGGTTCGGCGACGCTCGTGTTCGGCTGTGCGAAGCTGTCTACGAGCGTCATATCCTTTGCCTTTCTTTAGCCCTTCACGGAGCCCGACATGGACTCCTGATAGAAGCGCTGCATCACAATGAACAGGATGGCGATCGGAACGGAGATCACGACCGCGGCCGCGGCGAAGCGGGCAAACCAGTTCTGGATATATTCCTTCTGCAGCATGAGCCACAGGCCCAATGCCACGGTGTAGTTGGATTGCGTACGGCAGATCACCTTGGCCATGACAAAGTCGAGCCACGGGGTCAGGAAGCCGATGATGGCCTGGTAGACGATCATGGGCTTGCAGATCGGGATGATGATCTTATGGAACACCTGGAAACGGGTGCAACCGTCGAGCAGGGCGGCTTCGTCCAGCGAGGTCGGAATGGTGTCCATATAGCCCTTCATCACGTAGAAGCCAGCGCCGGAACCGGCGGAGTACACGAGAATCAACGCCACGGTAGTCATGGTGCCGCTTGACAGGCCCAAGGCCTTCAAGATGAAGTAGATGGCGGTGACGGCCATGATACCCGGGAACATGCCAAGAATCAGCACAACGTTCATGAAAGTCTTGCGCACACGGAAACGCATACGGCTCATGCAGTATGCCACGGAGAGCACGAAGATCAGAGAAATCGCACAGGTGAAGCAGGCGATGATGAACGTGGTGCCGAACATCTTCGGGAAGTCCAACACGTTGCGGTCGGTGAACAGCACCCTATAGTTGTCCAGAGTCCACTCCTTCGGGAAGAAGGAGCTGGTGTACGGGGCGGTGTTCTTATTGAACGACTCCGCGAACACCCATACGATTGGGACGAGCCAGATGACGGCCAGAATGGCCAGGAACAAGTGGGCGAACACGTCGCCGGTGATACGGCGGATCTTCTGGTCGTGCAGAAGGCCGTGGCTTTCCACTTTGGTTGCGGAATGCTTGTTGCTCATCGGAATGCCTCCTCATTCTTATAGGAGCCGGAATTGCGGTAGGTGATCAGCGAAACGATGGCCAACACGACGAAGGTCATGATGCCGATCACGGCACCGAGATTGTAATCCTGCTTGTCCACGGTCAGCTTGTACAGCCAGGTGATAAGCAAATCAGTGGAGCCTGCGGAATCGCCCAATGGCGTAGGATCGCCGCCGGACAGCAGGTAAATGACGTTGAAGTTGTTCACATTGCCCGTGAAGGTGGTGATCAGATACGGGGTGAGCACGAAGATAATGTACGGCATGGTGATCTTAGTAAAGATCTGCCACCAGTTGGCACCGTCGATCTTCGCCGCCTCATACTGATCGGCCGGAATGTTCTGCAGAATACCAGTGATCTGCATGATGGTGTACGGAATACCGACCCACAGGTTGATGACGATTACGGTGACACGGGCCCAAGTGGCGTTGGTGAAGAACGGCAGCGGGCCGTCAATCCAACCCCACGTCTGCAGCATGCGGTTCACCGCACCCTGCGGCTGGAGCATGGTGTGCATGACCAGCAGGGACACGAACTGCGGAACGGCGATGGACATGGAGAAGCAGGCACGCCAGAAACCCTTGAAATGGGTGGTCTTGCGGTTGATGATCATGGCCACGAACATGCCGAAGAAGAAGTTCAGGAAGGTGGCGAAGAAGGCCCAGACCAAGGTCCACACCAGCACGCGTCCGAACAGTGCGGCGTTAACGGTGCCGCCGCTGTTGGAGAAGACCTTGGCGAAGTTCTCAAAGCCGACCCAGTGGAACAGCACGAGGTGCTTGTGGTCATAGCTGGTGAATGCCATAGAAATCATGAAGATCAACGGAAGCACAGTGAACACGGCAATGCCCAGCGTGGGCAGGAACATCAGCAGGACGTGAGCCTTGGCATCGAGCAGCTCGCGGACATCGTCCATGAAGCTCGGAGCCTTGCCGTTCTCCTCGAGCAGCACCTGGGACTTGTATGCAGAGCGCACGGACATGACCCACAGGCCGATGAAGGCAGCGGTGATAACCAGAGTGGCGACACCGTACAACAGGATGACCACGGAACGGTCAGGTTCGGTGTAGACCCAGAAGCCGTCGACCAGCTTCTTGCCGCCTGCATTGGTGCCCAAGGTCGGCAACTTGGAAAGATAGTCCACACCATTGATTGCCATGAACACGAAGTATGCGATTTCCAGCGCCAGCATGGCAATGCCCTTGACATACTGCTTGCGCACGATATCGCCAAGACCAAACACCACTGCGGAAAGCTTAGTGAACAGGTCACCACGCCGGAACGCCGCCCTTACCGTGTAAGGCGACGGAGAAACATAATCAGCACCCTGCTTCCGAAGGCGCTTCATCTCCCGCGGGGAAAGAGTTGTTGCTGTCATTTCGACTGCCCTCTCATATGGATATTGAAAGATAAAAAAAGCTTTGCTCCCGGACAAGGGGAAGGAGAATTTAAAAACCTTGCCCGGGAATGCAAAGCTCGGAGGAGGAGTGAGCCACTATGCAAAGTGGAGAGAGACACCGCGACTCGAAGCGTCTCTCAAAGCTGCAGGATGGCTGGGGGGATTTGGCAGTGCCAACCACCTGCATTCTTCAGTTATTGGATTTTTAGAATTACTGATTTCACTCAGCGATCTTGCCACCGGCCTGCTTGACCCAATCCTGGTACTTGGCGGCAGCGTTGTCCTTGGTGATTTCCTTGTTGACCAGGGCCTTGCCGAAGGTTTCGGCCGGAGTCCACCAATCGTTCATGCCAGACAGACCGGACTGCAGGAGGGCGGTGTTGGCCATGGTGTCGGCCTGGGCCTTGGCTGCGACGTCGTCGGTGGTCAGATCAGACAGGGACTTGTCGGTCGGCGGGATGGCGCGCATCTCGTAGTGCAGCTTCTGAGCTTCGGTGGAGCCGAGGTAAGCCGCGAACTGAGCGGCGGCCTTCGGGTTCTTGGCGTTCGGGTTGTAAGCAGCGGCCTTGGTGGCGGCGAAGGACTTCATCTGCTTCTTCTGGCCGTTCACGGTGAAGGTCGGCAGAGAGGTGGCGGCGTAGTTGTCACCCAGGGCCTCCTTCACGTCCTTAGCGGACCAGGTACCGGAGAACAGCACGTCGGCGGAGCCATCCTTGATGGCTGCGAGGCCGGAAGCGCCATCGTCGTTGGAGAAGTTCGGGTTGGCGACCACATCAACCAGATAAGAGGTGATATCGGCGCCGTCCTTCGGGAAGACCATGCCTGCGTCAGCATCATTGCCCTTCTCGCCGAACAGGCTCAGGCCATCATAGAAGCCGTTGATGTACCAAGAATTCTGCAGGGAGAACGCGACCTTGGCCTTGGAAAGGATGGTATCGAAGTCCTTGGCCTCATCCTCGGTGATCTTGGACTTGTTGTAGTACATGAACCACGTGTTGTCGGTGTACGGCACGCCATAGAGCTTGCCATCGGTGCCGGTGACGGAGTTGACTTCGAGGTCGCCGTTCTGTTCCTTCACCTGCTTCTCAGCGTCGGTGCCCAGCTGGCCAATGGCCTTGGCGTCCATTAGAACACCCAACTGATCGGAAGCGAACATATAGACATCAGCCGCCGCGGACGGATCAGTGCTGACCTGCTTGGAAGCATCGCCTTCGGAGACCACGTCATTCTTCCACGTGATATTGTATTCCGGATGCGCCTTGGCGAAGTTCTCTTCGACCTTGCCCAGCCAGTTGGTGTCCTTGGCCTGGTCTTCCTGCGGGGCCCACACGCTCAGCGTGACGGCCTCGGTGGAGCCGGAAGCGTTCTTATCGCCACCGTCGGAGGAGCCACCGCACGCAGCGAGCGGAACCAGCATAGAAACGGCAGCAGTAAGTCCGATTGCCTTCTTCCAATCGATCTTCATTGATCTTCCTTTCCTCACATAACCTTGTGTTCCTCAACATCTCCGGTTAAATGGTACGGACCAAAACCCTGCATACGTTCACATCATCGTTCTTGGATGATTACCAACAACACTGGGGCCACCAAAAATGTATCAGTGATTGTTAGTGTAGCACGTTTCTGCCAACGTTTGCAATTCAGCGTTATGATTGTTTCAAAGAAACACCGCAAACCGCGAAATATCAAGGAGACACACCCTCATGCTTCCCCCCGCGAAACACCCCCACCCCAAATGGCTTGCCGACGCAATTTTTTATGAAATCTATCCACAGTCCTTCGTCGACTCCAATGGCGACGGCATCGGAGACATCCCCGGAATCACTTTAAAACTGGACTACATCAAGGATCTCGGATGCAACGCGATCTGGCTCAATCCCTGTTTCGACTCGCCATTCAAAGACGCCGGCTACGACGTGCGCGACTACAAAAAGGTGGCATCACGCTACGGCACCAACGACGATCTCATTGCGTTGTTCGACGCCGCCCACCGGCGCGACATGCACGTGATCCTCGATCTCGTGCCAGGCCACACCAGCGAGGAACACGAGTGGTTCCACCGCAGTTGCAAGGTCGAGCGAAACAATTATTCCGACCGCTACATCTGGACAGACTCATGGATCTCCGGTGGCGACGGACTGCCATTCATCGGCGGCGAATCGCCCCGCAACGGTACCTACATCTTGAACTTCTTCAAATGCCAGCCGGCGCTCAACTACGGTTTCGCGCACCCCGAACGTAGCTGGCAGAAGCCAGCCCTTGGTCCGGACGCGAAGGCCACTTGCGACGCGATGGTGGACGTCATGCGGTTCTGGCTTTCCCGTGGCGCAGACGGCTTCCGCGTGGATATGGCCGACAGCCTCGTCAAAAAGGACGATGAGGGCAAGCCTTACACCATCCGCACCTGGCAGTACATGTTCGCCCGGATCCGCCCGGCCTTCCCCGAAGCCGCGTTCGTTTCGGAATGGGGACGGCCAGAGGAGTCGATGGCCGCCGGCTTCGACATGGATTTCTATCTCGATTGGCGTTGGGACGGCGTTCCCAACGGCTACAACATGCTGTTGCGCAACGTGGACGACCCGTTGAGCCGCAAGGGCGACAAGAGCTATTTCAACGCCGATTCCGGCACGCCGATCAGCGAATTCCTGGACGAGTACGAGCCGCGTCTGCGCGAAGCGGAAACGGCCGACGGAAATTTTAATTTCATCACCTGCAACCACGACACCGCACGCGTGGCGCCGCGACTGTCGCAGCGCGAAATCGCCCTGGCATACTGCACGCTGTTCGCGATGCCGGGCGTGCCGTTCCTGTATTACGGCGACGAAATCGGCATGCGATACCGCGCACTGCCCGGCAAAGAAGGCGGCTACGTGCGCACCGGTTCGCGCACACCGATGCAGTGGGGTGCGAACGACGCATCCGGAGCACTTCACGTGTCCGATTCTGCAGAATCGGACACTCGGGCTGGCGATGTGACCGGTGGCAGCTACCTGCCCGCCGACCCGTCCGCCGACGCCCCGACCGTCGCCGCACAGCAGGCCGACGCCGAATCACTGTGGCATACGGTGCGCTCCATACTCCACGTCAAGGGGGAATGCGACGCCTTGCGGTCGGGGGCTACGTTCCATGCAATCGAACGCGATAGAGTGTTCGTTTTCGAGCGTTCCACCCACCTGCAGAAGCTGATCATAGCCGTCAATCCAAGCCGCGATTGCAAAGCTTTGCAGTTACCAGATGGTAGTTATCGGACGATTTTCAGCATCGGCGAAAACGAAATTAGCGGCACTTCGCTGCGTCTAGGTCTGCAAAGCTTTGCAATTCTCGAAGCCGAGTAGCAGACGAGCAATGCCCCGTTGGAATAATCGTTTGCAATGCGGAGCGCTGCGCCTTCGTATTGCAAACGATAGTCAATATGGAAAAACAATTCCGGTTATCTATATTCCTGAAATTAGAGCAAAATCGCAATATAGCAACACTCTCTTACCGCAAAACACGCTTTGAAAACGATATCATACCGTGATATAGTTATCTTTGGTGCGAATGCCACCAGCATCGAAGCTGCGGCAATCGCAAGCAATGTAGCATGTCAGCCGTCACAAACGGCGCGGAAAGAAGGGACCTATGACACAGACCCAGCAGACCGAAAGCGCAGAACGCATCGCACGGCCTCTTATCCAGCTCGCCAAGCTCAATGGCATTTCCACGTCGTATATCGACCAGCTCGGCACCTATGTGGAAATCCGCGACGAAGTGCTCGTCTCCGTATTGGCCGCACTCGGCGTGGACGCATCCAGCGACGAAGCGATCACCGCCTCCTATGCGGCGACCCAGCAGCGCATCGCAGACACACTTGTTGAGCCGACCGTCGTGAAGTTCATCGGCAAGGAAGCCGTCACGCCAATCCGCGCGAAAGGAAACGACGTGGCGCTGAAGCTGACGTTGGAAGACGGCACGGAATATGCGGGCGATCTGACCGCGTATCTGACGGGCTCGAACGCAGATGACGGCTCGCTGCAACTGACGCTGCCGGACGATATTCCCGCCGGCTACCACACGCTGGCCGTCGATGCCGGCCCGCTGCACGCCGAAGCCGCGCTGATCTGCGCACCGGCACGCATCGAACTGCCGCCAGCAGTAGCGGAAAAGCAACGTTGGGGCTGGATGGCACAGATGTATTCCATCCGTTCCGCTGAATCCTGGGGCGTGGGCGACTATGGCGATCTGAAGCTGCTGCTGTCCGACGCGGCAACGAAATCGCATGCCGATTTCATGCTTATCAACCCGATTCACGCCACCGCGCCGGTGCCGCCGCTGGAGCCGTCGCCGTATCTTCCCGAATCGCGTCGTTTTCTCAATGTGACGTACATCCGTCCGCAGGATATCGCTGAATATGCGGAACTCAACGAGGCGGACCAGGCCGAAGTGGCGCGTCTGCACGCGGAAGTCTCGCCAGCCAACGACAGTATCGAGCCGCTCGACATCAATTCCGCTTGGTGGCACAAGCGCCAGGCGCTGCAGCTTGTGTACAACGTGCCGCGTTCCGTCGAGCGTCAGGCCGCGTTCGACGCGTTCAAGGAGGCCGCGGGTCCGGATCTGCGCGCGTTCGCCGCATGGTCGGTGGCGTTCCAGGTGTGGGGCGCGCCGTGGGAAGGCACGTGGTTCAAGGACACGAACCGCGATTCGCCTGAAGTGGTGAAGCTCATGCGCGAGCACGCCGATATGGTCGATTTCGAATGCTGGCTGCAGTGGATCGCCGACGAGCAGGTGACAGCCGCGCAGAACGCCGCCCGTGACAGCGGTATGGCACTCGGCCTCATGCAGGATATGGCCGTGGGCGTGCACTCGCTCGGCGCGGACGTGTGGTGGAATCCGGAACGTTTCGCAGTAGGCAGCGTAACCGTGGGCTGCCCACCGGACTTCTACAACCAGCAGGGTCAGGATTGGGGCCAGCCGCCGTTCAATCCGAATTATCTGGCCAAAACTGGTTATGGCGTGTACCGCGAGATGGTGCACAACATGTTCTCGCACGCGGGCGCGGTGCGCATCGACCATGTACTCGGCCTATTCCGTCTGTGGTGGATTCCGCAGGGCGAAGGCGCGCGCGGTGGCGCGTACGTTACGTACGACTATGAGGCGATGATCGCGATCCTGACCATTGAAGCGTCCCGCGTGAACGGTTTGGTGGTCGGCGAGGATCTGGGCACCGTGCCTGATTACGTACGCACGGTACTCGGCGAGCACGGCCTGCTGGGCTGCATGGTGGAATGGTTCGCCCGCGTGGACGACTCCCCCAACGCCGGCGACCCGTACGCCGATCCGTCCACGTACCGCAAGTACGCGCTGGCTTCCGTCACCACGCACGACCTGCCGCCGACCGCCGGCTACCTGCAGTTCGAGCACGTCAAGCTGCGCGAACAGCTGCACCTGCTGTCCGGCCCGGTCGAGGAGTTCCAGGCTTCCGCCACCGCCGAACGCGACGCGATGATGGACCGTCTCGTGGAGTCCGGCCTGATCACGCCGGAAGTGGCGGGCGATGTGGAAGGCCACATCCAGGAAATCGTCGAGGCGATGCACAAGATGCTGCTCAAGTCGCCGTCCGTGCTGCTGCAGGCCGCGCTGGTGGATGGCGTGGGCGAGACGCGCACGCAGAACCAGCCGGGCACGTCCAGTGAATACTCCAACTGGCGTGTGCCGCTGGCAGGCCCGGACCTCAAGGTGGTGCACACCGATGAGGTGTTCGATCTGCCGCGCGTGCAATCGCTTGCCGCCATCATGAACGGCGAGAAGTAGCGTTTAGACTTACCATTCCCCTTTCCTTACAAACCAAAATTCCGGTCCTCCTTGTGGAGGGCCGGAATTTTTCATATATGCAAGGCGATTTGGGAGCGGTTAGGCCGCCTGAGAACAATCGCAACCTCAGCCAGCAGTGCAACGGCCAGATTCAGCGGTCGATCAGCCCAGCAGCAGCCATACGGAGGCGTCGCTATCCAGCTTGCCGTCGTCCGTCAACGGCACGGAATTTGCGATGGCGACCGCATCGTCCGGCAGGGCGATCGGCTCGTCGCCGAAATTGGTGACGGACAGGAATCGACGGCCTTCCGTGGCCGGACGCGAGTAGGCGACCACCGTATCGCCCATGTCCAGCAGGTCGGCGGACGTGTCTCCGGTTGCCGTCAGCACCGTCTGTCGCAACTGCAACAGCTTGCGGTACAAGTGCAGCATGGAACCGTTGTCATCGGCCTCGACGTCGGCCGCGAAATCCTTGAACCAGGCCGGCTGCGGCAGGTGCGCGTCGGCGGAATCGCCCTGCTCCGGGCCGAAACCGAACGTGCCGCCGGTGATGAAGTCCGGGCTCCACGAAGCCGGTTCGCCGCAATCGGCAGCCTTCCACGGCATCGGCACACGGCACCCGTCACGACCCTTGTCGGTGAAGTTGCGACGGGTGTTGAACGGCGTCGGATCCTCAAGACGATCCCACGGAATGTTCGCCACTTCGAACAGGCCCAGTTCCTCGCCCTGATACACGTAGGCGGAACCCGGCAGGCCCAGTTCCATCAGCGCGGCTGCGCGGGCGCGACGGGTGCCGAGCTCACGATTCTCGCGGTAGGTCTCTCCGTCACGCAACAGCCAATCGTGCGCCAGCTGGTGGTACGGAGCGTCCTTCACCTGCGGCAGACCGAAACGCGACGGACTGCGCGGCACATCGTGGTTGTTCATAACCCACGTCGTGGTGGAACCGTGCGTTTCCTCGGCGGCGCGCAAGCCGTCAGCAATGGCCGTACGGAACTCGTCGGCGAACCAGTTGGCTTCGGCGAACTCGAAATTGAACACCTGGCCGAGCTCGTCGGTGGACGCGTACAGATGCTGCGATTCGGCCTTCACCCACGCCTCGCCGACGGCGAAACGCGGCGGATTGTACTCGTTGAACACCTGACGCCATTCGCGGTAGATGTCGTGCACTTCCGGACGGTCCCACAGCGGGCTGAACGCGCCGTCCGCCGGCAGCACATGCTGCACCGCGGCCGGATCCATGTCGGCCAGCGGCACGGAATCGAGGTCCTTGGCCAAGCCGTGCGCCACGTCGATGCGGAAGCCGTCGGTTCCGTGGTCGGACCAGAATCGCAATGTCTTCTTGAATTCCTCGTGCACGTCCGGATTCTTCCAATTCAAATCCGGCTGCTCCTTGGCGAACATGTGCAGGTACCACTGGCCGTCGTCGACCTGCTGCCACGCCGGGCCGCCGAACAGCGACTGCCAGTCGTTCGGCGGCAGCTCGCCGTGCTCGCCGCGGCCTTCGCGGAAGATGTAGCGGTCGCGTGCGGCCGAACCGCGGCCGGCGGCGAGCGCCTCGATGAACATCTTGTGCTTGTTGGACGTGTGGTTCGGCACGATGTCGACGATCACCTTGATGCCGGCTTCATGCGCGGCGGCGGCCATCGCGTCGAAATCGGCCATGGTGCCGAGGCGCGGGTCCACGTTGCGGTAGTCGATCACGTCGTAGCCGCCATCGGCCAGGTCGGACGGGTAGAACGGGCTCAGCCAAATCGCGTCGATGCCGAGATTCTTCAGGTAATCCATTTTCTCGGTGACACCGGCGATGTCTCCCAACCCGTCGCCGTTCACGTCTTTGAAGCTGCGCGGGTAGATCTGGTAGACGACGGCTTGCTTCCACCAATCGTCACGCATGTTGTTTGCTGTCACCATAACCCCTTTTGTCGTAGTCCATCGGATGCGGAGCACTGTCTCCGCTACATGAAAACGATAACATCAAGCAAAGCGAAACGCTAATGAAAACTTAATCATTGCAGCACATCAAACGTTTGACGAAAATGTGCATACTCCAGCTGTATCGAGTAGAATCGCAGAAGATTCGACTTGCATACGTTGCTATACGGATGCCATACGAAAGGCGATTATGAAGTTCCTCTCCCCCGATTCCGGCTTTATGCGCGGCCTGAGCGACGCCGTCGACGCGAGCTGGATCAACATTCTGATGCTCGTCACCAGTATTCCGATCATTACGATCGGCGCGGCGCTGACCGCCGGCCACGACGCCACCCGCCGCACGCTGTCCGGCGAAGGCACGGCGACGCGCAACTATTTCGCCGCCTTCCGCTCGAATTTCGCGAAATCGACCGGCTACTGGCTGATTTTCGGCACGACCGGCGCGCTGTGCGTCTACTCGTGGATCGTGCTGCAGATCACGCCGCTGCTGATTCCGAAATTCGCGCTGACGATCGTATGGCTGATCGGTTTCGAATGGGTGTGGGCGTTGCAGGCGCGGTTCGAGAACTCGTTTTGGCGCACGCTCGGCAACGCTTTTGTGTTCGGCGTGAGCAACATCGGGCATACGTTGGCATTGATTGCGATTGACGCGGTGTACGTCGCGCTGCTCGTGGCCAGCTGGTTCTACATGCCGCAGGGCCTGTTCCTGCTGCTCGTGCTCGGCTACGGCACCATGCTGATGCTGCATTCGCCGATTCTCGAGCATGTCTTCCGCAAGTACATCAGCAAGTAATTAGGCACGAAAAAAGGGACTGATTCGCATCAGTCCCTTAAATTTTTCTGGGTGAAAATCAGCCCTTCACCGCGCCGCCTTCGGCCCTGCAATTAAGGACCGCGCTACGCGCGGGCTCAACGTTACCCTCGCGGCATAGCCGCTCGGGCTGGAGCCTGGGAACAGCGCACTGCGCTGTTCCCTAAGGGCTGATCGAAGATCAGCCCTTAACGGCTCCAGCCATAACACCCTTGACGATGTACTTCTGGCAGATCAGGTAGAAGATGATGATCGGGATGATGGCCATGACCAGGCATGCCATCATGGCGCCCATATCCACGGAACCATAACCGCCCTTCAGATACTGCACCGCCACGGAAATGGTCTTGTACTTGCCCAGGTCGAGCGTCAGGTACGGCAGCAGGTAGTCGTTCCAGATCCACATGGCCTGCAGAATAGCCACGGACACAATGGACGGCTTCATGATCGGCACAACGATCTGGAAGAAGATACGCGGCACGGAAGCACCATCGATCATGGCGGATTCTTCCAGCGATTCCGGAATGCCCTTAACCACACCGGTGAAGATGAACACGGCCAGACCAGCGCCGAAGCCCAGATACACGAAGCACAGACCCCACGGGGTGTTGAGCTTGAGCATATCGGCCAGCTTGGAGAGGGTGAACATGACCATCTGGAACGGTACAATCATGTTGAACAGGAACAACGTGTACAGCAGCTTTGCAGCCCAGTTGTTCACGCGGACGATCCACCATGCGCACATCGAAGTGCACACCAGAATCAGCGCCACGGAACCGACAGTGATGAGCAGGGTCCAGCCGAAACTGGCGAAGAAGTTCGTGGTATCGAGGCCACGCGTATAGTTTTCAAGTCCAACGAACGCCTTACCGGTCGGCAGGGAGAACGCGTTACGAGAAATATACGCCTTCTGCTTGAAAGAGTTGATGATCACCAGCACGATCGGGAAGATCCACGCCAGCGAAACCACCGCGAACAGTACGGACCACAGTGCGCCGTGCTTGACTTTTTCTCCGGAGTTCATGCCTCCACCTCCTTGCTCGTGGTGAGCTTGTTCTGGATGAGCGCCACGATGGCCACCAGAATGAAGAACAGCACTGCCTTCGCTTGGCCGACGCCTTCCCAGCCCATACGGCCGTAGAACGTGCGGGTAATGTTCATTGCCAGACCTTCAGACATGTTCGACGGAGCGCCGTTGGTCAATGCAAGGTTCTGATCGTACAGCTTGAAGCCGTTGGTGACGCACAGGAACGAGCATACGGTGATAGACGGCATCATCAGCGGAATGATGATCTTGAACATGGTCTGGGTGCCGTTTGCGCCGTCCACGGAAGCCGCTTCGAGCACGTCGGTCGGCAGCGACTGCATACCAGCGATGTAGATAATCATCATATAGCCGATCTGCTGCCAGCAAACCAAGATGACCAAGCCCCAGAAGCCGTAGGTTGCGCTATACGTCAACGCGCGGCCCCAGTGAGCGAGAATGCCGTTGAGCAGCAGCATCCAGATGTAGCCCAGGATAATGCCACCGATGAGGTTCGGCATGAAGAATACCGAACGGAAGATGGTAGATCCCTTGATGGCCTTGGTAAGCATATATGCGATGGCAAACGCAACCACATTGATCACAACCGTAGTGACAATGGTCAGCGCCGTCGAGAAACCTAACGCATGCAGGAATTCCTTATCCGCAAGTGCCTTCTGATAGTTTTTAAGTCCAATGAATTCCGAGTCAGTCACAGTTGTGAACTTGCAGAAACTCAAATACACACCCATGATGAACGGGATTACAAACCCGATGATAAATGCAGCGAACGTCGGTAGCGCAAACAGAGCCCACCACTTTCGTATCGCTTTGCCGGCCATGCTGATCATAGCTTGCCTGCTTTCTTTCCTCTCCATTCCAACACCGCAGCAACGCGGCATGGAAAACCAACTGCCCCAAATCGGCGAATCACTGCATTGTTTTTCGCCTTTTTAGTTTTTACAGTTGTTATAATAAACAGCGCGACGCGAAATGTCAAACGTTGTCATTTTTACATGTCATAAATCATATATTCTGCATCGTTGTCATAGTATTGACAGCCTGAAAGCATTGTAAATATCAGCCCCCGCAACAACTGTGGCACAAATGAAAACGTTTGTAATCCAACTTTTGCAAGAGTGTTTCAATACAGTATGCTGAATATTCAGTAGTTCTACTATACAAGGGGTCACCATGAAAAGCAGCATTCAAGACGTGGCACAACTTGCGCACGTCTCCATTTCAACGGTTTCTCGCTCCTTCACACGTCCCGACCTTGTGTCGAAAGCCACGCGTGACAAAGTCATGAAAGCTGCCGACGAATTAAATTTTTCCATCTCGCGCTCCGCTGCAGCACTCAAAACCGGCCGCGCGCTACGAATCGCGGTGCTGATTTCCGGGCGACTCAATCTGTGGTTCAGTTCGTCCATCATGGAAGGACTGAACGAATCCTTCCATGATGAAGGCTACGACATCTCGATCTATCAGATGTCCAGCGCCGAGGAACGCCGCGCGTTCTTCGACATGCTGCCGGTACGCCGCAATGTCGACGCCGTAATCGTCATTTCCTTCGACATCGACAGCAACGAAATCAGGCAACTCAGGTCAGTCGATGTGCCAATCATCGGCATCAATTCGAGCTTGCCGGAAGAGCGCGGCTTCAACGCCGCCGTGCGCATCGATGACAAGCAGGGATCCGAATTGGCCGCACGCCACTTGATAACGCTTGGCCATCGCGATATCGCTTACATCCGTACCGACCGTGAAGTGACGCTGCACTTCAGCGTGCAGGGCCGTTTCGATTCGTTCATGACGTGCTGCAAGTCCAATGGCGTCGAACCGCGCGTGTTCGTTACCGACGAAGGCAAGAACAACGTCAGCAAAGTCGTCACGCAGCTGCTCAGCTCGGACCACATGCCCACGGCGATTGCCTGTCAGGAAGACGGCATCGCAATTCCGCTACTGTTCCAGCTGGAACGCAACGGTTTCACAATACCGAACGACATCTCCATCATTGGCTACGACGACAGCACCTACGCTCGCGATCTCGGTTTGACCACCATCCGTCAGACACCGGTCGAGATGGCACACGAGGCGGCCCGTATGACGCTTGCCCTGATTGACAAGCAGCCGCTTGACGAGCCGTTCAAGACGTTTCCCGCACAGCTAATCGTCCGATCGACCACCGCCAGACTGCGTCACTGACGTTTGCCGCACATTGCGCACACGGCAAACGTACGAAACACAGAAAGGCCGTCATCGCAGAACATTGCGATGACGGCCTTCCGTTGTCTCCACAACCGGCTGGGGCGAAGAGAGGAAAGGAAAAATCCTCGACCTCAGCTAGCTTATTCAGTTATTGAATTGCGATTTGCAACTCATGGTGCAACACAATCTCAGTGAGATGCGTCGTACTCAGTCTTCCAACCGTCAACAAACGCGGTCTTGACGGCATCCCAGTCACCGGTACCCTGAGCGTATTCGAGGAGGGCGGAACCAAGCTTGTTCTTCCACTCTTCGGACGGCATCATGGTGAAGTTCCAAGAGACTGCGGTCTTGCCGGAGTTCTGATCATCAACAGCAGCCTGGACCAGCGGATTGTCGGACTTGACGTCGCTGAAGGACTTGAACGGGGTGGTGAAGCCCATGTCGCTGGACAGAGACTTGATGCCTGTCTTGCTGGTGACGACCCACTTCAGGAAGTCCTTGGTGGCCTTCTTGTCAGCGTCGGAAGCCTTGGAGTTGATGCACCAGTAGTTCTCGGAACCGGTGGCCAGACCCTGCTTCTCTTCGCCCTTGGCACCGATGTAGATCGGGATCATGCCAACGCTGTCAGCCTTCATGCCGGCCTTCTGCAGATCGGACCATGCCCAGGTGCCGTTCTGATAGAACACAGCCTCGCCGAGGGAGAACTCGGAGGTAGAATCATCACCGGTCTTGGAGCTCAG
>ERZ857750.1465-NODE-1465-length-25957-cov-3.419118_pt1 | contig 25957 bp, 29 predicted proteins | sample MGYA00519915_ERZ857750 | MGnify/ENA primary metagenome ERZ857750 (study PRJEB31778, sample SAMEA3449358) | human gut metagenome | biome: human gut; feature: human-associated habitat; material: faeces | place: United Kingdom | collected 2010/2012 ...
AACCTATGACCCCCTGCTTGTAAGGCAGGTGCTTCGTTTTGTGGGATTGCTGTTGTCGTTTTATAAATTTGAATAAAAGCAAGCAAGATACAAATAATATTGACAATTTGCTTGACAATGTATACCAAACAGTATATACCTTTCATTGAAAGGTAGTGATTATATGGCAACTGCACCTACTCAAATTCGTATTGATTCTGATGTAAAAAAACAAGCAAATGATTTATTTAGCCATCTGGGGCTTGATATGTCAAGTGCAGTAAACATTTTTCTCCATCAATGCATTCTTCGTGGCGGTCTTCCGTTTAGTGTTGAAATGCCACAATTCAATCAAAAAACACTGGATGCCATGGAAGAAGCTAAACGCATTTCTCAAAACCCCAACATTGAAGGGTACGAGACCATGGATGAATTGAGAAAGGCATTGGAAGATTAAGTGTATACAGTTAAATTTACCAATGCTTATAAAAAGAGTTATAAGCTTATGAAAAAGCGTGGTTTAGACTTATCGCTCCTTGATGAAGTTGTCGATACACTACGTCAAGGTAAGCAACTCGACTCAAAATATCGGGATCATGGATGTGGATACAGGTTCCCATTCCGATATTTTGAAAATTTAATCTCTCATCATTAAAGCAGAACTCCACATGAGCTCTGCTTTTTCCATTTAGCCAAAAACCGGAAGTACTTCCGGTTTTTTATATTTTACCCGTATAGCAATGCGGAGACTTTATTACAGGAGGACATTTACATGTCAATTAAAATTGCTATCACAAACGAAAAAGGCGGCTGCGGAAAAACCACAAGTGCCGTCAACATTTCGGCCATCCTCGCCGAACGCGGCTACCGTGTGTTGCTTGCGGACGTTGATCCGCAGAGCTACGCAACCATGTACTATGGTCTGTATAATGCCGATGATCCGTCCTTATATGACGCCATCACCGGTGTTTGGCCGGTGAATGACGCCATAGTAAAAACCGTTTTTGGTGTGGATGTATTGAAATCGAACACTAAATCGATGAGGCTCGAAGAAATGCTCACAGAATATAAACTTCGCGGCAGAGCATACAACGATTTACTCTCTAAGCTCCTTACACCGATTGAGAACAACTACGATTACATTATTATAGATTGTCCGCCGCAAGGCTATAAGCTTCTCGAAAACGTACAGCGCTATGCAGATTACATCTTGATCCCGATGATCCCGGACGAATTTGCACTGCACAGCTTACGCATCAAAGCCGAAAGTCTTATTGAAATTCGCAGAACGATCAATCCGCACCTCCGGTTACTTGGCGGCTTAATTATCATGGATGAAAAAAATGGAACAAAAGCCATTTACCGCGACGCCCTGCAATCGCAAGACGTCATTCCTTTTTTCAGCGCAACCGTGCGTAAGAACATCACTTTGAGCCGCGCCATCAACGCGCACGAGCCTATCAATACATATGCAAAGCACTGCAACGGTAATATCGATTACCAAGCGGTCGTAAACGAAATCATCGGGAGGGTCGAGAAATGAAAAAGCTAAATCTTGGAAACATCAATGCCGGTTTGAGCACCATTAAGGAACTGGCCAACGAAAATGCCGGTATTGCACGTGATGAGCTGATCGACGTCTCCTTGATCGACTTTGCAAACAAAAACACATACGCCGCAAACGACACGGATGACAGCATCCGCGACTTAGCAGATCAAATTGAAACCGTCGGTTTGCTGAATCCTCTCGGCGTGATCCAGTCCGGCAATCGTTACAAGCTGTTTTCCGGTGAACGCAGATACCGCGCCATCACACAGTACCTACACTGGGACAAAATCCCGTGCAGAATTTTTGAAGGCGTTTCGGCCGGACGTGCACAACTCATGCTGCACATCGCAAACGGCGGACGCGATTACACGGCCGAGCAAAAGCTAACACTTTATGAAGAATACCGAGAGTTGCTGAATGAGCTAAAGGCATCCGGTGAATTTAAAGGCGGCATACAAAAGGGCGTCGCCGAACTGATGCATGTCTCTGACCGGCAAGTCCGCACCTACCGCACAATGTCGGAACAGCTCACCGAGCCTGAAAAGGTTGATCTTGCTGCCGGAACGCTCAAATTCGGCGAAGCACAGAATATCGCAGTCGAGCGAGCCGCCAAAGCAACGCAGCCGACAGTAGCAAACGCCACAAAAAGCGGAAGTACTTCCGCTTTTTCGAGCAAGACCGAAAGCACAAAGAGCTCTCTAAGCCCGGAAATGCGCGAAGACCTGCTCCGCAAAGTCATCATGAGTGGGTATATTTGGAACTGCGAAGATCTGTTAGATTATTATGTTGAGATGATGCCTACACCGCAGGAAGCCGTGAAAGATATATTAAAACCCAAATACGGCTATCATGGCGGCACTTTAATTATGAAGCATTTTAATGGCAGTTATGAATGCACATCGTCAAAGCTTATTTTACAAAACGGTGCAATGCAGACGATTGCAGCCTACACCTATAACGAGGCAGACACCATGATCCGCAAGCTGTACCGAGACGGAGAGCTTTGCCCGGAAAGGCAGGATGCAAAATGAGAGTTACAAAAGTCGATGTTACTATTCCGAGCAGTGGCTATTACCTTGGCTACGTCAGTTTGGTTCTGGATAATGCGTACACCTTAAACGGTGTGCGCATCACCAGACGAGCAGACGGTGGGTTACAAGTCTTATATCCGCATTTGGCCGAACGCGAAGGCAAGCACCGCCAAATCTTTGCTTTTAAGCCAATGAATCCTATAGCACACAAACGCATCGAACAAGCTGTGCTATCCGCATATAAAGAAGAACTGAGAAAAACCGGAAGTACTTCCGGTTTTTGAACTTTTGAAGAATTGTATATACTCTCTTGATAGATTTTCATAAAATACAGAAAAGTACTTAAAAACATATAGGATGAGGTCTCTAAATGAACACTAAGCGTTACACCCTATCTGATGCGCACAGCACGCAGTTTTATCAACTCCCGAAATGGCTTGTTGCGCTTCGCGTAGAGGCAGAAATCAGCAACGAAGCAATCCTACTGTATACTTACTTGCGAGATCGCGTACAGCTGAGCATTACAAATAAGTGGATCGACGATAACGGTGAAGCTTACCTCTACTTTAAGCGTGAGCAAATGGAAAAACTGCTTGGGTGCAAAAAGGATAAAGTGCAAAAAATTATTAAGGAGCTCAAATCCGTAAACCTGCTCGATGAAGTCCGGCAAGGGTTAAATCAGCCAAATCGCCTCTACCTGCGCTACCCCGATAATTCTGAACTCATAGAAATGAGTATCGATTTTGAAGATGAAGACGAAGAAAACGGTGAGCAAGAGCCTGAAAGTCCTGAAAAACCCAGTGATTATGCGGAGCGCGGAAAAACCGCACTCCGGAGTACTGAAATTCCGCAGTCCGGACTTCTGAAAAACCGCACTCCGGACTGCGGAAAATCCGAAGTCAAGAGTGCGGAAATATCGCAGTCAAGAGTACTGAAAAACCGCAGTCTTGACTTCTGTAAAACCGCACCTAATAAGACTGAGTATAATAAGACTGAGTATAATAAGACTGACAGTCAGAGCGACGGCAATTTTGATTTTTTGATGAATGCAGATGTTCCGGAGGATTTCGCGAAAGCATGTATCTCTTTGATCTGCGAAATCACTACTACTCCCTTATCGACTGTCCGCATCGGTAAGCAAGTGCTTCCGAGCACGCAAGTATGCCAAGCGTTGCACAGCTTAACGCCGGAGCATTTGCAGGCCGTCTACCGCATAACCAAATATTCTAACAATGTGCGGAAGCCTAAAGGGTATCTGCTTGCATTGCTGTACAACGCCGCCCAAGCTGCGCCGGAGAGTAATCTCTACGCGCAGTTTTTTGCTATGCCGCCGGAAGAACACAAGCCCTCGTTTGACATCAAACTCTACGAGAAATACGATATTTTCGATTACTTAAACGAAGAAAGGAGCCCGGAACATGGAACATGAACTCGACGCTTATCGCAAGCAATGCGCTGACATTTGTGCGGCAGTACCCAAGAATCCGACAAATCTCAAGCCATTTCGTTGTAGTGGGCCTGATTAAACGCAATTCTTCGAAATATATCTTTAAGCCCTCTTATTAAATCTATAAAATGGACTTGCACTCGGTTGAATACACTTATTTAGTACCCCTGAAGAATCAAATTTTCTGCGGTGCTGTTGATTTCATTGCATGAAATGGGTATAATATGGATAGAATGTTACTACCGCTGCAATTCAAGGAGGTGTCGTTATGAATATTCGTCCATCCGCAGCAATTCGCCAGAACTACAATGAGATTGCCGATATGTGCAGAAAGACCGCAGAGCCGGTTTTCCTAACCAAGAACGGCGAGGGAGATTTGGTGGTTATGGACATCGAAACCTATAACAGACGGGAAAAGATGTTAAAGCTCCGTGAGGAGCTGCTTGCCGTCGAGGAGGACAGGATGCGTGGAAGCAAAGGCTACTCTGTCGATGAAGTCACCGCGATGATGCGTAGTGCAATCAAGGAGGCGGCAAGTCATGGAACAGCAGAATAAACACCGTGTGATTGTATCGGAACGGGCAACGCAGATGTTCGTTTCCCACGCCGCATTTCTGGCACAGGTCAGCCCAGAAGCGGCAGAACGGCTCACGATCGAGTTTGAAAAGACCGCAAATTTCTTAGAGCTGATGCCGCAGAGATGCCCGTGGCTCACAGGGGAATATATTCCCAGAAATGCCTACCGTTTTATCCCGTTTGAAAAACGCTATATGATAATCTTCCAGATAGTAGACGATATAGTTTACGCCAATTATGTGGTGGATTGCAGGCAGGATTACAATTGGCTTATCCGGTAACAAGAAAATAAACCGAGCAAAATCGTCACTTTCATGGACTTGCACTCGGTTAAGCACATTGGCTTAGGAGAAGTGAAACGATGAGTATAATAACACTATATCACGGTACACCTAATGAATTTGTTACACCGCAATATGGTTACGGTGAAGATAAGCACGACTATGGAAAAGGCTTTTACCTTACTGAAAACATAGAACTCGCCAAAGAATGGGCAGTTTGTAGACCAACCGAAACGAATGGTTGGGTTCATAAATACAAATTAGACATTTCTGATTTGAAAATACTGGATTTTCAAAAATATGATGTTCTCTCTTGGCTTGCTGAGTTGATGAAGCACAGAGACGCAGCGGATACAAAGCGCTATAAAGTTCTTTCTAAAAAATTCATAGAGAAGTTCGGAATCGATACAAGCACATACGATGTCATAAAGGGTTGGAGAGCTAACGCTTCATACTTTTATATTGCCAAAGAATTTGTGCGCGACAATGTAGATACGGACATACTCGAAGAATTGCTATCATTAGGTGGGCTCGGCATCCAATATTGTATTAAATCCGAACTTGCTTATTCCAAACTCACGGAGAATAAAGAAGGCTTGATCCGAGTCGAGTACAGCGTGTTTAACGATAAATACAATCAACGCGATGTACGTGCCCGAGAAAACATGCACGATCTCATCGAGTCAGATGCAAATAAAGTAACAAATGTATTCAGCACATTATTTTAGAGGTGATATGATGCGAGCTTATCCAGAGGTATACTTACATGATATTGTTGAAAGCCAAGGAAAACTGTTCGATTTTGTATCGCAGAATTATCCTGAGAAAGATACATCGGATTTCATCAATACTTATATGACAAGTAAAACAAGAGAAAGTATCGATCAAGGTAAAGCCTATGTTAGCACCATGAATGCTTCCGAATTGTGGGATTACTTTCAGCAAACAGAACACTATCATCTCAAAAACGGCAAAGCACTCAAAGGGTTTATTCCTGATTGGATAGGTGAATTTTACGCCTATTATCAATGGTTCTACAACGTCTCAAGCAAGGAGATTATTAAAAAAGTACCATTGGATTTTTTAACAAAAGCCTACATGGGGTTACATGATTTAGAACTTGATTTGGCCGTAAAAAAGGTTGGTGGAGCACCATGAAAATCCTTTGCTTTCATAATGCTGACGAAGAAAACGGATATTTGAGCAATTGGTATTTATCTGAATTCAACGTATCCAACATCACCTTTTCCTCAATGGAGCAATTTATGATGTATCAAAAAGCCATGTGCTTTTGTGATCAAGCTATTGCAAAAAAGATTTTAACCACTCATGATGTTGCTCAAATAAAAAAATTCGGGAGACAAGTTTCTAACTATAACGAAAACCGTTGGAATGGCATCCGACAAATCGTTGTATATGAGGGACTGCTTGCAAAGTTTTCTCAAAACCTCAACTTAAAAGATCTCCTGAAAGCTACCGGCGACAATCTTCTCGCAGAATGTGCCGTCAAAGATAAGATTTGGGGCGTGGGCCTATCAATGAGTGATCCAGATCGACTGGACATAACTAAGTGGAAAGGTCAAAACTTATTAGGCTACTCCTTAATGATGGTACGCGAAAAGATATGAAAATAAAACAAAGCAGCAAAAAGGTTTGTTACCTGTACACACAGGCAGCAAACCTTTTTTCATACAGTTTTTTATGAAAGGAATGATTTATTTATGAGCTATAAGCCTTTAGAAAATGTCACCATCGTTTTTAGCACAGCGAATATTACCGTTTGTGCCGATGAGTGGGGCGATTTATATTACACGACCGAAATTCCGGATGAATTTGTAAATCAGGGTGAGCCGTATCCCCGCTCCAAATGCAAGCCGATTATTGATCTGCCACCCGAACAATTTGATCGTGTGTTGGCAATTTACAAGGAATTGCCGGATGACCTACTTGAGCACTTGATACGCGGAGAGGAGCAAGAAGATGCCTAAAAAAAGAACATTCTACTCCGAAGAAGAACGTAAAGCACATCACGAAAAGAAGCAAAGAGAAGCAGATTTGCAGATTCAGGAGCTCACAAAGCACTGGGAAAACGATCCCAAGGACATCGCAGAATACCTCGCATTCAGCACTCAGTTTTACAAATATTCTTCACGAAACACAATGCTGATCTACCGGCAGCGTCCTGATTCCGTATTTATTGCCTCATACACACATTGGAAAGAACTTGGGTATTATGTGCAGGAAGGTGAGCATGGTGCTAATATTTATCGGCCGGAAACCACGCGCTATTTCAAGCCAAACGTGCCAAATCCAACATGGGTTCTTTTATCTAAAGCCTCGCCGGAACAACGCCATGAAGTTGAAATCGGCATGCTCGAAAGCCGTGATTTTACCTATTTCAAACCCTGCACGGTGTTCGATATTTCGCAGACAAATTGTCCGCCAGAAGACTACCCCAAGCTCTGCGGCGTAGGATACAACAGTACGCAGCACAAAGATATTTACAACACTCTTTGCCTTTATTCTGAAGAAATCGGCGTGCCTGTATCCGAAGAAGATTTTGAAGGAATCGGCACACGCGGCGCTTATAACCCGCGCAACAAGCACATCCATATTAACCAATTACTCGGCGACACACAGAAGCTCGATACATTGTTGCACGAAATGTCACACCACTTTATGGGGCATAGTCCTAACATAGAAAAGCCTACCATGCAGCGTGAATTTGAAGCCGACGGTCTCTCTATTATGTTTGGAAAAACGTTCGGAATTGAGCCCAGTGACGCCCGAAAAAGCCACCTTGCAGCCTGCTACCAAGAGCTGCTTAAGGCACAGCCGGAAGTAAAAATCGATGCACTTTTGGCACCGGTTCGCGAAAAATTTCAGCAGCATATTGAGGCAATGGAACAGGAACTTTCTCTCGCAGGCGTAATACCGCAGCAAATCATTTCTTCCCAAAAAGCTGCTGAACTGAAGCGTGAACAGGCTATGAAAAAGGAGCCAACCGTAACCGTTATATGGACGGAAAGCAAGCGTCTGCACGACGGCCAGACCATGCGATTATCGCGTGCAAACGAACTCTTTAAAGCAATCGATAAGGCGCAGCAGAAGTACCCGAACTGCTACCACAAAGCAGCTTTTCGCATTGATTATATGCTGCACGGAGAACCGAGCAGCTATGAAGGTCGACAGAGTTTCGGCACCGGTGAAGGCAGTCTGATCGACCATATCAAGCGGCTAAATACGCTGTGCAACGAGAACCCTCAGTGGGAAAATTACTTGTTAGAAATAGGCGGCAGCGATGCACTTTTACAGGACAGACACGAAAAAGAATACATCTTAAACGAGTTCATTCCTTACTTAAATCTGCATGTTACGCTTTCCGAAATCGAACAGAGCGTTTCGGAAAAGCTCGGTGAAACCGATGAACTCACGCTCGAAAGAAATGAGCAATTCGCCGCCTTGCAGCAAAATGTGCGTACTGTCCGTGCTATGCTGAACCAAGGTAATTACGATTTTTCCGTGGAACAAATCAATGAACTCTCTCCAAAATTCGCAGAATGGATGCGTCAAATCTCGAAAAAATCCATTCAGCAAAGCTCTGAAAATACGCTTACAAAAGAAGAAATCATACACGATTTTGAGCAAATCGCAACACAAAATCGTGCAGAAATCAGGCAAGAACAGCATGAAGAATTTGAAATCACAATGCTATAAAACCGGAAGTACTTCCGGTTTTTCGGAGGAAAAATGGCAAACCCGGTTTTAATTGCGAAGCTCGCTTTGGTCGCAGCCGACCCCAAAACATGGCAAAAAATCATTATTGCCTGCATCTCTATTTTTATCATTTCCGCTGCACTGCTCGGCAGCTGCGGTGCAATGACTTTTACCGATTTAGGCTTCGACTGCTCGCAGCTTTTCTCTGCAAAACTGAACGAATACAGCGCTGTTTTTGACTCCGGTGCACGCATAAATGATAAGCTTCTCTATGCTGTGTACGCCAAAATCTTTGCGGATAACGACCGATTAAAGAATCAAACCGATGAGCTGATTGACTGTTTTGTTTCAGATGATAAGCTCTCCCCGCTAACCGATTCCGATGAAATTTTTGATAAAATCGAGCGCACGTTTGATCTCAAAATCAACGCATACATGCGCTCGCAACTGCTACGGCTTGCAGAGCAAATGCCCACCGGTTATGCCGACCGTTCTACGCTGATCCGTAACTTAAAAAGCAGCGACGGCAAAACAAATATCGGTCTCACCAACTTCGCAATAAACGCTCTGGATGCCGGTTCCGGCTACATCTATGGCGCTTACGGCCAAGACGTAACCATGGCATTTCTTAAGCAGCAGCAGTCCAGATTTTTCACGGATTCCGATGCAAATCTGACCAACAGCGAGGTCAATTTCATCTACGAAACCTACGGCGGAAAGCCTGCTTTTGACTGCATTGGGCTCATAAAAGCGTATGAATGGATTGATGAAGACACCGGCATTATCCGTTACCAATCCAATGGTTTTCGCGATGTCGGCGCAGACGGAATGTTCCGCAGCGCTGTCATTTTCGGTGAGATTTCCTCTATCCCCGATACACCCGGTTTGGCCGTTTGTATGAGCGGACATATCGGTATTTATATAGGAAACGGTGAGGTAATTGAGGCCAAAAGCAACCACGACGGCGTAGTAAAAACGCAGCTCAGTGAGGGCAGTTGGACGTACTGGATGCAGTTGCCTGGCATTACATATTTGACCGGCGGAACACACCCATACGGCACTAAAAAGGTAACACTGGAGAACGGCAGAATTAAAGAAATCTCCGCCGGAATTGTAGCGGGAAAGGGTGAATTTGAGTGGCCTCTCCCCGCTCCTTACGGTAAAGATTACATCACTTCCGGCTCCGGTTCCCGGTACAATCCGGTCACCGGAATGTACGAAAATTCGCACGGTGCAATCGATATTGGTGCACCGGCAATGACCCCGATTTATGCAGCGGCCGACGGCACAGTTGTGATGAGTACTTGGCATGATTCCTACGGCAATTTCGTAAAAATCGACCACGGAAACGGGTGGTCTACCCTATATGCTCACCAAACAAAACGTGTTGCAAAAGTCGGCGAGTCTGTATCTGCCGGTGATCTCATCGGCTACGTCGGAAGTACCGGGGATTCGACCGGAAATCATCTCCATTTCGAAATCAGATACAACGATAATAGGCTCGATCCTTTGCAATTCTTTGAGTGATCCACAATTTTGTGGGTATTCTTTCCTTACTAATAATCGGCACGTGAAGCGTGCCGACGGCGAAAATTTTTGAAGAAAAAGAGGTCAAAAACAATGAAAAAACTCACCATAAAGCTCAATTTAGATGAGCGAAAATACGATGCACTGCACACCTTTTCAACACAAAAAGGCATCGATATTGACGCAGAATTCGTAGCGTATTTCGAGAAAATGTACAAGAAAATCGTTCCAAAAGCCGTGCGGGAATACATTGAAGGCACAACACTTTCAACCGTTTCTGATCCGGTTTCCGAAGAAAAGGTTATCAACAATGCCCCACAGCTTCAGCCGGAACCGGAGCCCGAAACCAAGTCAAATCCGATCTCAAACCCCGGTGGTTTCTGGTCGTAATATTTTTAAACTGTTTCGCATCTCGAAAACGCGCCAAAATCTCTCAAATCGGTGTCTTTTTAGAATGCAGGATAAAGCATCACCACCAAACTGGTGGTGATGCACCCACAAACCCGCACAGTGTGCGGGTTTTTCGAGAAAAAGTTTGGTGACGAAGAATTAGTTTAGTGACGAGTACGTCACCAAACATTCAAAAAGCATAGATTTCATGCCATTTTTCCCATCACCAAACTCATCACAGCCGAAAGGAACCCAAATGGAAGAAAAATCAAATGTTTCAAGATTCACTGTTTCTCTTTCAACCGAGGGGAACAATGCACTAAATGCAATTATGGCCTTAACAAACCGCAATCCAAATCGCGAAAAAAGCAATGTAATCGATGAGGCTATCCAATTTTACTTCTCATATCTCTCTGGTCAGCTCAACATGGATTATGTTTGCGGCATCTACGGCAGACAAGTCGAGGCGATTGTGCATAGGGCAACAGATCGCATATCTTCGCAGCTCTTTAAACAAGCTGTTGAAACAAACATGCTAACACGTATCGTCGCATTCGAATACGAACTATCGAAAGATGAGTACGATAAAATGCGCAGCAAAGCTGTTGCAGCCGTAAAACGTTCCACCGGCCGCATTTCTCTGTTCGATACAATGCAGGACAGCGAGGAATAAAGCCTTGAAATGCTTTCACGAACACTGTATAATGGAGGTGAAAAATTAAAACATGGAAAAATTGATTCGAGTGTTGGAAGGTATTACAGCCACTTTGTGGGCAATAACCATTCTATATTCTATCTTTTTCTTTTTACTGGGAGGTTTTCTTTTGAACGATATTTTTCAAGAGATTCTAATTGGCTTAATAACTGGTGCTATTTCTTCTCTTGTTTTTACCTCGATTTCGTATTTTGCATTCTTACACAAAATTCCTGAAAAAACATATGAAAAAATTGAAAAGCTCTTAAATGATCGATTAGGCTACGAAACTACAAATCATAACGCTGTAATGGGTGCTCTTAATCCAAATAACGAAGTTTTGCTTAATTTAGTTTCAAAAGACCATCGAGAATTAAAAGTGCTTACGGGCGAGACCTTACAGCATCTACGTATGGAAAAAGCCGCTAAAGAAAATCGCGAGCATATATTGACCAACGCAGAAAAAGAAATCGATAAACATATTGAGAGTTTACGCGCTTTTTCCGACATCATGGTAAAGCAACAAGAAAGAATTGTGCATTTAGAGAAAGAAAATATGGAACTCAAAGAGCAAATTCAAAATTTAAATGCACAGCTAAATCAGCAGCATGAACAAAGCCAATATCACAAACACGAAAATGAACAAGATTTTGGAATGTATCTATAAGCAACGCTTTGGGAATAAGGAGGTGTTGCCATGCACTACACATTGATGCACAAAGAAATATCCGTAGTCGATATTGAACTGGATGATGCGTCCGGCGCTATTACTCGTGTGGGAGACGTGCATAACGCTGCGCACATTCCGATTGGCATTGCATACAGGAATGACGTCCTCGACCGCAAAGCACTTAACAAGTGGTGGTATGGGCGCTCTATTCCGGCAAGCCGTCAAGGTATCCAACAAGCGCTCGCTATTCTGCGTATCGGCAGCACGCAAGAGCTTATCGATAAAAGCTACGGCCTTAGCCTTTCGGATCAGTATTGGATCAAGGAGAAAGGTTCCTCGTTGGAATGGGCTGAGATCAATTTTTTCACAAATGATTTTTCCCGTGACATCGGTGACATTCTTTTTGGCGGTCACAGCTCCAGTGCGAAAATCGATTTGATGTCCCCGGACAACACCTCCGATGGTTGGCTACGCAAAAAGTGGACAATCATCGACGGCAAGCGCTGCCTCATTAAAGGCGGCAGTGGCGTGACCCAACAGGAACCATACAATGAAGTTATTGCTTCTGAGCTGATGGAAAAGCTCAACATCCCTCATGTTCCCTATCGGATCATTATGCAGGGCGATTATCCTTACAGCGTTTGCGAAGACTTTATCGATGCGGACACAGAACTTATCTCTGCTGACTACATCATGAAGTCTCAAAAGAAAGCAAATCACCTCACGACATATCAGCATTACCTTAACTGCTGTGCCGCCTTTGGCATCTCTAATGCACAGCAAGCTGTAGATCAAATGATTGTCATCGATTATTTACTCGCCAATACTGACCGTCACTATAATAACTTCGGTGCGATTAGAAACGCCAACTCCTTAGAGTGGATCGGTTCTGCGCCGATCTACGACTCCGGTACATCTCTTTGGTGTAATACACCGACCAAACTCATCCGCCCGCTGGCCTCTGATTTGCCTTCAAAGCCGTTCAAAGAGACGCATGAGGAACAACTTAAACTCGTATCGTCTTTCGATTGGGTCAACTTTGAAGCGTTACAGCGCTTTGGAAACCGTGTGTGCGAAATCTTCGCAGAGTCCCCCTACCTCGACTCCGAACGCTGTGTTTGTCTTTCGAGCGCATTAGACCAACGTATCGAACGTCTTGAAGGTTTGGCGCTAACCATGAACCATGAACAGCACCACAGTCCAAAAATTGAAGAAGAATTTGAAATCAAGCTGTAAAACCGGAAGTACTTCCGGTTTTTTCTTTTCTCATTGAAATCAAATTAAAAAGCTATTATAATATTCTATATGAGGAGTGAACGACTATGAAGAAAAAGATCACAGCAATATTGATGGCGGCGGCGCTTATGGTTTCGCTTGCGGCGTGTGCGGGCAGCAATACCGAAAGCGTCGTAACGGAGAGCTCCACATCCAGTGCGGTAAGCAGCACGGTATCGGAAAAGAACGATGCGAGCAGCAAACCGACTGCAAGCTCAAGCACTGCAAGTGCAAAGCCTACGGCGACACCGGGCGCAAAAACGGAAAGCAGCAAAACCGAGAGCTCGAAGGGAAGCAGCTCGTCTGCCTCGTCTAAAACGGAAAACAGCACAACGAGTAAGCCGTCGTCTTCAAGTTCTACCGGCAGCACAGTATCGAAGCCGAGTGCAACCGCAAAACCGTCGGCGACAACGAAGCCCAGCTCCGGCAACAATACTGTGAGCAAACCGTCTTCCGGCAGCAGCGCGACTGCGAAGCCTTCTGCCACAGCAAAACCGACAACTGCATCGACAACTAAACCCACGGCGGCACCGACAGCAAAGCCTACCTCTAAGCCGACTGCAACGACTAAACCTGCCACGAAACCCACAACCGCTCCGACGGCCAAGCCTACGGCAGTTCCTACAGCAAAGCCGACTGCTGCGCCGACGGCAACTCCGAAGCCCAAAGAAAAGGTTTGGGTCGTAGATGTTCCGGCAAAAGAAGAGGTTGGTCATTGGGAAGAAGATGGATATTGGTGGAGTGATGTAGTGTATAGATGTAATGAGTGTAAAGAGACTTTTCCGACAACAGATGCCTTCTATGAACATGTAATCCCTCTTGTCGAAGCAGGAAAACATTCAATGGGAAGTTATACTGAGGTACCGGGAGAGTCTTATTGGGTAAAAACAGGTCAGCATTGGGTAGTTGATGAGCCTGCGCAAGAAGAACAAGGTCACTGGGAATACAAATAAAAATTGAATATTGCAGCATGAAGCATCCGTTTTCTCGGGTGCTTTTTTACTGCAAAAATTCAAGCCGTACTTTTTGAGTGCGGCTTTTTTCATATAAAAATCTAACGAAAGGAATGGCAAAAAATGAAGAAAGCAAAACGGATTTTGGCCGGAGCGCTTGCGGCGTTGATCCTTACGATGTCACTGCCGTTAAGTGCTCTGGCGGATGAAGCCGACGTGCCTGTGGAAAGTCCGAGCTTTGAAGTCTCTTTTGATGTAGATACCGGGCAGGAAGAAATTTCAGAAGATCCTCCGGCGGATATTGAAGCGACCCCGGAGCCTACCCCGGAGCCTACCGCAGAGCCGACGCAGGAGCCAACGCCTACGCCGGAAAGTACCGCTACACCGGCCCCGACGGCAGAACCTACCGCAGTTCCCACGGCTACACCCGGAGTTACCGCAACGCCGACAGCAGTGCCCACGAGTACGCCGGAGTCCAGTGCTGTACCGAGCGCATCCCCTGTTGTAACGCCTATGCCGACGCCTACGCCGTCACCACAGCCGGTGGTGAACCCAGTAAAGCTTGAGCACGACGTATTGGATAATGTAGATAAGGATTGTATCTACCTGTTCCCTGTGCTGAACAGCAGTGAGATCACACAGGAATACAGCACCGAGCACAAGGCGATAGATATTGCCGCATCAAGCGGATCGCCTGTATATGCGGCAGAGGATGGCACTGTAAGCTATGTGCAGATTTGGGACGGGTCGTATGACACCACCGGCATGATGAGCTACGGTCACATGATCGAGATCAGGCACGCGGACGGCAATACGACGCTGTATGCACACTTATCTGAGATCAATGCAGATGCAACGCAGCTGTATGAGTACAAGGTCGAAGAAATCAACGTGCCGGATAAATATCGCACGCCGGATGCACAGACGGTAACACTTACCTATGGGCAGACGGCAGAGGTTAGCTTCTATAACCAAATTGCACGCGGCTCTTTGGAAATCCTCAAAGTGGACCATGACGGTGTGACGCCGCTTGAAGGCGCGAAGTTTGAGATTACAGACGATAACGGTAATGTAATTGCAACCGAAACTTCCGGGCCGGACGGAAAAATCAAGGTAGAATCGATCCTTTACGGACAATACCACTGGTCAGAGGTGAAGGCTCCGAAAGGCTATGACCTTGATGATACCGTGCATGACTTTGCAATCGAGCACGATGAGCAGGTCGTAGAAGTCACGCAGGAAAACACTCCGAGCGTGGGCTCCATTACAGCTAAAAAGATCGATGCTGACGGCAACGCCATGCCGGGCGTAGAGTTTACGCTCGAGTACAGCACTGACGATGGCGCGACTTGGGCCCCGGTGGAAGCCCGCGCAGAAGACAGCAAGCCTTCAATCGGGGGCTGCACAAGTGCAGTCGTTGACGGCGCTTTGGAGACCGATGAAAACGGCGTCGCTACCTTTAATGGGCTTCAGATCAATAATCAGACTGTGACGATCCTTTACCGACTGACAGAAACCGCCACTAAGTCCGGCAACACTCTGCTCGCAGCGCCGATGTTTATCGGCAGCTTACCGCAGGTGCTCGACGACGGAACAGAAATCGTCGATGTGACTGTAACGGCAGTCAACAATCAAAACTACACATTGCCGTCCTCCGGCGGCAATGGCATGGTGAGCGTGCCGGTGGGCATTGCTCTCGCACTGATTTCCGTGTCCTGCTTTGCAGCATGGCTGTGGAAGAAAAAGTTATTTTAAGAGAGCATCTACACTCTCTTAGAACATAAAAAAATAAAATGAAAGGAATGTAGAAAAATGGCAAAATCCAAGTTAATCTCTCGCATTGGTGCTTTGGCTTTGGCAGCAGCTCTGGCCTGCACCTCTTTGATCTCGGCCTCGGCGGCTACTATCGATAAAGCTACCATCGATATGGACGCAAAGGCACAGCTGTCCATTTATAAGTATGACTTTACCAACGCCAAAAAAGATGGCGTGTGGAATGAGGACAGCTACGTTTCTACCGGCCAGTATGACGCAAAAGTAAATGAAGTGCTTGGTGGCACAACGCGTACCGGTGCGAACAGCGCATCTTCTGCACTTGGTAATGGACAGGCAAGCAACGGCTATGCAATTAAAGGTGTCGAGTATACTTACCTCAAAATTGCGGACATCACGCAGTTCACGGAGTCCGAAAAAGACGGCGGTCGTACCGACAGCCACATTGAGGTGCTGTATGCAATCGATAAAGTCAAAGGCGCAGATATGCTCGCTGCTATCGGCCTTGCAGACGGCAAAAACAGCTATGAAAACGCAAATGCACTTGATGCAAACAACTGGTATTACCAGTCCGACGTACTTAGTGCAGCACTTAAAGCTGCTCTTGAAGCCAATTCCACGACTGTTAAGAATTCGCTCGAAGCCTACGTAAAAAACAACGGCGGTACGGCAATGACCGAAACGAACGAGGACGGCTACAGCAACGTAACCGGCCTCCCCGTAGGTCTCTATCTGCTGGTTGAAACCCGCACACCGGAAATGGTGACAGGTACAACAAATCCGTGCTTTGTCAGTCTCCCGATGACCACTGTTGACGGTGGTATGGCAGACGGTTCCGGCAACCAGATTACGACCGGCGGTCAAGATTGGAACTACAATGTTGTCCTCTACCCCAAAAACGAAACGGGTATTGTCACACTGGAAAAAACCGTGCGTGAAGCTGTAAAAGACACCGGTAAAAACAACGCGACCGATGTTATCACCGACGGCTTTACACACAACGCAACGGCATCCGCAGGCGACACCATAGAATATCAGATCATCTCCACACTGCCGACGATCACGTCTGCGGCCACCAATATCAGCGCGTATACGTTCCAAGATGTTCTGGCCCGCGGCCTCTCTTATGTAGGCGGCACGAACAGCGTTACGCTCGAATTCTTCACAGATGAAGCTTGCACCAACAAAGTTACCACGTGGAAGCAGTCCGATGGCAAATTCAAAGTTACGCGCGAAGAAAACAACGACGGTACGCATACGATGACGATCTCCATGACCGATGATGGCCTTGCCGAGATCAACACAGCCAATACGGCTTACGATAACGATAACGGCAAGCTCTATGCAGGTTACAGCAATTACACACTTCGTATCCGTTACGACGCAAAACTCAATTCTGATGAGTCTCTGGTTTACGGTGACAACGGAAACAAAAACGAAGTCGTCCTCACATGGAAGCGTACCAATGACACCTACTACGACACCCTTATCGACGACGCGCATATTTACACGTATGCGACGAACATCACGAAAACCTTTAGCGACGGTAAAGAAGAACAGACGATGTTCGATAACGTCCTCTTTAAAGCGCAGAATGCGTCCGATGGCTACTATGTAATTGCACAGCTTAATGAGGACGAGGGCATCTGGTATGTTACCGGACACACGGACAAAGAAGCCTCTGCAACAGCAATGCACCCCGTCGAATGGAATGGCAAAAAGGGCCAGATCATCCTTAAAGGCGTTGAGGACGACCAGTACATCTGGACAGAGCTCGAGACTGCAAACGGCTACACGCTGCTCAAAAATAACATCGACGTAACGATCAAGTCCGTGGATGATGCAAACCGCCCGTGCGACATTTACAGCAAAGATACACTCGGTGTTATCCAGAACGACCCGCGCTACAACTTCCCGAACAATGAAGATTATAAGCTCGCCAACATCCCGCAGAAGCAGTTGGCTCACAACTATCAGACTGCATCTGCAACGGTTGACGGCAACGACGTCACGATGCTCGACGATGAGATGGATGCGGGTTCCAAGAACGCAATCGCTCCGCTGCAGGTTGTAAATACGCGTGGCTTTGAGACTCCTATGACCGGTGAAAACGGCACATGGGCGCTTGCTATCGGCGGCGTTCTCGTCTTCTGCCTCGGCACTTCCGCGTTTATCTTCTTCCTTGTATTCAAGAGAAGAAAAGAGCAGGAAGATAAGTAAGAGTACACCAAAACTTTGAATTAGGTTTACCTCGCAGGGAGGGCTCAGTGGCAGCACTGAGCCCCACCCAAAGCCTGCAACCGTTGTGTGTAGGCTTTGGGTGGAAAGGAAAAATGGAAGAAGGTGAAAACATGCCCCAAAAGCGAACGCACAAAGGTGCGCAGATCATAGCCATCATCATCGCGATTTTACTGCTGTGCGTCGCGGGATTTTGCGCGTATCTGCTCATCCATAACTGGCAACAGAAAGCAGAGCAGAAGGAGCTGTTTGCAACCATAGCCGAAAAAGTAGACGCAGCGGAAAACGAATTGGGAGACTTAGAGCAAATTAGCACGGTGGAAGATAAACGGGTGGCGCAGCTGCTTGAAGTTTATGGGGAACTGCACAACTACAATTCCGATTTTGTAGGCTGGATACGCGTGCCGGGCACAGAGATCAATTACCCGGTGATGCAGTCGCCGGATAGCCCTAATTATTATTTGCGTCGAAATTTTGAGAAAGCGTACAGCAACCTCGGCACGCCATATTTACAGGAAAACTGCGATATACGCACGTGCGATAACTTGATAATTTACGGCCACCACATGCTTGATGGCGGGATGTTCAGCGATCTTGAGCTCTATAAAAAGAGAAAATTCTTTCAGCAGCACAAATACGTGCGTTTTGACACATTAGACGAGCTGGGACTATATGAGGTCATGGCGGTTGTCATCACAACGGCCTATCAAGCAGACAGTTTTCAATACTATAACTACGTGGAAAACAACGAATTAACCTTTAATACATACGTACAGGAATGTAAGCAGCGCGCTTTGTATGATACGGGCATTGACGCTGAATATGGAGATAAGCTAATTACCTTATCGACATGCGAATACAGCAGCGATAACGGCAGGCTGATCGTCGTCGCCAAAAAGATTGGAGGGATCAAAAAATGAGCAAACGCAAAAACACCATCATCATTATCTGCTTTATCCTTGTGATCCTGCTCGGCGCAGGCGCAGCTGCATATCCGTTGATCGCATCGATTAACAATGAGCACACGCAGTCGCTCGTACAGACGGAATACGAAGAAAAGCTTCAGCAGCTCGACACCTCGGAAATCGATGCAGCGTTAGCGGCAGCACGGGAGTATAACAAAACAATTTCTACCGTGCAAATCGAGGATGTCGATAAAATCAAAGCCGACCTACCGCCATACGAAGATCTCCTGAACCTTGCCAATAACGGCATCATGGGCTACATAATGATACCGGCCATTAACATAGACCTGCCTATATACCACGGCACGACCGGTACGGCGATGGAAAAGGGCGCGGGTCACATGGAAGGCACGTCGTTGCCGGTGGGCGGTATCGGCACACACGCCGTGATCTCCGCACACTCCGGCATGGCGAGCGCAAAGCTTTTTACCGACCTCGATAAGCTTGAGCTTGGAGATATGTTCTTCATCACGGTGTGCAACCAGAAATTAGCTTACGAAGTGGATAACATCGCAGTGGTGGAGCCTACAGACATTGATTTGATTCGTATCGATACGCAGCAAGATTACGTCACATTGCTCACCTGCACACCGTATGGCGTGAATACGCACAGATTGCTTGTGCGCGGCCACCGGGTGGATATGGCCGAAGAAGCTATAGCGGAAGTCGAAGAAAAGGCAGTGCTGGAGGGCAGCACGTGGATAGAAAAATATGCGGAAGGGCTTGCAATCGGCCTCATAACTTCCTTTGCGGCGATGCTGTTGCTGCTGTTGATCTTGTTAATCCGCCGCAGACAAAAAAAGAAAACCGGAAACATTGCCGGTTCTGAAAGGAAGTGATAGAATGCCAAACGCTTATATAGAGCTGATTGATAGCCTGATTTTACAGCGGCAAGCACTTAAAATATCGCAGCGCGAATTAGCTTCTGCCGCCGGAGTTTCGTGGACGGAGGTTGCACTCATGGAGCAGAAAAAGCACATGGTACAGCTCCGGATAGCAGCCGCGCTAAACTGCAAACTGGTGGCCGTGAGTGTCGAATAAAAACATTGCCATATAAGGTGATTTCTGGTAGAATAAAAACGAACTGCAATATGCGGTTCGGGTGCTGCCATAAAACGGTGGACGGTTTGGCCCTCAGATGCGGATTTTCCGCACCGTGTGAGGGACGTTTCTTGAATATGAAAAATCCCTCAATCCGACACGGAGAGAGGGATGATACCATGAGTGATTTTGAAATCTTATCTTTAGTCATCATGACCGCAGGATTGATCGTTCAAATCCTCATCTACATAAAAAAGAAATGAGCCGCCCATACTTCCCAAAGTCGTCGGCTCATTTCTTTGAGTAACACTGAGGGCTAACCGTTCATCGGCAGCACTCTTTCTATCTACAAGTATAAACGACCTGTGAGGGAATGTCAAGAATGAACTGTTTCAAAAGTTATAATTTTTGAAACAACCTATTTTCGTATGTCAAAAGATGGCTATTTACGGTTTTGCCATGTTGCAAAACCAATAGTCGTCTTTTGACATTATTTTTAGCCATGGGAGGGATTTTGTGATCGTATTTTATGCTCGCTGCTCTACAATCGAACAAAACGAAGCACGGCAACTCGAAGACGCCCGGACTTGCCATGCAGAGAAAATCTTTATTGACAAAGCATCCGGTAAGGATACCAATCGTAAACAACTAAAAGCAATGTTAAGCTTTGTTCGGGAAGGCGATAAAGTCATTTGCTCTGATATTTCAAGAATTGCCCGCAACACACGCGATCTGCTTTCAATTGTCGATGATCTGCAAAATAAAGACGTCGCGTTTCAAAGTTTGAAAGAAGCCATTGATACCACAACACCGCAGGGACAGTTTATGCTTACTGTATTTGGGGCACTGGCACAGCTTGAACGTGACTGCATCCGACAGCGTACCGAAGAAGGACGGCGTATTGCTATGCAAGAAGGTCGGATCACCGGGCGGCCTCGGGTACAAGTCAATGAGAAAGAGTTTCGTGCCATTTGCTCTCGCTGGCGTTCCGGTGAAATCTCAGCTGTAGAGGCACAAAGATCTGCAGGGCTAAAATCAAATACATTTTATAGACGTGTGAAACAGTTAAACCTTTGAAAACCGGAAGTACTTCCGGTTTTCTGCATAAATATGAAAATATCCCTCAATCCAGTACGGAGAGAGGGATGACGCTTATGAAGCTCGAGCTGAACTTTAGCGATTTGTGTCAGTTGGCACTTGTCATCATTGCTCTGATCGAACTATTTCGTAAACGCGAACATAAAAAGAAGTGAGCCGCCCCATGCCAAAGTATCGGCTCAACTTCTTTAAGCTGTACTGAGGGCTAACCGTTCATCGGCAGCACTCTTTGTATTTTCAGTATAAATTTGTTTTGGAAATTTGTCAAGCATCAAAAAACCGGTGTGCGAAATTGTGGCACCTCGATCTTGGATGCTTGACTTTATTTTACACAATTCCTATAATCAAAATTGAGGAGCTGATTTACATGAAAAAGAAAATCACAGCTATTTTAATGACAGCAGCATTGATGCTTACCATGGCGGCGTGTGCGGGCAACAGTACAGCGGATACCGGCGTTGAAAGCTCTGCAACCAGTGCAGTGAGCAGCAAGCCGGTTTCGAACACAAGCTCCACGGCCGCAAGCAGCGCCAAGCCGAGTGCATCGGCGAAGCCTACGGCTACTCCCTCTGCCGGTGCTGCGGCAACGGTCAAGCCTACCGCAACGCCGAAACCGGAGAGTAAAACCGAAAGCAGCACGGCAGGTAAAGCGAGCGCGACGGCTACACCGAAACCGGCAGTAACCGCAAAACCGAGCAGCTCCCATACTTCCAACAGCAAGCCTTCCGGCAGTGCGGCCAGACCTACGCCCGCACCGACTGCGAAGCCGACAGCCGTGCCCACCGCAGCTCCCACAGCTAAGCCTACGGCAGCTCCTACCGCAGCACCTACGGCGGTTCCCACCGCGACGCCGAAGCCCAAGGAAAAGGTTTGGGTGGTAGATGTGCCAGCTAAACCTGCTCAAGAAGAACAAGGTCATTGGGAAGAAGCAGGTCATTGGAAGAGCGATTGGGTGTATCAGTGCAATCAATGTGGCACAATATGCTCTACTGAGGCTGATATGTGGGATCATGAGGGAGACTTATCCTCGTGTTGGAGCTACACTATGGTTTCTGGTGAAAAATACTGGGTTAAAGACGGTGAGTATTGGGTTGTAGATGTTCCCGCTCAAGCCGCACAACCTGAACAAGGTCACTGGGAATATAGATAAGGATCAAATAAAGTGAATATTGCAGAATGAAGCACTCGATTTTACATTGAGTGCTTTTTTACTGCTCAAATTCAAGCCGTGTCATTTTATATGCGGCTTTTTTCATATAGAAAAATCTTTGAAAGGAAGCAAAAAAATGAAAAAGAAGCTCAAAAAGTCACTTGCATGTCTGCTTGCAGCGCTGCTGATTTTCAGCGCCGTGCCGATGAGCGCTCTTGCCGATGAGGCCGATACACCCGTATCGGTTACGGTCGAAACAAACGCTGAAAAAGCAGCGCAGGACACGGAGCCGGATGCAGAACCTAAACCGGAAATCACGGCAGAGCCGACCGCGACGCCGGAGGCGAGCACAACCCCCTCGGCTGAACCGACAGCAGAGCCCTCACCGGAGGCAACAGAGGAACTGACTGAATCGGAGGTCAGTGCAGAGCCGGAAGCAACGGCTGAACCCACTGCTTCCCCCACGCCAAACCCGGAGGATGAAATCAGTTTACTGGCGCTCGGCGATGAGGCAATTACGCGTTACCGCACGGTAGGCATCAACGGTAATTTCAGTTCAAATTATCTTTATGACCTTGGCGAATTTCCACTGTATGACATCTACCGAAACGGTGTAAGTTACCCGGCCTACTGTTTGCAGCACGGTAAGGGTCGTGTGAACAACGGAGCATACGTGCAAAGAGACAATTATGGCATGACTGAAGCTATGCGCCGCATTATCGCTTATGGCTACAACACGACAAACTCTCTCGGTAAAAATGATTGGTACAGCGATGCGACCGCAAAGACGATGGTCACACAGCATCTTGTTTGGCTGGCGTCCGAAGGCTATATTACCGTAGACGGTACAAACTGGTCTTGGGGTTCCGGCATCGACAACGATGTTGAGCGCATGGCAAATCTGGCGTATAACGGTTCTGTTGTACGCAGCTACTACGCAGAGCTTAAAGATCGTCTTTTGCGGTCGGAAATCGTCCCGTCCTTTGCAGGCAAAAGCAGCGACGGCAGCGATGCACAGGAAATCGATTTGCAGCTTGTAAACGGTAAGTACACGGCTACCGTTACTGATACCAACGGCGTGTTGGATTTGTTCGATTTTCAGCAGGCAGGCTTTGATATTTCCCGCAACGGCAATACGCTGATGATTTCCACAAACACGCTGCCGGAGCAAGAGACTACAATTATCGGTGCAGGCTACACCGTCGGCGATAAAAACAGCATTGCCGTTTGGGAGGACAGAGACCAGCAGGCCAATATTCAGCACCAAGCGACCTGCCCGGGCACAACGCAGACCATGGCGTACATCAAAATAAAAGGTGAAAAGCCAAAATATACCGTGACGCTGACCAAAACCAGCGCCGATGTAAAAATCACCAACGGCAACGTAAATTATTCGCTTGAAGGTGCTGTGTATAACGTGTATGAAGCAAACGGAATGCCTAATCACGACTATACAAATGACCCCGTTGTCGCAACGTTTACAACTCAAAAAGACGGACACGCAACACTTTCCAAGAAGCTCGAGAACGGCGACTATGTAACAATAGAGCAGGTGGCTCCGTTAGGCTACACGCTGGACACATCGGTTCATAGATTCTCTGTTAATGGCAAGAGTACAGATATTTCGGTCGTGGATGACCCGAGTGCAGTTACTCTTACAGTTACAAAAAAGGATAGTGACACGAATAACAGTGTAGCTGCTGGTAACGCATCGTTGGCCGGAGCTGTGTACCGTGTATCTTATTTGCAAGATGGCAGCGAAGTACACAAGGATATTACTACTAATAGTTCGGGCCGAGCAGTTTTAAAGGGTATTCCTATTGGACAAATAAAAGTTCAAGAAATCTCATCTCCGTTGGGGTACAAACTTGATCCGATAGTACATATATACAATGTTGCACCTCACGAAGTAACATCTGTTGAATTTGAACTTGAACCCGCCGACTTTACGGAAGAAGTCATGAAAGGCCAGATTGCGCTGCATAAGCAGTACGAAACGCTTGATGAACCTGCCGATGAGCAGGGCGCGGAGTTTGACGTATACCTCAAATCTGCGGGCAGCTTCGATGCAGCCAAAGAAACCGAGCGCGACCATATCACCACCGGCGCGGATGGCATGGCAACCACAAAGGATTTACCTTACGGCACATACGTCGTGCATCAAACAAAGGACGGCAACGGCCGTCAGCTTGTAGCCGATTTTGATGTTTCAATCTCCGAGGACGGCAAGGTTTACAGCTATGATCTTGTCAACGTACAGAAAAATGCACAGCTCAAAATCGTAAAGACTTCCGAGGATGGCGTAATTGAGGGCATCAAGTTCCGCGTGACGCGCCTTGAGGATAACTATTCCGCAGAGTATGTAACGAATGCCGCAGGCGAAATCCTTACCGAAACACTCCCGATTTATGCGGACAAAGACGGCGCAACCAAGTATCAGTACCGCGTGGAAGAACTCGATACAAAGGAAACCTTTGGCTATGCTCTCCCCGATCCGCAGATCGTAGAACTCAGCGAAGGCGAAATTGCTTCTGCGTGCTTCCATAATGTGCCGATTGAAATCGGCACGAAGGCCACCGTTGAGGGAGAAAAAGAAGTCGATCCGCTCGATAAAGTTACGCTGACCGATACGGTATCGTACACCGGTCTTGTTCCCGGTAAAGAGTACCGTGCGACCGGCGTTCTCATGGATAAAGAAACCGGTGAGAAGCTGCTTGTTGACGGCAAAGAAATTACAGCTGAAACCGTATTTGTGCCGGAAACCAAAAACGGCAGCGTAGACGTTACGTTTATCTTTGATGCAACCGGTCTGCATGGCAAGGAGATCGTCGTGTTCGAGGATTTATACCGTGAGAACGTGCTGCTTGCTACCCATGCGGACATCAACGATGAAGGGCAGACGGTAAAGATTAAGAATCCTGAAATCGGAACAAAGGCAACAGCAGACGGCAAAAAGGAAATTACAGCGGATAAGATCACGATTACCGATGTTGTGAGCTATACGGATTTGACCCCCGGTAAAGAATATAAGCTTACCGGTGTGCTGATGAACAAAGCCACGAATGATAAGCTGCTCATCGATGGTAAAGAAATCACGGCAGAAGCTACCTTTACGCCAAAAGCTACCACCGGCGAAGTTGAGATGACGTTTACTTTCGACGCGCGTGAGCTGACAGTCGAAACTGAGGTCGTAGTTTTTGAAACGCTTTATCGCGACGGTATTGAAATTGCAGTACATGCAGACATCGAAGATGAGGGTCAGACGGTGAAGATTCTGCCGCTGCATGGCTCCATTATGACCACCAAGGTAAACGCAGACGACCCGACAGATAAAATCTCCGGCGCGACGTTCGGCGTTTACTCCGATGCAGACGGTGACGGCATCTTCAACGCTAAGACCGATAAGCTCGTTGGCACGCTTCAGGAAGGCGACACCGGCGTTTATACGCTGGATTTCCTCCCTTACGGAAAATTCTTCCTACACGAGGACAAGGCTCCTGAGGGCTTCGTACAGGACAACATCTACTATCCGTTTGAGATTAAAGAAGACGGGCAAATCGTAAACTTTGAGACTGTTCCCGGCAAAGATTTCCCGAACAAGCC
>ERZ857750.1473-NODE-1473-length-25926-cov-4.883963_pt1 | contig 25926 bp, 27 predicted proteins | sample MGYA00519915_ERZ857750 | MGnify/ENA primary metagenome ERZ857750 (study PRJEB31778, sample SAMEA3449358) | human gut metagenome | biome: human gut; feature: human-associated habitat; material: faeces | place: United Kingdom | collected 2010/2012 ...
CATGGTACGGTGGAGAGATGAAGAAAGGTATGTTCTCTATGATGAACTACTATCTGCCATTAAAAGGTATTGCATCTATGCACTGCTCAGCAAATACAGATATGAACGGAGAGAATACAGCAATCTTCTTCGGACTTTCCGGAACAGGTAAGACAACGCTTTCTACTGATCCGAAGAGACTTCTGATCGGTGATGACGAGCACGGATGGGATGATAATGGAGTATTTAACTTTGAAGGTGGATGTTACGCAAAAGTTATCAACCTGGATAAAGAGTCTGAGCCGGATATTTATAATGCAATCAAACGTAACGCACTTCTTGAAAATGTTACACTGGACAAAGATGGTAAGATTGATTTCGCAGATAAGAGCGTGACAGAGAATACGCGTGTATCTTATCCAATCGATCACATTGAGAAGATCGTACGTCCGATATCAGCAGCACCGGCAGCTAAGAATGTAATCTTCCTGTCAGCAGATGCATTTGGAGTACTTCCTCCGGTATCTGTATTAACTCCGGAGCAGACAGAATATTACTTCCTGTCAGGATTTACAGCAAAACTTGCAGGAACAGAGCGTGGAATCACAGAGCCTACACCTACATTCTCAGCTTGCTTCGGACAGGCATTCTTAGAGCTGCATCCTACAAAATATGCAGAAGAGCTTGTTAAGAAGATGGAGAAGAGCGGAGCAAAGGCTTACCTTGTAAATACAGGATGGAATGGAACAGGAAAACGTATCTCCATCAAAGATACTCGTGGTATCATCGATGCAATCCTGAATGGAGATATCAAAAACGCTCCAACTAAGACGATTCCTTTCTTCAACTTTGAAGTTCCTACAGAACTTACAGGTGTTGATACAGGAATCCTTGATCCTCGTGATACTTACGCTGACGCTTCCGAGTGGGAAGAGAAAGCAAAAGATCTTGCTGGAAGATTCATCAAGAACTTCGCAAAATACGAAGGAAACGAAGCTGGAAAAGCACTCGTATCCGCTGGACCACAGTTATAAAAATTATAAAGATAATACAAAGCTCCCGGGTTTTTACATCAACCCGGGAGCTTTTTCATTGTAAAATCTATTACTTAGTCTGTTTCAGTTTTGCAATTGACTTCTTCACGCACCACAGGCAGGTCGGAACACTGTAACAGCATGCTGCGATCCATGCTGCCTGATCCGCAAAACAGATTGCTGTGTAGCCAAATGTTCCTACAAATCCAAGGCTGACAACTGCTCTTGCGACCATCTCCGCAGCACCTGAAAAAACGGTTCTTCCAGAATATCCAAGACCTTGTGTCACCATTCTTGTAACCGTCAGGATTCCAAGGCTCCAATAGAAAAGTCCCATACAGCTCAAATATTTTGCAGAAGCATCAAGCGCTCCAACAGCTTCAGCGGACTTCCCTTTACCATAGATGTCGTCATAGCCCTTTACCTCTGTCTGATATTTATTAGAGTATTATAGCACCATTTTTACACGTTTTCTATGTTCCATGTTTTATTCTCAATCATTATTCTCTTTCTTCTTTTCCTCTAACATATATTCGACCATCACTTCTCGAATATCGGAAGAACATCATGTCCCTTTTGGGCTTAATTCTTTGCATCTGTGTAAAGTACAAGCTCCAGTCATTTTCCTAATATCATTTAACGTCCTTGCCCCTTGCTCCATTGCCTTTATAATCTGATCTTTTGTAACATTTGAACAGTAACAGATAATCTCTTCATTCTTCATATTCTCTTCCTCTGTGTCAAAATATTAATTTTTATTAATATTTTAGCATAGAGAATTTTTAGTTTCAACTTATATCTGATGTTTTCCAATGCAGTTTCTGAGATTTCAGACTCCTACCCTGGCTTAGAAACTTAGTTCAGACAACTCTTATGCAAGAATCCTTGCAACATCTTCCACAATCTGCTCTTTTGTAAGATGGTTGTCTTTTAATACTTCTGTCACATCGTATCGATCCAGGAACTCTTTTTTCAGTCCGAAATTTAAAACTTTCATATGACTGTCACCGTAGAATCTGGCAATCTTCTCACCAAAACCACCGTCCAGAATTCCGTCTTCCAATGTAATTACAACACTATGGTCTTTCTTAAGATCTTCAAGCATTTCTTCATCCAGACCTGTAATGTAATACGGATTGATAACGGTTGCGTCTATTCCTGCTTTCTCTTTCATCAGATCCGCCACATCATTTCCTAATCCGTAAAATGTTCCAAGTCCGACAATTGCAACCTTACTTCCTTTTCTCGTCATCTCATACTTGTTTAGAATACTGAAATCTTTTGTGACTTCTTTTCCGTCTGAAATCACCTCTCCACCGGGAAGCTTGATCGCAACCGGATGTTCTTTCTGCTCTATGCTCCAGTCCAGCATTGCCAGATATTCTTCTTTCGTTGTCGGCGCAAGATAGACAAGATTCGGAATATTTGCCATCATCGGGATATCCTGCAGTCCAAGATGTGTCACATCGTTCATTCCATAGACAGAACCACTAAACGTAACAATCGTTGCCGGGCTATTATCGATACATACATCCTGTGCAATCTGATCAAAGGTTCTCTGTACAAATGTGCTATACACACCATAGACCGGCTTTCCGCCATTTGCTGCGATTCCTGCTGCCAGTGCAACCGCTGTCTCCTCTGCAATTCCAACATCGACAAACTGCCGTCCTGCTTCTTTTCGCTTATCCTCTGTAAATCCCAGAACTGTCGGAGTTCCGGAAGTAATGGCAACAACTGCCGGATCTTCTTTCATCTTCTTCATGAGATAATTGCACGTCACATCTGAGTAGTCTTCTTCTTCCATCTCATACAGAGGCTTTCCAGTCTCGATATGAAATGGTCCGTTGAAATGCCACTGCTCTTTGTGTTGTTCTGCCGGCGCATAACCTTTTCCTTTTAATGTATTGATATGCACAACGACTGCTTTTTTACTGTCCTTCACACTCTCAAATGCCTGAATCAGCTCAGCCACATCATTTCCATGGTCCACATAAATATAATCTAAGCCCATGGCACAGAACAGATTACACTCGGCCTGTCCATTCGTCTCACGAAGCAGCTTCAGATTCTGATAGATACCTCCGTGGTTCTCAGCAATCGACATATCATTGTCATTGACTACAATAATCAGATTGCCGCCAAGCTCTGCTGCGTAATCCAGTCCTTCTAATGCCTCACCGCCACTTAAAGAACCATCTCCGATCACCGCGATTACATTGCCATCTTCCCCATTGAGATCACGGGCTTTTGCAAGACCGCACGCCAGGCTCACAGATGTAGATGTATGTCCGACAGTAAAGAAATCATGCTCACTTTCATGCGGATTTGTGTAACCGGACACATCGTCGTAATGCTCTTCATAGAGATATGCGTCTTTTCTTCCTGTCAGCATCTTATGTGGATAGCTCTGGTGTGACACATCAAATACAATTTTATCTTTCGGCGAATCAAACACATAATGAAGCGCGATTGTTGCCTCCACCATACCGAAATTCGGCCCGAAATGTCCGCCATGTTTACTTGCACGAATCAAAAGCGCATGGCGCATTTCCTCTGCAAGCTTTGGAAGTTCTGATACTTCTATCTTCTTCACATCCTCTGGTCCATTTATCTTTTCAATATACATCTTTACTTACACTCCTTTTCTTCCCAGGTTAAAACCCCTGTCTTCACAGCCTCTTCATACCTGGACACTTTATATTTCAAGCGTTCCATCGTTGCCTCAATCTGCTGTTTCTGTTCCTCTAAAATGTCATACTGTTCCTTTAGAAGCTGTCTTCTCGCCTCAAATGTAGAGTCTCCTATCTGGAATAATTTTACATATTCAATCAATGCTTCAATTGGAACTCCTGCACTTCGCATACAGACAGCATGCTCTACCCAGCCAAGATCCGATTCCTGATAGTTACGAATCCCACTTGCCGTTCTCGAAACTGGCGGGATTAAACCAATACGCTCATAATATCTGAGCGTATCTTGAGAAATCTTAAATTTCTCACTGACTTCTTTAATTGTCATACACAAAACACCTGCCTTCCACATGACATACTATAGCATCTGGAGTGAACTCCAAGTCAAGAAAAATATGCAAATTCAAGAATGCCTCGGTATTCTAGATTTTTCTTAGAAAAAAGAATGTGCCAGGGCACATTCTTACGCTAAGTGCATTGCATAACGCCAATGACGCTGCGCAACGACTAAATTAAATAATATTCCAAAAACTCTTTTTCTTCTCTTCTATTGGCACAGGTTTCTTCTTACTGCGTACAATCTGCGCCCGCATACCTATGTTGGTAAACTCCTGGCAAAGTTTTACCGCCTGCTCTTTGTTAAGACCATCTTTTGCCGCAAATGGTGTCTGGGATAATTGGATTTTTCTGCTAAAATCGTATTTTTTTGCAAGCTGTACAAAGTCACTGCGCTGTCCAAAATATTCCATCACTCGTCCCAGTACGATTATCTGTCTTGATGGGAACTTTGGAATGTCGCATTCTTCCGGCATCGGCAGTATCTTATATTCTGCCTGATAATAGTCTAATGCAGTCTCAAAATATCCCGTACATTCCTCATCCAGATTCTCATACAATACAACCGGGACATTTGATACAATCTGGTCTGCATCTTCTTTCGGAATCTCTGTCATAATCTGAAGATATTTTGAGATTTCAATATTATGGTTATTGCAATTTATCAGTTGAAGCTGATATGTTTTCATATGTGTCTCCTTAAAAAGCATAACTCATCTCATGCCATTCTTCATCGCCCCATACAGAAGCAGAGATACCTTCGTCTTTGTAGCCCATTTTTTTATACATTTCCACTTTCTGTTCAAGGCATGTCAATTTCAGCATCTTACGCCCGTTTGCCTGCTCACGCTTTACGTACTGATTCATGATTTCTCTTGCAAGACCCTGCCTGCGGTATTCTGGCCGGACATCCAGCCCAAGAAGGAAAATATTCTTTCCTTCCGGATTATGTACGGTAATATCTGTGAAAAACTCATCACGAAATGCTTCTTCATCTGTTGCCAGTCCATTTAAAAAGCCTGCGATCGTTCCAGTCTCTTTGTCTACTGCAACAAGAAAAAGTTCCGGTGCATGTTCCACCCTTTCAAACATATCTTTTTTAGAACATACCTCATGTGGTGGAAAACAGATCTTCTCAATCTCTGCTACTTCCTCTGCTTCATTTGCCCTGACAGATCGAAATTCGAATCTTTCTAATACATTTGCCGCCATCTTTATTCCCTCCCTATACTTTAATTGCCGACACTATATGATATTGGAGGGAAAAGCCCCCCATTCAAGAATGCCGCTTTATCTTTCTTAAAAATGCAGACCTTGTAGCGTACCTGCTACGATCATCATTCCTCCGGTTACAGCCAGTGCCAGGGCAAGTGTCAGCCAGATGAACTGTTGTTTGCGTTTTTCTTTTGGAAATAATTCTTTTGGATAACCTTCCCGTCCAAGATGTAACACGTGATTGCCCAGATACAAAATTGCCAGCCCCACACCGCCATCTATCATATAAATTCCCATAAATGCCGGTGAAAGCTGAGAAACCTGGCTAGTTGCTGTATCCATTACAAAGTTCCACATTCCACTTCCATTCATTCCAAGTGCTCTTGCCATCAGCTGCATCAAAAACTGCATCCCATAAAGCACCAGTACCGGAATGATATTATTGATTGCATGAAACATCACATTATAAAACATGTTGTTCGTCTCATAGACAAGATATCCGAGTACAATTCCAAGGAGAAATGTTGGGAAAAATCGTATGATACTTCCATGAAACAGACCAAACACTGCCGCTGTAACTATAATTGGAATCCATTTTCCGTGTGTCTGATTCCAAATAGAATTAAAAAATACACCACGAAACACTGCTTCTTCACAGATTGCCGGTGCAATTCCAACAACTATAATTGCTACTATCATGGAGGAACTTGTGAACATACTGCTTAATCCGATTGATGTTTCAGTAACCATCTCCGGGGCAATATACATTTCAATCATGGTCACAACAGAAATTGCCTGACTCGCACCAAGGTAAATCAGTATCGTCCCCATGACCTCTGTAAGCTTTGGCTTATGAATCGGAAACACCGACCGGAATTTTCCACCAAACACTGCCACTGCTCCAACTGCTGTGCCCAGTAAAATCAATTCTCCGATCAAAGACCGTCCCATTCCTAACCATCGTGGCAGAAAGTCACTGAACACAAATACTTCCAGACCTGCCAGGATGATTACCAGTAATCCCTGCCAAAGTCTTAACTGCTTTTTCTCATTTTCCATATATTTCACCTTACCATCCAAGTCTGCTGTATTCTAGTCCTTCAACATGTCCGCATCAAATTTCTTTGGAAACGTTTGAATTTCTTCATGAATTCCAATGATCTTCTCCATCCATATCATATTGTACCAGCGATGGAACTTGTATCCACATTTTTCAAATTCTCCTATCATACGATAGCCAAGATGTTCATGAAACTGTGCACTGTTCTTTGTCAGATACTCATCGTCTTCCTCGGGATATCCAATACATGCTTCCATATTTAAAATTCCCATTTCTTTCAGACAATGTTCCAATGCACTATGAAGTTTTTTTCCTATTCCCATACGTTTACAATTCTGATCTACATATATGGAGGTTTCCACCGCCCAGGCATAAGCTGCGCGCTCCTTAAATGGACTGACATATGCATACCCCACGATTTTTCCATCATGTTCTGCCACCAGATATGGATATTTTTCAAGTGTATGTGCAATTCTTTCACGAAATTCCTCTGGGGAGGGAACTTCATATTCAAATGTAATTGCAGTTTCCCTGACATATGGTGCATAAATCTCCAACAATTCTTCTGCATCATCTAATGCTGCAACACGAATCACGATCTCTTTTTTTAATGTACTCATACTATAATCTGACTCAATACCTCCCCGATCGGTGCGGCAATCGTAAGTTCTGCACGAACTGATTTTGCCGTATCGCTCTTATTGATCACGACAAGATGTTTTCCTCTAAAATAATCTACAAATCCAGCTGCCGGATAAACGACCAGAGATGTTCCCCCTATGATCAGTGTGTCTGCCTGGCTGATCGCATGGATACTCTTGTCAATCATATTTTCATCCAGACTTTCCTCATAAAGTACGACATCCGGCTTGATCACTCCTCCACACTCACAATGTGGAACTCCTTTGCTGTTCTTTACATATGCTGCATCGTAGAATTTTCCGCATTTTTGACAGTAATTGCGATGAATGCTTCCATGGATCTCATATACATTCTTACTTCCTGCTGCCTGATGAAGTCCGTCAATATTCTGTGTAATGATTGCTTTAAGTTTTCCTGCCTGCTCAAGTTCTGCCAGCTTTTTGTGCGCGGCATTCGGCTTCGCATCTAAAAACATCATCTTTTCTTTGTAAAATTCATAAAATCCTTCTGTATTGCGCATAAAGAAGGTATGACTGACAATCTGCTCCGGTGAATACTTGTATTTCTGCTGATACAGGCCGTCCGCACTTCGAAAATCCGGAATATTGCTCTCTGTAGATACTCCTGCTCCTCCGAAAAAGACAATATTTTCACTGTCATCAATGATTTCCTGCAACTTTTCGATTTCTTTATTCACAAAATCATCTCCCTATTTTACATTTTCCATCCACTCAATGATCTGACCCAGATTCTCCAGACTGGCTGATGCATGTTCCAGTACCTCTTCCGGCACATCTACCATATCATGAATATAAATCGTTTCTCCACCGGCTGCGATCCCTGCCATGACTCCCGGTGTACTGTCTTCAACTACCAGACACTCCTTCGGATCACGTCCGATCTCTTTTGCTGCATTCCAGAAAATATCCGGTTTTGGTTTACTTGCTTTTTGCGTGTCTCCATAGATAAATGCTGCAAAATATTCCGCTATTCCTGACATTTGAAGAACTTTTTCTCCACGCGATTGTCTTGTAGAAGTTGCAACTGCTGCCGGAATCTTCTTTTCTTCCAAATAGGAAAGGAGCTCCATAAGCCCCTTCTTTTTAGGAACTCCGTCCCGCGCAAGCATCTCCATAAAAATCTCATCTTTTCGCTGTCTTGCTTCTTCATAACGAAATTCTTTGCCAAATGTATCTTCAAATATTCCCCTGATAATCGCTGCCGTCTTTCCCCGGCACTGATTCAGAAGTTCTGTCGTAATGGAATACCCCATTTCTTCTCCGACTTGCTTCCACGCAATCGTATACAGCCTCTCTGTATCAAACAAAGTGCCATCCATGTCAAATATCACGCCTCGGATCATATTGTACGCCTCACTCTTCTATACGTTCTCTCATCATCAGTCATTTTTTGTCTATTCTTTATCCATGCTGTCTGACGATTTTTCTTTGCTTTCTCTTGTATAATCGGTAAAGAATCCAGTCAGTGCGTCCAGCGTCTTTAACAGTACCGGGATCTCGCTCTTATCTAACTTGTCCACAATGGCCTGTGTCATCTGCTTATGATAATCTTCGTGATGATGATATGCATTTTCCCCTTTTTCCAGAAGACGCACATATACGACCCGTCGATCCTCTTTGCTGCGGAACCGGTCAACATAACCCTTTTTCACAAGACTATTCACAGCAGTTGTAAGTGATCCTACTGTAATATTCAGCTTCTTTGCAATGGTAGACATATTATTGCCCTCTCCAAGTCCGATTGCCTCTATGACGTGCATATCATTGTTGGTAATATCTTTAAATTCATCCGTAATAATTGCCTTACCTTCTACCTCCCAGATCTCATTAATCAGATTCACCAGGACATAGTTAATTGTTGCATATACATCACTCATTCGCACTGCTCCTTCATCCTTTACTTGCTTTTCATTATAGACGTTTTTTGTCAAAGAAGTCAACCTGCTCCTGCATTCCTTCTGAATTCTCTGACACTTGCATTTTACAGACAACTTTGCACTTATATATTTCAGATCCTGCTTACATCCGACGGAAGCGTTCATATCGGGAATCCACTAATTCTTGGATGTCTTTGTTTGTATATTCTTCCAGATACCCTTCGATATTTTTCTCCAGTTCATCTGCAATATTGCTCATCGTTTCTGCTGTAAAATGTTCTGGTTCTGCAAACACCTTCTCTACAATCCCCATTTCTTTTAAATCTGCTGCTGTCAGACGCATAACTTTTGCAGCCTGCGCAGCTTTCGTACTGTCCTTCCATAAAATGCTTGCAAAGCCTTCTGGTGAAAGAATGGAATAAATGGAATTCTCCAGCATCCATACCTGGTCTGAAACCGCCATTGCAAGTGCACCGCCGCTTCCTCCTTCTCCGATAACAATACTAAGTATCGGGGTCCTAAGCGCTGACATCTCATACAGATTTCTTGCAATCGCCTCTCCCTGGCCGCGCTCTTCTGCGGAAATTCCGCAAAATGCTCCCGGCGTATCTACGAAGCAAATGACCGGGCGATGGAATTTTTCTGCCTGCTTCATAAGACGCAATGCCTTCCGGTAGCCTTCCGGTGACGGCATACCAAAATTGTGTCCGATATTCTCTTTTGTATTCTGTCCCTTCGCCTGGGCAATGACTGTCACTGCTCTTCCGTGAAATGTAGCGATTCCTCCAACAATTGCCGGATCATCGGCAAAATACCGATCTCCATGCAGTTCTACAAAATCCTGGAACAAAGCTTGTATATAGTGACCTGCAACCGGGCGGTCATTTCTTCTGGAAATCTGTACACGATCCCAGGCTTCCAGAGTTTTTGATCTGGTTTTTCTATTTTGAAATTCTTTTGTTGCTTTTTCGACTTTTTCATTTCCAGTCTGATGCATTTTCAGGATTTTTCCCAGCGTCTGCCGCATCTTCTGGCGTTCTACAATCTGGTCTACAAATCCATGTTCTTTTAAGAACTCGGATCTTTGGAATCCTTTCGGAAGTTTCTGACCGATCGTCTGCTCAATGACACGAGGACCTGCAAATCCAATCAGTGCTCCCGGCTCTGCCAGTATGATATCTCCAAGCATAGCAAAACTTGCCGTCACGCCACCGGTTGTTGGATCTGTCAGCACCGTAATATAAAGAAGTCCAGCGTCGCTGTGACGTTTCAGTGCAGCGGATGTCTTTGCCATCTGCATCAAAGACACGATTCCTTCCTGCATTCTTGCTCCGCCAGAGCATGTAAAGATGATAACCGGAAGCTTTTCTTCTGTCGCACGTTCTACCATTCTTGTAATTTTCTCACCTACGACTTCTCCCATGCTCGCCATTAAAAAACGTCCGTCACAGACTCCAAGCGCTGTCTCAATTCCATTAATTGCAACTTTTCCAGTCACCACTGCCTCATCTAATCCAGTTGTTTGTTTTAATGCTTCCACCTTTTCCGGATACCCTTTATATCCAATCGGATTCGTATTTTCAATTCCTCTGTCCCACTCTTCGAACGTATCCTCATCTGCAATTGACCGAATCCGCTCCGGTGCCGGCATGCGAAAATACCCATGACATTTCGGGCAAATATATCCGCCTGTTATAACGTCCTCTGTAATAATTGCTTTCTGACATTTGTTACATTTACACAGAAGTCCCTCCGGAACTTCCGGGCTTTGGTGTTTCCCACCGATATGCCCTTTTTTTCCGGAAGGACGTCTTGTTTTCTTAAACATATTATCTAACTTCATATGTCCACTCCTTATACTCTTTCACTCCACGGTTGTTGTATACCTTAATGCTTTATAGTATCTATGAAGTTCACATTAAACTCTCCGGATTGATATACCGGGTTATTTAATAATTCATAGAGATAATCCACATTCGTGTCGATGCCCTCAATAATAACCTCTCCAAGTGCGCTCTGCATTTTCTGGATTGCTTCATCCCGGTTCTTCGCCCAGACGATGAGCTTTGCAACCATGGAATCATAATATGGAGAAATGCTGCATCCACTGTAAATTGCGGAATCTACGCGGATTCCTTTTCCTCCCGGCAAATGAAGATCTGTAATGGTTCCAGGTGACGGCCGGAATCCTTTTTCCGGATTTTCCGCATTGATCCGGCACTCAATGGCATGCCCATTGATTTCAATATCCTGTTGAGTAAATGACAGCTTCTGTCCATCTGCAATACGGATCTGTTCTTTGATCAAGTCAATTCCAGTCACCCACTCAGTCACCGGATGCTCCACCTGAATTCGGGTATTCATCTCCATAAAGTAAAAGGCATCATTGTTCTCTAAAAGAAATTCAATGGTTCCTGCATTGACATAGCCTGCGGCTTTCGCAGCTTTTACTGCTGCCTCTCCCATCTTCTTTCGAAGCTTTGAAGACAACGCCGCTGACGGAGCCTCCTCGATCATTTTCTGATGATTTCTCTGAATAGAGCAGTCACGTTCTCCGAGATGCACTACATTTCCATAGGAATCTGCCAGAATCTGAAATTCGATATGTCTCGGCTCCTCCATAAAATGTTCAATATACATGGTATCATCGCCAAATGCCATCTGGCTTTCCTTCTGTGCGGTCTGAAAGCTTTGCGTGAATTCTTCTTCGGAATATGCCACACGCATGCCTTTTCCACCTCCGCCGAGGGCAGCTTTTATAATAACCGGGTAACCGATTTCCCGTGCAAGCAAAAGTCCGGTATGCACCTCACAGACTGGCTCCTTACTTCCTGGGATGACCGGAACACCTGCTGCTTCCATCGTATTTCTTGCTTCCTGCTTATTGCCAAGCTTTGCAATGACATTTGCCGGCGGTCCGATAAAGGTAATTCCGCACTGCTCACACAGTTCTGCAAATTTACTGTTCTCTGACAAAAAGCCAAAACCCGGGTGAATGGCGTCTGCCCCACTCACCACCGTTGCACTGATAATATTCTCCATACTTAAATAACTCTGAGATGACGGTGCCGGTCCGATACAGACCGCTTCATCTGCAAGCTTTGTATGAAGGGCTTCTGCGTCTGCCTCTGAATATACTGCAACCGTCTCAATTCCCATTTCCCGGCACGCACGGATAATCCGAACTGCAATCTCACCACGGTTCGCAATCAAAATCTTCTTAATCACACAGATCACCTACCCTACTGCAAATGTCAGTACCGCACTGACTACTTTTTTACCGTCCACTGTAGCGACAGCCTCTCCGACACCAATCGGTCCTTTTTTCCGGATAATTCTTGTTTCCAGACGAAGCTTGTCCCCCGGCACGACCTTTCCTTTGAATTTGCATTTATCAATTCCGCCAAAATATGCGACTTTTCCCTGATTCTCCGGCTCACTTAAAATCGCTACCGCACCTGCCTGTGCCAGCGCTTCCACGATCAGCACACCCGGCATGACCGGCTCCTGTGGAAAATGTCCGGCAAAGAACTCTTCCCGGTAGGAAACACATTTGTACGCCACTGCATACTCACCCGGCTCGTAATCTTCTACATAATCCAATAACAGAAACGGATGTCTGTGAGGTATGATTTCCTGAATCTGTTTAATATCCAAATGTTTCATGATAACCTCCTACGCAATTCTGAATAATGGCTGGCCGTACTCTACTGCCTGGCCATTCTTTACAAGAATCTCCGTGACTATTCCATCAAAATCACTCTCGATTTCATTCATCAGCTTCATGGCCTCAATAATTGCAACCGACTGACCTTTTTTCACGGAATCGCCAACCTGAATAAATGGCTCTGCATCCTCTGCCGGAGCCGCGTAAAATGTTCCCACAAGCGGAGCTTTGACTACATTTCCAACAGGAGCCGCCTCAGATGTCCCGGTCTGTTTCTGTACGCCTTCTTCTAAATCTGTGGCTGCTTTAGAAGAAGCACCTGTAACTTTCACAGCTTCCGGTGTAACAGCCTGCACTGCCGCAGTCGTTCCCATCACCAGGTTCTCTTTCTTATTCAGCTGCAATTTTATACCATTTTCTTCATATTTAAATCCAGTCAGGTCTGACTCAGAGACTTTATCAATCAGTTTCATCAACTGTTCTACGTCCATTTCCAGGTTCCCCCTTACGCTTCATACTTCTGAATTAAAATTGTTGCATTGTGTCCGCCAAATCCAAGTGAATTGCTCATGGCTGCCTTGATTTCTTTCTCTACCGGACTTCCAATTGCATAATTTAAGTCACATTCTTCATCGGCCTCTTTTGTTCCGACCGTCTGATGGATAAATCCATCTTCCATGCTTTTGACACAAGTAATAAATTCTACTCCGCCTGCTGCTCCAAGCAAGTGACCGATCATGGATTTCGTAGAGTTGATCACCACGTCTTTCGCTGCCTCGCCAAATGCTTTCTTAATGGCGCGTGTCTCGAACAGGTCATTGTGATGGGTACTTGTTCCATGGGCATTGATGTAATCTACCTGTGCCGGTGTAATCTGGGCCTCTTCCATGGCAAGCTCCATTGCCTTCGCTGCACCGCTTCCGTCTTCTGCCGGAGAAGTAATATGATAGGCATCCCCTGTACATCCGTAACCGGTCACTTCTGCGTAAATTTTTGCCCCACGCGCTTTTGCATGCTCCAGCTCTTCCAGCATTACAACTCCCGCACCTTCACCAAGTACGAATCCATCCCGGTCTTTATCAAATGGAATGGAGGCACGAAGTGGATCTGTAGAAGCAGAAAGTGCTGTCAGTGCTGTAAATCCGGCAATACCAAGTGGGCATACACAGCCTTCGGTTCCTCCTGCAAGCATCATATCTGCGTCACCATACTGGATTGTACGGAATGCATCACCAATACAGTTCGTTCCTGTGGCGCAGGCAGTTACGACATTGCTGCATTTTCCACGAAATCCTAACTGAATTGACACATTTCCCGCTGCCATATTGGAAATCATCAAAGGCACCATAAGCGGATTCACTCTTGCCGGTCCCTTGGTCAGAATTTTTTCATAGCTCTGCTCTGCTACCTGAAGACTTCCAATTCCGGAACCAATCATCACACCAGCGCGAAATGGGTCTTCTTTTTCAATCTCCAGTCCAGAATCTTCATAAGCTTCTCTGGCTGCTGCAACCGCATATTGAGAAAATGCTTCCATACGTCTGGCTGCTTTTTTATCCATATGATCTCCCGGCACAAAGTCTTTGACTTCTGCTGCCAGTTTTACTTTATAATCTGTAGTGTCGAACTTTGTGATCTCACCAATTCCAACCTTACCTTTGCGGATTCCGTCCCAAAATTCAGCTACACTATTTCCAATTGGAGTAATTGCACCAAGTCCGGTCACGACCACTCTTCTTTTTAAGACTTTATTATTTGCCATCTTTTTTGTACTCCTTCCCCTGCATCACTTTCTACATTACCATGCCGCCGTCTACGTGCAGCACTTGTCCGGTAATATAAGAAGCATCTTCCGATGCGAGAAATGCAACTGCTTTTGCCACCTGATCAGGCTCTCCAAATTTTCCAAGAGGAATCTGGGCAAGCGTAGCCTCTACAACCTTTTCCGGCAGGCTCTGCGTCATATCTGTATCAATAAATCCAGGAGCTACTGCATTCACAGTAATTCCTCTGGAGCCAAGCTCTTTTGCCACAGCTTTTGTAAGTCCGATGATTCCGGCCTTAGAAGCTGCATAATTGGCCTGTCCTGCATTTCCAGACACACCAACTACAGATGAAATATTCACGATGCGCCCGCTTCTTTGCTTTAACATCTGTCTGGATACTGCCTGGATCGTATGAAATGCGCCTTTTAGATTCGTATCTAACACAGCGTCAAAATCTTCTTCTGACATCCGCATCAACAGACCATCTCTTGTAATACCTGCATTATTCACCAGCACATCCAGATGTCCGTATTCTGCGATCACATTTCCAATAAATTCTTTACATGCCACGTTGTCAGAAACATCACATTTATATATAGAAGCTTCTCCTCCATTTTGCTCAATTTCTGCCTTTAATTCCTGTGCTTTTTCCTCGCTGCCACAGTAATTGATCACAACATACATGCCCGCTGCTGCCAGCTCTCTTGCGATTGCCGCACCAATTCCACGGGAAGCTCCTGTCACAACTGCTACCTTTTTTTCCATTTTATTTATAACTCCTGTCATTTTCGCCTTGTTTCTATATGATCTTTTCCAGATCTTCCCATGTTGCTACATTACAGACCTTGACACTTCGGTCAATCTTTTTCATAAATCCTGCCAAAGTCTTGCCCGGCCCGATTTCGATAAATGTATCAACTCCGTCTGCGATCATTTTCTCCATGCTCTGTTGCCAGCGAACGGACGATGTAAGCTGTGTCACAAGTAATCCCGGACTCTTACGAACATCCGTAACTGCTTCTGCCGTCACATTTGTAATATAAGGGATCATAAGCTCATGAAATTCTGTCTTATCTAGCTCCATTTCCAGTTCCTTTGCCGCCGGGAGTAAGAGCGTAGAATGAAACGGACCACTAACATTTAACATTACGGTACGTTTTGCACCCGCCTCTTTCAAATGTTCTGCCGCTTTTTCAACTGCTTTTGTTTTTCCTGTAATAACAATCTGACCCGGACAGTTATAGTTCGCTACAGACACACCTGCAATCTCTGCTGTCACTGCTTCGATTTTCTCTGCATCTAATCCAAGAATCGCGCACATAGCGCCTTCTCCTGCCGGAACTGTATGCTGCATCAAAATTCCACGTTTTCTCACAAGGCGGATCGCATCGATCGGCTCCAGCCCGCCGGCCACAGAGATGGCTGCATATTCGCCAAGGCTCAGTCCCGCTGTAATATCTGGTTTTACTCCACGTTCCATCAGAACTTCTGTCATAGCAAGGCATGTTGTTACCATAGCCGCCTGTGTATATTCTGTCTGGTCTAAGAGATTATTTTCCTCAAAACACAATGCTTTCATATCCAGCCCCAGCTGTTCGCCTGCTTCATCAAAGAGCTTTCTGACACTGGCGCTGTTTTCGTAAAAATCTGCACCCATGCCACATTTCTGCGCCCCTTGTCCCGGATAGATAAATGCAATCTTACTCATATATTTCTTATCCTCCAATTACTATGCTTCGGTTTCATACAGATTCAGAGTGCCTATCAAAGCGTCTGTTTCTCTGACCAGTTTTTGGATCAATGCCTGACAGCTCATCTGCTCATTTACCAATCCCGCGATCTGGCCTGACATGACACTTCCAGTCTTCACATCACCGTCTACGACAGCTTTTCTAAGACCTCCAAGAGTCATAAGTTCCAACTCTTCAAATGGAGCACCTTCCTGTTCCATCTTCAAGTATTTTTTTGTCATCTCATTGCGAAGTGCCCGTACCGGGTGTCCTGTTGTACGTCCTGTGACTCTTGTATCAATGTCACTTGCCTTTAAAATCTTATCCTTGTAATTCTGGTGCACCTGTGCCTCTTCTGTGACAACAAATGCAGTTCCCATCTGTACAGCCTTTGCTCCCAGCATAAATGCTGCTGCAATTCCTCTTCCGTCTCCGATTCCACCTGCGGCAATAACCGGAATATCGACTGCATCAACGACCTGTGGTACAAGTGTCATAGTCGTGCTCTCTCCGACATGTCCGCCAGACTCGCAGCCTTCTGCAACAATTGCATCTGCTCCTGCCCGCTCCATACGTTTCGCAAGAGCCACAGAAGCAACAACAGGAATTACTTTCACTCCTGCTTCCTTCCACATTTCCATATATTTTCCCGGACTTCCGGCTCCAGTCGTCACGACCTGGACACCTTCTTCCACAATTACTTTCGCAACATCAGCCGCATAAGGGCTCATAAGCATAATATTCACTCCAAATGGTTTGTCCGTCAGCTTGCGTGCTGCCCGTATCTGCTCGCGCACCCACTCTGCCGGAGCACTGGCGGCACCAATAAGTCCAAGACCACCTGCTTCTGAAACAGCAGCCGCCAGATGATGCTCAGCTACCCATGCCATACCACCTTGGATGATCGGGTATTTTATTCCGAGAAGTCTTGTTATTTCTGTCTGCATAATTTGTTTCCTTTCTTGCATTCACACTTCTAAAAGAGTCTGCAATTTGTCGAAGGCTATATCTTTATTCTTTATGTGCTTCCACGTATTTCACTACGTCGCCGACTGTTTTGAGTGTTGGAAGGTCTTCTTCCGGAATTTCGATCTCATATTCATCTTCTAATGCTGTTACCATCTCGAAGAGGTCTAAGGAATCTGCGTCTAAATCCTCTTTGAAATCTGCACTCTCTGTAACCTTCTCCACATCAATTGCTAAATTCTCTGCGATAATCTCTCTAATCTGCTCTAACATAATTTTTTTCTCCTTTTACCATTCAATAATTGTTGCGCCCCAGGTCAGGCCTGCCCCGAATCCTGCCAGCACGATTTTCTGTCCTCGTTTTAATCTTCCGTCTCTATTCATTTCATCTAACAGAATCGGAATACTTGCGGAAGATGTATTTCCATACTCTTCCATGTTCATTGGGAATTTTTCGACCGGTTCGCCCATTCGTTTTGCTACGGCTTCCAGAATTCTCCGGTTCGCCTGATGTAAAATGTACCAATCGATTTCTTCTGGTTTTACTTCATTTTTTTCCAGCACTTCCTGAATGACTTCCGGTACCTGCTTAATTGCAAACCGGAATACTCCCTGACCGTCCATCTGCATGAGATAGTCTTCACTGTTCAAATGTTTCCCGCCAATCTCATCATTTTTCTGAAAAGGAAGTCCATTCTCCTCTCGCTTACTGTAACACAAAAGCGCCTCTCCTCGAGTCCCGTCAGAATGTGCCGCCGGAATATAACTGGCTCTTTCATCTTTTTTTATTACTGCTGCACCGGCGCCGTCTCCGAAAAGAATACACGTCCCACGGTCCTTCCAGTTCGTCAGCCTGGACAGCGATTCACTTCCTACGATCAGAACTGTCTGATAAATCCCACTTTCTATGTATGCCAATGCTGTATTGTATGCCAGTACAAACCCGGTACATGCTCCATTTAAATCAAAACAGACTGCTTTGTCTGCACCAATGGCCTTTTGCACTTCGCATGCGCCACATGGAATAATGACATCCGAAGAAATCGTGGACATCAGAATCAGATCCAGTTCTTCTGGCAAAACTCCTGCATTATCAAGAGCTCGTTTTGCAGCTTCATTCGCCATGGACACGGTCGTCTCTTTCACTGCAATATGGCGTCTCGCAATTCCGGTCCGTTCTCTGATCCATGAATCACTTGTCTCTACAAGCTCTGCAACCCCATCATTATCCATAACATAATCCGGGACACAGGAGCCTGTTCCACAAAATCTTGCACTCATATCTTTCCTTTCTGAAGTTTTTCTTTGAACTTCAATTTATTTGAGTTTCAATTATTTTGACTTTCAAAGTATACATAACAAAAAAAGCTTTGTCAAGAACATTTTTCTTAAATCCGACTTTTCTCCTCTTCTAAAACCCATTGATTTTCCCCCGAAAACTCTCTATACTATCTTTTATGGTAACTATATCGTAAGGGAGTGTATCTGATTTATGAATAAAAAAGAAGTTTTGGAGATCCGCAAGCAGTTTACCCCGGAAAACTGCACAATTACCCGTATCTGCGGCTGTTATGTGGATCATGAAAAAGAGAAAAAAATGGAGATGAAAAAAGCTTTTCTTTCCATGCCGGAGGAAGAAGCTTTCAAGTATTTTGACATTTTCAAGCATACATTATCCGGAACTGTTGGCAAGAACCTGATGACTATGGAATTCCCGCTGGACCAGGAGCTGGAAGGCGGCTCGCAGGAGCTCCTTTTAAGGCTGCGCGATACGAAACTTACTGATGATCTGCTTTTGGAAGAATTCTACGACAAGGTTATTGAGAACTACGAATTCGCGGAAAACTACTATATTATATTGATTCATGCTGCATACGATGTGCCGGGGAAATCTTCCGATAATATGGAAATGTTTGACGCTTCCGATACCGTATATGAACATATCATGTGCAGTATCTGCCCGGTAAAATTGACGAAAGCCGGACTTACATATAACGCCGAAAAGAACAATATTGAAGACCGTATCCGTGACTGGTTCGTGGAGATGCCTGCGACCGGTTTTCTCTTCCCGGCTTTCCAGGATCGTGCAAGTGACGTTCATCACGTCCTGTACTACTCCAAAAAACCAGAAGATCTCCAGCCTGACTTTATTGCAAATGTACTTGGCAATATTACACCGCTTACTGCAAAGGATCAAAAGACAACGTTCCAGTCTCTTGTCAGTGATACACTCGGTGAAGATTGTGACTATGACACCGTCCGCAATATCCACGACAATCTGAATGAACTTATGGAAGAAGCCAAGGAATCTCCTGACCCACTGGAGCTGTCCCGTCCAGACGTGAAACACCTGTTAGAGCGAAGTGGAGTCCCGGAAGAAAAAATGGAACATTTCGATAAGAATTTTGAGGAAGCTGTCGGTGAGAAAAATACTCTCCTTGCTTCCAACATTGCCAGTGTCAAAACTTTCCAGATTGAGACACCTGATATTGTAGTAAAAGTTAATCCGGAAAGATCCGACCTCGTAGAGACCCGTGAAATCGATGGAAGACGTTGTCTTGTCATCGCGATTGACGACCATCTTGAGGTAAATGGCATCGAAGTCCGTTAAAATGTAGTTAAAAACAGAAAGTTTTTCTAAACTTTCTGTTTTTTATTTGCGTATTCCCCCGAGTTTCTGTATAATTGTATACTATATAGATACCAGTGTCATAAATCTATTTTCATTTTGTGCTTGCACAAAAATGAAAGTTAGATTTCATGACATGCCCAGATATGAGCCTAGAAGCGTGGCGTAAGCTGCGCGATATGCGAATATCTGATAGAATTGCGAGAGTGTACAGCACGCAGCAATTCGTATGGTATCAAAAAATTAGAATTTATCGAAAGGAAGAGTAGTTATGGAGAAAAACACAAACAAAAAAAGTGCCAGTGCTCTCATTGGTGCAGCATTTCTTATGGCAACCTCTGCAATTGGTCCTGGATTCCTTACACAGACAGGACAGTTCACAGGAAACCTCAAAGGAAGCTTTGGCTTCGTAATCTTAGTATCAGTTATTTTAGCAGCAATCGTTCAGCTTAACGTATGGAGAGTCTTATGCGTATCCGGTATGCGTGGCCAGGATGTTGCTAACAAAGTTCTGCCAGGTCTTGGATATGTGATCGCATTCCTCGTTGTAGCCGGCGGACTTGTATTCAACATTGGTAACGTTGGCGGCGGTGCCCTCGGATTCAACAGCTTGCTTGGCATCCCGACTACATATGGCTGCTTCCTCGCAGGAGCAATCGCAATCTGTGTATTCCTTTACAAAAATGCATTAGATGCAATGGACACACTGACAAAAATTCTTGGTGGTATCATGATCGTCGTTATTTTTGTTGTCATCCTGATTGTAAAACCACCAGTAGGAATGGCTGTAAAGGAAACATTTGTACCAACTGCTCCTATGGACAGTATCTTCCCTGCAATTCTGACACTTCTTGGCGGAACTGTTGGCGGATACATCACATTTGCCGGTGCACATCGTCTGATCGATGCCGGTATTACAAAAGAAGAGAATTTAAAAGAGATCAACAAGAGTTCTGTTATGGGAATCGGAATTGCAACAATCGTCCGTATCTTGCTGTTCCTTGCAATCTTAGGCGTTGTTGTTGAGACTGCAACTTCCCCGGCTACAACTCTTGATGCAAGCAACCCGGCTGCCGACGCATTTTTACAGGGTGCAGGTCAGATCGGATACCGTTTCTTCGGACTGGTACTTTTGTGTGCGGCTGTTACATCTATCATCGGATGCGCCTACACATCTGTATCTTTCCTGAAAACTTTCAGCAAGACAATTGCCAACAATGAAAAATGGTTCATCGTTGGATTTATCGCTCTTAGTACCGTTGTTATGGCTCTCATCGGACAGCCTGCAACTCTGCTCGTATTAGCAGGTGCCCTCAACGGACTGATCCTTCCTATTACATTGGGAGTATGTCTGATCGCATCTCAGAAGAAGTCTATCATGGGCGAGAACTACAAACACCCGATCGTGCTTCTGATCCTTGGAATTATTGTAGTTGTAATCTCTGCATACCTTGGAATCACTTCCCTTGGAAAGCTGAGCGCACTGTTCGGATAAGGAGATGTTTTTTATGGAAGAAATTAAAATCCACACAGCCGGTGACTCTTCTGTCCTGATTGAATTCGGACAGGAGATCTCCCCGGAGATCAATGCAAAAATTACGGCCTTCGTCCATCTGATGAAGGCCCAGCATGTTGAAGGAGTCAAAGATATGATTCCTGCATTTACAAGTCTTCTGATCAACTACGATCCAAGAGTTGTAAATTACGGCGCATTAAAAGAGCGTCTGGAAAAGCTGTTAAAACTTGAGGTCAGCCAGGAAACTGCTCCATCACGGATCTTTGATATTCCGGTCTGCTACGGTGGCGAATATGGACCTGACCTGGAAAATATCGCAATGCATGCCAATCTTTCTACTCAGGAAGTAATTGATATCCACAGCAGTGAAGACTATCTGATCTACATGCTCGGATTCCTTCCTGGATTTTCTTATCTTGGGGGACTGGACGAACGGATCCACACACCAAGACTTGCAAATCCGCGTATTAAGATTCCGGCAGGAAGCGTCGGCATCGGCGGTTCCCAGACGGGAATCTATCCGCTCGACTCCCCTGGAGGCTGGCAGCTTCTGGGGCTGACTCCGGTAAAGACTTACGATCCAAACCGCGAGATTCCAATCCTTTTCGAAGCCGGTGATTATATTCATTTTGTACCGGTCACAGAAAAAGATTTTCTTGAGATTAAAGAACAGGTGAATCAGGGAACTTACGAGTGTGTGATTCGCCAGAAAGGAGTGTAATATGGGAATTCGCATTTTAAAAGGCGGAATGCTTACAACTGTACAGGACAGTGGGCGCCCGGGCTATCAGAGCCAGGGGTTCGGCGTATCTGGTGTTATGGACCGCCGCTCCTTCAAAATTGCCAATCTTCTTCTGGATAATCCGGAAAATGAAGCAGTTCTCGAATTCACTCTTCTTGGACCAACACTGGAATTTACTTCCGAGACGATTATCGCTATCACGGGAGGTGATTTTCAGCCACAGGTCAACGGAAAGCCTGTGAAAATGTATACGGCGCTCTATATGCACCGTGGAGATATTCTCTCATTTCGTGGCTGCCGTACCGGAAGCCGCGGCTACATCGCATTTTCCAGTTATCTGGAAATCCCGGTCGTTATGGGAAGCCGCTCTACCAACATCAAATGTGGACTTGGAGGATTTAAGGGACGCCGCCTCTTAGACGGTGACTATATCAGCTTCCGTGCCAAAAGAAGATACTTGCCTTATTTCCTGTCTAGAAGCCTGGATCTCAACGAGTTTGATCAGGACAACATTACACTGCGCGTGATTATGGGACCACAGGACGATGCATTTACCGCGGCAGGAAAAGAGACATTTCTATCTTCCGAATATGTTGTGACGAGTGAGTTCGACCGCATGGGCTGCCGTCTGGAAGGACCATTTATTGCATCAAAGTCAACAACAGACATTATCTCTGATGGAATCGCATTCGGTTCTGTTCAGGTACCTAGCCATGGAAAACCAATCATTCTGCTGGCGGACAGACAGACTACCGGCGGATATGCGAAGATTGCTACAGTCATCTCTGTAGATATTCCAAAACTGGTTCAGAGAAAGACAGATCATAAAGTGAAGTTTCAGGCAGTTACTGTAGAAGAAGCCCAGGAACTCCTTGCACTTGAAGCAAAAGAAATGAACGAATTCAGACATCAGATCTATCAGCCTTGTAAAGAGGTTCTGGACTGCCGTCTGGTCGCAAAACGAATCAGCAAATTATTCCAGTAAAAAGAAAGGAAGGACATCATGAATTTAGATAAAATTGAAAAGCTTGTAAAGATTATCGAAGAGTCTTCCCTGCAGGAATTTTCCATTCAGGAAGGCGATATTAAAATAAAAATGAGTAAACGCGCAGGCGAAAGCGTTGCCGTCCCATTTGCACCAGGTATGGGAATACCGGTTGCAGGAACTGCTGCACCGGAAGCTGCTACTGCAGATGAGACTTCTGGAGAAGTGGAAGAAGAAACATACATTACTTCCCCGATCGTCGGAACATTTTACTCCGCACCTTCACCGGAGGCTAAAGCTTTCGTAAAAGTCGGTGACCGCGTAAAAGCCGGCGAGACTGTATGTATTCTGGAAGCTATGAAACTGATGAATGAGATTGAAAGTGATTTTGACTGCGAGATCGAGGCCGTTCTTGTCAGCAACGAACAGAGAGTTGAATATGGTCAGCCACTCTTTAAAGTAAAGAAGCTTGACGACTAAGGAGGAGTTCCATGTTTCATAAAATATTGATTGCAAACCGCGGAGAGATTGCTGTTCGTATTATCCGCGCCTGCCGTAATATGGGTATCCGCAGCGTAGCAGTCTATTCCAAAGAAGATAAAGACAGTCTTCACGTACAGCTCGCCGACCAGCGTATCTGTATCGGTGAAGGCCCTGCCAGAAACAATTACCTGAATATGCAGCAAATTGTCACAGCTGCCCTGAACATCGGAGCCGATGCGATCCACCCTGGATTTGGTTTCCTCTCTGAGAATTCAGACTTTGTACGTCTGTGCGAAGAACACGGCATTGCATTTATCGGACCAAGTGCAGATGTTATCGACAGCATGGGAAATAAATCCCACGCCAGAAAGACAATGATGGAGGCCGGAGTTCCGGTCGTTCCAGGTACGAAAGATCCAGTCTATGACGTAGAGACCGGCGAAAAGCTTGCAGACGAAATCGGTTATCCGGTTATGATCAAAGCCTCCTCCGGCGGAGGTGGAAAAGGCATGCGTGTCTCCCGCTCTAAAGATGATTTTGAATTCAATTTCAACATGGCTCAAAGAGAGTCTGCCAACGCATTTGGCGATGACACCATGTACATTGAAAAATATATTGAAAACCCACGCCATGTAGAGATCCAGATCATGGCTGACACTCATGGAAATGTAGTGGCTCTCGGCGAACGTGACTGTTCTGTACAGCGCAACCACCAGAAGTTGATTGAAGAATCTCCTTCTCCGGCTATCACAGCCAATACCCGCGCTTCCATGAACCACGATGCCGTTCTTGCCGCAAAAGCTGTTGGTTACACAAATGCCGGAACGATCGAGTTCATTCTTGACCAAAGCGGAACTTACTACTTCATGGAAATGAATACCCGTATTCAAGTCGAGCACGGTGTCACAGAAATGGTTACAGGCACAGACCTGATTATTGAACAGATCCGTGTTGCCATGGGCGAGCCGCTTAGCTTCACTCAGGAAGAGGTCACACCACGCGGACATGCCATTGAGTGCCGTATCAACGCTGAAATTCCGGAGAAAAACTTTATGCCAAGTCCTGGTGTAGTAAAACATTTGCACCTTCCTTCTGGAAATGGTGTGCGTGTTGATACCGGTCTTTACACTGGCTACCGCATTCCTTCCGAGTATGACTCCATGATCGCGAAAGTTATCGTTCATGCACCGGACAGAGATGCTGCAATCCAGAAAATGCGGTCTGCGCTGGACGAGATGGTGATTCTGGGCGTTGAGACAAATCTGGACTTCCAGTACCGGATCATGAAAAATCCTGAATTCTGTGAAGGAAATGCAGATACTGGATTTATTGAGCGGTTGTTAAAAATTGATTAATTATCTTGCTGAAATAATTTTCAAACAATAACACTAAGAGCAGAAGCATTACCCCAGCCTCCGTTATGCAAAACATTCCGATGAGACTTATGCTTCTTGCTCTTTTTTTCGTGTTGAAAATCCATGTTTTACATATCTCATATGCAATTTTTATGTTATTATATATGTAATTAGTCAATGTTTTGAATATTTATAATTTGTGTAGAAGTCATGTATGTGGAAAGGTAGATATATATCTACAGAACCTTCTGATTTTCTATATAAATTATTGAATTTTATAAAAGAAGGGCAGGTTATGTTATTATGTACAAAGTTGATTTAAATAGTGATTTAGGTGAGAGTTTTGGCCGTTATACGATTGGAAATGATGACAAGATTATTCCACTGATTTCTTCTGCGAATATTGCATGTGGTTTTCATGCATCTGATCCGGTTGTGATGACGACCGCGATCGAGCAAACGAAGGAGGCCGGGATTCAGATTGGTGCGCACCCGGGATTTCCGGATCTGATGGGATTTGGACGTAGAAATCTGGCCGTTTCTCCGGCAGAAGCAAAAGCGTATACTCTGTATCAGATCAGCGCTCTTGGAGGTATGTGCAAAGCCCATAATATGCGCCTGCAGCACGTAAAACCACATGGAGCCCTCTATAATATGGCTGCAAAAGATTATGAGCTTTCTAAAGCTATCTGTGAAGCTATTAAGTCCTATGATCCGGAAATCATCGTAATGGGACTCTCTGGAAGTGAAATGATCCGTGCAGCAAAAGATCTGGGGCTTAAAGCAGCTAGCGAAGTATTTGCAGACCGCGCTTATGAAGAAGACGGAACACTTGTGAACCGCCGCAAAGAAGGTGCAGTCATCAAAGACGAGAACGAAGCAATTGCCCGCGTGATCCGCATGGTAAAAGAGCAGAAAGTTACAACAATCACCGGAAAAGATATTTCCATTCAGGCTGATTCCGTATGCGTTCACGGTGATGGCGAAAAAGCTCTTCTTTTCGTTGAGAAAATCCGAAAAGCTATGGCAGAAGAAGGTATTACGATCAGCCCATTAAAAGACATTTGTAATTAACTTTCCTTCCACCGAAAGAACAACAACAATTTTTCAAAAAAATTCAAAAAAGTGTTTGCATTTTCCGTCAACCTATGATATCATATCTTTTGTCGAGCGGAGATGGCGGAATGGCAGACGCGCTAGATTCAGGTTCTAGTGGGAGCAATCCTGTGAG
>ERZ857750.1507-NODE-1507-length-25560-cov-6.982709_pt1 | contig 25560 bp, 16 predicted proteins | sample MGYA00519915_ERZ857750 | MGnify/ENA primary metagenome ERZ857750 (study PRJEB31778, sample SAMEA3449358) | human gut metagenome | biome: human gut; feature: human-associated habitat; material: faeces | place: United Kingdom | collected 2010/2012 ...
TTCTTGCAAGGACACTTGGACAGGGAAACAGCAAAAAAGCTGCAAAGGTAGCAGGAAACAGTTTGTTTCTTGGTGTGATTATTTATGTGGTTTGTTTCTTATTTGGTATCTTTGGAGTAAAAGCATATATTTCATCGCAGACAGTAGATACAGAAGTGCTTGAGATGGGAGTCAGCTATTTGAGGATATGCTGCGTGATTTCTTTTGGTATTATCTTCTTTTCACTATTTGAAAAGTTATTACAGGCAACAGGTCGTTCTCTTTATTCTACAATCGGACAGGTAGTTGGTGCAGTTGTAAATATTATTCTTGATCCTATTATGATCTATGGTATAGGACCTTTTCCTGAAATGGGTGTAAAAGGTGCAGCTTATGCAACGGTAATTGGTCAGGTAGCATCCGCAGTGTTACTGTTAATTTTTCATATGAAATTGAATAAGGAATTTGAACATGATGCGAAATATATGAAGCCGGATATTGGCATTATAAAAGAAATTTATGCAATCGGACTTCCGGCAATTATTGCTCAGGCTCTGATGTCTATTATGGTTTATGTAATGAATCTGATTTTGAAGTTCAATCCGTCAGCGCAGACAGCCTATGGGTTGTTTTATAAAGTTCAGCAATTTGTTCTCTTCCTTGCGTTTGGTCTGCGAGATGCGATCACTCCGATTATTGCATTTGCTTATGGAATGAGAAGTAAAAAAAGAATTCAGGATGGAATCAAATATGGGCTTCTCTATACGATTGTATTAATGATTTTGGGAATTGCAATTACAGAGATTTTCCCTGGAGCTTTTGCAACGCTGTTTAATGCAGGACAGTCAAGAGAATATTTTATCAGTGCGATGAGAGTGATTTCTATTAGTTTTCTGTTTGCGGGAATTAATGTTGCTTATCAGGGAATTTATCAGGCGCTGGATGGTGGTATGGAATCATTGGTTATTTCACTTCTAAGACAGCTTATTATCATTCTGCCACTGGCAGGAGTCTTTTCTTTATTTGTCAGAAATGGTCAGATGGGAGTCTCCCTGATCTGGTGGGCGTTTCCGATTACCGAAGTCATTGCATGTCTGGCAGGATATGTATTTTTAAAGAAAATCAGAAAAAATAAGGTCGATGTTTTAAATTAAGGAGGAACTGGAAATGGCAAAAAGAATTATTACAATCAGCAGAGAATTTGGAAGCGGTGGACGTTTTATCGGAGAAGAAGTTGCAAAAAAACTTGGAATTACTTACTATGATAAAAATATCATTAGTGAGATTGCAGAAAAGTCTGGTTTATCACCAGAATATATTCAGGAAAGCGCAGAGTTATCTCCCAAAAAAGGATTATTTGCCTATGCACTTGCCGGACGTGATATTACAGGAAAATCCGTTGAGGATATGGTATATGAGGCACAGAGAAAGGTTATATTGGAATTGGCAGAAAAAGAGTCCTGTGTAATTATTGGACGAAATGCAGATTTTATCCTAAGAGATTGGAACGATGTATTGAATGTATTTATTCATGGGGATATGCCGGAAAAAATACAACGTATCATGGACTTACATAATGTAGAAGAGAAGGAAGCTGTCAAAATGATGGCAGACATAGATAAAAGACGTATGACAAATTATAACTTTTATACGGATCAAAAATGGGGAAAAGCCAGCAATTACACGTTGTGCCTGAACAGTTCACAGCTTGGATATGACAGATGTGAAGCGATAATTATGGAGTGTGTGAAGTAAAGCACTGTTTTTTTCTTATCATTATAATATAGAACAGAGAGAAGATGGTTGTCGTTAGCCATCTTTTTTCTTTTTACAGAAAAATTTTACGGACAAATTTGCAATAGACTTATTTCAAGAAAAAATGTATAATAAAAGAAAAAGATTCGTCAGCAAATCAGCCGAAAGTCTGGGACACAAAGCTATATGGTCTGCAAAATAGCAGCCAGTTACAACGTTTAAGATGCATTGCCTGAAAAGACAGTGCTTTTTTTGTTTTGAGAATATTGGTTAGGGACAGGCAGCTAATAATTATAAACCGGGGAAAAGTTATATGGAAGAATACAGAGATGATATAAAAAGTAAATTGCATTACATGGATGAAATCCTTCATAAGATTTCTTTTATGAGTCAGGCAGAGAATGAAAAGCAGCTGGATGACATGACACCATCTATACTGAAGAGTGTTGGAAAATATACAGCAGCAGACAGAGCGTATATTTTTGAATGGAATTCAGAAAAGAAGGAAAGTTTTAAAAATACATTTGAATGGTGTGCATCAGGAATTGAACCACAGATACAGAATCTGCAGGAAGTTCCCGTATGTCTGATGCAGAACTGGGTGGAAACATTTATCCAGAAGAAAAATATCATCATTTATGACCTGGAAGAAATAGCAGAAGAAACCCCACAGGAATATGAAATTTTAAAGCCTCAGAATATTCATTCCCTGATTGCTGTGCCGATTTATACAAATCATAAATTTATTGGCTTTATCGGATTGGATAACCCGGATCTGAATCAGAATATGGTGTCCATGAATCTGTTATCTGATGTGGGGTGCCATATGGGAAGTGTCCGTGAAAACCTGAGAATGATGAAGGTATTGGAGCAGGAGCACAATAATCTGGAAAAAAGCCTGGAAGAGCTGCAGAAAGAGAAGAATATTCTGGATGTATTAAGCATTGATTATACAGCTGTTTATTACTGCGACCTGATGAAAGACCTGATCCTTCCTGTGAAGCAGGAGCATGGTATGAATACAGTGATAACAGAACAACAGTCTTTTTCTTTTCGCATTCGCTATTATTTTGAGCACTTTGTCATCCGGGAATCAGCGCCTGATTTTATGGAAAAATTAAGCCTGGATCATCTGGTGGAATATCTGGGGCATCATGAACGCTTCACCTACTGTTTCCGCTGCCGTCCGAACCCGACAGGTCAGAAATATTTTGAAGTCCAGATCGTCCGGCTGAAGAATATTCCAGGATTTAAAGCGGTCATGGGATACCGGTATATAGATGATATTATTGAGGAACAGGAACGACAGAAAGCAGAACTTGAGGATGCGCTGGAAATTGCAAACCTGAATGGGGAAATCATTGATTCCATCAGTAAATTATACTGGCTGATCTATCGAATGAATCTGGAAACAGGAACTTATGAAGAAATATCTGCCGGCAACGAGATGCATAAACTTACAGGCAGGCATGGAAAAACGGAAGAAGCTTTCCAGCATGCCATCAATACAATTGTTGATGGGGAGCATCAGGAAATGATGAAAAAGTTCCTTGATACATCGACTCTGGCTGACAGGCTGAAAGACACGGAAAGTATTGCGGTCGAATACCGGGCACAAAGTGGATCCTGGCATCTGGCAAGATTTATTGTAAAAAAACGGAACCCATCTGGTAAGGTTACAAATGTTCTGTATGTTGTCAGGCAGATTGATGAGGAAAAACAGGTTGAAATTGCTTATAAGCAGGAACTGATGAAAAAGAACAGACTCCTGTCAGGACTGAGCCGTGATTATACGACAGCTTTTGTTTTAAATCTGGATACGGATGAGTATGAGTTTGTATTTAATCAGGAGACAAATCATGCTCAGAAACATGAAGAGTTCAAAGCATTTTCAGATTATGTGGATGCCTATGCTTCTGCATTTGCACTTCCGGAATTTCGTGACGTAATGCGTCGGGAACTGGACAGTAATGTGATTAAAAAGCATTTTGAAACAGAAGACGAATATCATTTTTCTTTTGAGACGTCACCAAATGCAGCAGGTTTGTCCTGTTTTCAGGCACATATTGTAAAAGAGTACGAGGAAGGCAGCCATTTTGCGTTCCTTGGTTTCCGAAGTATAGATGAGATCGTACAGAAAGAGCGTTTTTATAAAGAGTCTTTGCAAAAAGTAAACCAGGCACTTAAGCATCAGCTGGACATGATCACATCTGCACTGCCGGGTGGCGTGAAAATCAGCAATGATGATCCTGAATATTCTTTTAAGTATGTTTCTGAGCATTTTGCGCAGATGCTGGGATATGATACCCCAGAGGAATTGATGGAAGCTTCTGGAGGGACGATTGCTGACCTGGCACATCCGGATGATCTGGAACAGGGGATTGCACAGGCGTTGGAGCAGTATGGTAAAGCGGATCATTATGAGCTCACATACCGCATGAAATGCAAAAATGGATCCTGGAAATATATTGAGGACAGGGGACATAAGATCCGCAAATCGGATGGGATGATCGAACACTGGAATCTGATTCTGGACCAAAATGAACTGGTGGAAAAAACCATTGCCCTGGAGAGCGAGAAAAAAGCAAACCAGAGTAAATCGGATTTTCTTTCCAGAATGTCTCATGATATGCGAACACCGTTGAATGGAATTATCGGACTTATGGATATCTGTATGAAGCACCCGGAGGACAGAACATTGGTGGATTCCAGCCGTCTTAAGGCAAGAGTAGCGGCAGACCATCTGTTGTCGCTGATCAATGACACGCTGGAACTGAGTAAACTGGAAAATGAAAAAACAAAACTGGCAAAAGAAGATTTTTGCCTGCCGGAGCTTATTCGTGAGGTGGAAACCATTGCACAGATGAAGGCAGATGAAGAGTGTATTACGATTCGTTTTATGGATGATCCTTATTCAATTCCATATCCGAATCTTATCGGAAGTGCCCTGCATGTAAAACAGATATTTTTAAATCTGATTACAAACAGTATTAAATACAACCGTAAAAATGGCTCTGTGGATTGCTGCCTGAAAGAAGAGAAGGAATCCGATGAAAGAGTGCTGGTAGATGTGACTATAAAAGATACGGGAATCGGAATGTCAGAGGATTTCCTGAAGAATATATTTCAGCCATTTGTTCAGGCTGATCAGGGCGCCAGATCACACTATAAAGGTACCGGACTTGGAATGGCGATTGTAAAAGAGCTGCTTGATCGTATGGATGGAACCATTCAGATTGACAGTGTGGAAAATCAGGGCACTTCCATACATGTGGTCATACCTTTTGAAATAGCAGAAGAACCTGCAGTTGTACAGGAAATGTCTGAATTACTAAAGGAAAATCTGTCCGGGTGCCGTATTCTATTGGCAGAGGATAACGAGCTCAACAGGGAAATTGCGGCATTCCTTCTGAAAGATGAGGGAATTTCCGTCACAGAGGCGGAAGATGGACAGCAGGCAGTGGAATGTTTCCTAAAAATGCCGGAAGGATATTACGATGCGGTTCTGATGGATATCATGATGCCGGCGATGGACGGATATCAGGCAGCCAGAGCGATTCGTGGCAGCGGGAAGAAAGATGCGGAAACGATTCCGATCATTGCCATGACAGCCAATGCTTTTGCAGAAGATAAAAGAAAGACGATGGAGGCAGGGATGGATGCGCATCTGTCAAAACCATTAAATGTACCGGAACTGATGGAAACAATCCGAAAATTCTGTGTTGGTAAGCAGATGTGCCAGTGCCAAGAATAACAGAGGAGTAGAAGAATGAAAAAGGACAGCGAACCATATAAAAGGATAAGAATATATTGTTATATTGTTGGATTGATTACTTTTCTGGCAGCATTCTTTATTGGCGTTTTTCTGCTCTATAACCTGGAAAAGGATGAAAAGACAACTGGAAAATATATGGCGCAGATCACGGAGAAGAGAGTCAGGGCAAGACTGGATCAGTATATCATGCTCTCTGATCTTTTGGGAAATTATATCAGTGCCGGAGAAAATCTGGATGAGAATACGTTTTCTGAACTGGCAGAAAAGATTCCAAATGAAGATGGTGTGATAAAGGCATTTGAGCTGGCACCTGAGGGTATTGTTACAGACATTTATCCGAAACAGGAAAATGAGGGAGCCTTTGGACTGGATATGCTACAGGAGCATGAGCGAAAAAAGGATGCAGTTGTGGCAAGGGATAGCGGAAAATATACGATTGGGGGACCATACCAGTTAAAGCAGGGAGGAACAGGAGCACTGCTTTTTAATCCAGTTTATCAGGATAATAATTCAGACAAAGGGGAGTTCTGGGGATTTGTGATTCTGGTGATTGACTGGAATCGTTTCATTGATGAAATAAATCTTGATTATTTAAGTGATGCAGATTTCTGCTACAGAATCTGGAGCTATGACAGAGACGGCAACGATAGGATTATTCTGGCAGAAAGTCAGGATGATATGCCGGACAACATTCTGACAGTAGAATGCACAGTTCCCAATAACACATGGTATTTTGACATTATACCCTCAGAAGGATGGATTCCACGTTCTTACTGGATTATGTGTATTGTCGTTTCTTATGTATACTCATTATTGGTTGCTACAGTATTTTATTTGATATTCAGCAAAAAACACAGGGAAAGACAATATGAAGCGGAGTTGAAAAAATCTGCTGAACAGGCAAAAAACGCCAGCGAAGCAAAAACAAGATTTCTATTCAATATGAGCCATGATATCCGAACTCCGATGAATGCAATTGTGGGTTTTTCCGGTTTGTTAGAGAAGAATCTGCAGAATGAAAAAAAGGCAAAAGAATATCTGGGAAAGATACAGTCTTCCAGTAATCTTCTGCTGATGATTATCAATCAGATTTTGGAAATGGCCCGGATTGAAAGCGGTACAGCGGTATTACAATTAAAAGCTGAGGATATGGATGCATTATTTCACAGGGTAAATACAGTGTTTGAAGAGGATATCAGAAAGAAGAATCTGCAGTATTATGCCGATTTAGATATAAGACATCATTATGTTGTCTGTGATCAGACAAAGTTACAGGAGATTATGCTGAATATTATCAGCAATGCTATAAAGTATACCCCGGAGGGACATTCAATCTATGTAGAAATACATGAGGCCGCATCAGAGAATCCTTCAAAGATACATTATATTTTTTCATGTGAAGATACGGGCATTGGTATGAGTGAAGAATATCTTCCGCATATCTATGAAGAATTTTCCAGAGAACATACCACTACAGAAAATAAGGTGCAGGGAACAGGGCTGGGACTTTCTATTATCAAATCCATGATAGAACTGATGGATGGAAGTATTCAGGTAGAAAGCAGACAGGGCATTGGAACAAAATTTACGGTAGATCTTTCTTTTGACATAGCATCGAAAGAAGAGGTATATGGAAATCAGAATGCCATGAAGCCACCCGCAATTCACACGATAAAAGGAACAAGAATTCTCCTTGTAGAGGATAATGAGCTGAATGCGGAAATAGCGAAGACAGTTCTCGAAGATGTCGGAGCGTTGATTACCCGAGTGGAAGATGGACAGCAGGCAGTGAAATTATTTAAAGAGAAACCGGCAGGAACATTTGATGCAATTCTGATGGATCTGATGATGCCTGTTATGGATGGATATACAGCTACGAAGAAGATCAGGTCATTAGAACATTCAGATGCAAAAACAATACCAATTATAGCTATGACAGCGAATGCATTTCAGGAAGATGCTGAAAAGTGCATTGCCGTAGGGATGAATGCTCATCTGGCAAAACCTTTAAATATAGAAAAAATGATGACAACAATCTGTCATTTAGTAAAAAAGAAAAATGAATGAAATATACATTTTTGCTTATTATTTTATGCTTAATCTGGCAGCTATACATGGCATCATCCTTGGTGTTGGGGTTTTAAATACGCTCTATTTTTGTAGAGAGACAAATTTTTTATATTTTTTCTGATAAATTATCTATTAAAAAAATAAAGGTGGAAATTAACAAATGTTGATTTCCACCTTTCGCAACTTACAATAAAATCCCTTCGCCCGAAGTTTCTTTTTGGAACTGTAGTAGAGTAGGGAAATAGAAATAGAAACAGAAGTGAAAGAACCTTCGGGAGAAAAGAAATTCAGGATAACTCTTCCTGAAAATGTTGAATAATCAAATCTGCACAGGAGATGCCATGCAAAAATCTGATTAGGAACATACAATTATAAATACATATTCTTATGTGAAAACATAGGAATCACATAACATATGCCGGAGTATTAACATCTTTAAATACCCACTTGTTGCAGTATAACAGGATTTTAATATTAAGTCAATAAAAAATGCAAATATTTTTATGTTTATATTTTCACATATATTTTTTTGCAAATATTTTCATTTCTTCTTCTGCACAGATTGACACAGTGTCGTTGATACTTTATAATAAATTGGTAAATACGGCATGGCTGTGAGGGAAAAGTATGAAAAATGATAAAATAATTAAAATAATTCGAGTAGCTAAAAAGTATTATGAATCGCATATGGATCAGAAGATTATCGCACAAGAAGAGGACATTTCTGTATCAACTGTCAGCAGAATGTTAAAGAAAGCAGAAGAGATGGGATATATCAAAATTACTGTGGAATATCCTGTGTTATCTAACGAGGAACTATCTGCTTCTTTAAAGAAAAAGTATAATTTAGAGAAAGTATTTCTCGTTCCAAAGCTTTCAGATGCGCCTGTTGCAGTACAGGAAGATGTCTGTAGAGCAGCAGCAAAAGATTTATCTTCCTATTTAAATGACGGAAGTATTATCGGAACTGCCTGGGGGCGTACCATGAAAAGCTTTGCAAATTATGTTTCTGATTTGGGCGTGCATAACGTGAAAGTGGTGCAGATTAATGGAAAAACGAATGAGACATCTGTTCCTGTCGGTGCAGATGATTTGTCACAGGCAATTGCCAGAGCAGGACACGGGGAAGCTTATGTCATTCCAGCACCAGTCGCAGTAGATTCTGCCGAGATTGCAGAGATGCTAAAAAAAGAAAGAAATATCTCTGCCGCACTCACATTAGCACGAGAATGCCAGATTGCTCTCTTTGGAGTAGGTAATCTGAGTCGGAATACCATTCTATATCGTTCCGGTTCTTTAAAAGAAGAAGACTTTATTGAACTAGAAGAAAAAGGAGCGGTAGGAGATGTCTGCACCTGCTTCTTTGATGCACGGGGAGAAGCGGTAAGCAGTTCTTTTGCAAAAAGACGTATTAGCATTACATTAGAAGAACTGAAAAAAATTCCATGTAAAATTGGAGTTGCTTCTGGACTTGAGAAAAAAGAAGCACTTCATGCTGCATTACTGGGCGAATACATAAATATACTCTATGCCGATGAAGAATTAGGAAAAGAGTTAATTGCTATTTAATTCATTAGATACACTACAGACGAAGCCATTGCTCCCAATAAGGCATATTTGTGGTCTCGGAGCAAGGTTTAGATGCGAGCGCATAAAGCGAGCATTTAAACCGCTGCGACTAAAGTCACAAATATAGGGTATCGGTTCTCTTCCCAGGCGTCTGTCTCTTAATGAATTAAATAGTAAATTACTGATGATAGTGATTTAAGAAGTCTGCCATACTATCTGTTGCCTTTTTTAATACCTCAATTCGCGGTAAATATACCACACGGAAGTGGTCGGGCTGCTGCCAGTTAAATCCGCCACCGTGAATGAGAAGGACTTTCTTTTCACGAAGCAGATCTAATACGAATTGTTCATCGTTCACGATGTTGAACTTTTTCGTATCAATTTTTGGGAAAATGTAAAAGGCTGCCTTTGGTTTTACGGCACTGATTCCTGGGATGTCTGTCAGCGCTTTGTAAATAAATTCACGTTGTTCATAAATTCTTCCACCTGGCATAATATAATCTTCTACGCTCTGGTGACCGCCAAGTGCCGTCTGTACGATGGACTGGCCTGGAACATTGGAGCAGAGACGCATGTTAGAGAGCATGTTTAATCCCTCAATATAGTCTTTTGCCATAGCCTTATTTCCACTTAAAATCATCCAGCCGACACGGAAACCGGCGATCATATGTGATTTGGATAATCCGCTGAATGTTACACAGAATAAATCCGGTGCGAGAGAAGCGATGGAAATATGTTTTTCACCATCCATAACAAGACGGTCATAGATTTCATCAGAAAAAATGATTAACTGATGTTCTCTTGCTACCTGTACAATCTGCTCTAATACCTCCTTTGGGTATAGCGCACCTGTTGGATTGTTTGGATTGATGATAACAATGGCCTTTGTGCGGTCATTGATTTTTTTGCGGATATCATCAATGTCTGGATACCATTCGGATTCTTCATCACAAATATAGTGAACAGGTTTTCCGCCAGCTAATGTAGCACAAGCAGTCCATAATGGGTAATCTGGAGAAGGAATCAGGATTTCGTCTCCATTATCAAGAAGTGCGGACATACAAAGATTAATCAGTTCACTAACTCCATTTCCAGTGTAGATATCGTTAATATTTACATTTGGGATATGTTTTAGCTGTGCGTACTGCATGATTGCTTTTCTGGCTGAAAAGAGTCCCATTGCATTGGAATATCCTTCACAATCTGTTAACTGTTGACGCATATCATAGATGACTTCATCTGGTGTACGGAAACCAAATGGAGCAGGATTACCAATATTTAATTTTAAAACATGAGTTCCGGCTTCTTCCATACGGGTGGCTTCATCAACAACCGGTCCTCTCACATCATATAAAACATTGTCTAATTTGGATGATTTCTTAAATTCACGCATTTTTTTCCCCTCTTTATTGCTAATATTCCTGCTAATAGTTGCTGCAGAAGTTGTTTGTATATTCTTATTGATATCACTTATAATTTCTGCTTCGAAAATTGAACTTTTCTGTCTTTTAGCAGACATTGTAAGTGCTTCTGAATTTTCTTTGTTACTATTTCCTAATATGGTTTTGTTTGTATCTAATATATTTCTATTAGAGGCAGAGATTTCTGTATCAGATCCCACATTAGATACTCCAATTAACCATTCTTCCTCTACTTGTAATGTTTTCGCCAGAAACAGTAAAATATCCGTTCGTGGAACTGTTTTACCGCTTACATACTGGCTTACATGACTTTTTCCAAGTTTAATTCCCTGTACCTGTGCCGCTCGTACAAGGTCAATCTGCTTTAGGTTCTGCTTCTTCATGGCAGCTTTTAATCGTTCTGAGAAGACTTCTTTTTGAATCATGTAGCTGCTCCTTTCTATTTTTTGTAATTGAATCACAAGTTCAATTTACTTTATTCTTTTCGTAAAAGTTAGGTAAAGTATAGCATAAAGAAAAATAAAGTTCAATATAAAATAAATATTCTTGAACTTTTTTGTATTGAACTTTTATACAACTACACATAAATATTTTGATATGATGAGACCTGTTTGTAAGCAGCCAGAAATTATTCATTTAATAATTAAAGGGGAACGAAAGTATAGTTCTTTTATTGTGTAAAATAAAAAGGGGGAAAAAGAAGAGAATCGTAAAATATGGCTAGGAAAGGCTTGATATGATATACTTTTAAAGTATTAGAATAAATTCAATTACGAATACGCAATTGAAAATTTACAAGATAAGAAAGGCAGGTCTTAGAAATTGAAAATGATACATAGTTTAATAATTCTAGCAGGTACAGTTTTTTTCATATGGTTCAGCATTCCATTATTCACTCACCGAATTTTAAATATTGGGAATCTTACAGGGTTAGTGGTCAGTGGTATTTTACTGATTGGAGGCATTTTTTATAAGAATTTTCAGCAAGGAATATTTTATTTGCAAAAATACTTTTTGGGAAAATGTGTGATTGGTATTATGGCAATTGCTATTGGCATTGTAGTTATAACTGCTGTTATCGAAACCGTTCTTATCGTAAAGGCATCAGCAAAAAAGCCGCAGGAGAATGCAACACTTATTGTACTTGGATGTAAAGTATACGGCGAACATGCCAGCCGCTCTTTGCGTGAAAGGTTAGATGCCGCCCTCATTTATTTAGAGGAAAATCCCAATTCACAATGTATTGTATCTGGTGGAATGGGCGAGGGAGAAAAAATCAGTGAAGCGGAGTGTATGTACCGATACCTAACAAAGAAGGGAATTAATTCTTCAAGAATCATAAAAGAAGATAAATCAACTTCTACGCGGGAAAATCTGCGATTTTCTAAAAAGATAATAGAAGAAAAAGGATTGGGGAACAATATAGCGATTGCAACGAGTGAATATCATCAGTATCGTGCTTCACAGATAGCAAAATCACTTGGTTTTTCTGTTGGAGCAGTATCAGGACATACTGCCTGGTGGTTATTTCCAACATTTTATATGAGGGAGTTATATGGGATTTTATATCAGGCATTGTAGGTAAAAAGAGATTGTTATTTGTATAATAAAAAAATAGTCGAAAATATTAAAGAAGTTGTTTATTTATCGTAAGGAATGATTTTTCAAACACGCTCTAAAAAGGGGGAAAACATGTATGAAGGTTCTTATAATACCAGATGTTCATTTGAAACCATTTATGTTTAAACAGGCAGCAGAATTAATGGAGAGGGGAATTGCGAAAAGAGCTGTTTGTCTGATGGATATTCCTGATGACTGGAACAAGCAGTTTGACATCTCACTTTATGAGCAAACTTATGATGCAGCTATCAGTTTTGCAAAAAAATATCCCGATACCGCCTGGTGCTACGGAAATCATGATTTAAGTTATGTCTGGCATAAGTTGGAAACGGGATATAGCCCTATGGCCGCTTATACTGTACAAAAGAAATTGATTGATTTAAAGGAAGTATTGCCAGAGGGTAATCTAATAAAGTATGTGCATCGAATTGATAATGTTTTGTTTTCTCATGCAGGGATGTCGAAAGACTTTGTTAATCTGCATGTTCCTAAATCAAAATATGATGATGTAGATGATGTTTTAGATTATGTTAATCATCTTGGAGAAATGAAGATGTGGTATGATGGATCCCCAATCTGGCTCAGACCACAGTATACAGATGTGAAGATGTATAAATCACAACAATTCCTGCAGGTAGTCGGGCATACTCCGATGGAAACTATTACAAAAAAGAAAAATGTGATATCATGCGATGTATTTTCCACATATCGGGATGGCAAACCAATAGGAACAGAAGAATTCCTTTTATTAGATACTATTACATGGGATTATAGTATGGTTAATTATGGAAATTATTAAATCATTTTATCAAGAGAATACTACGTGTATTCATAAATATAAATATATGAAACCAATACAATCAGCTTTGAACAAGAACCAGCAAATATTGATGATATAATGGAAACTATTAATCATTTTCAATGTTTTGATTATATGATTGATTCTGCAAATGATATATTAGACGAGGATTTTATTAAAAATACTCATAAAATATTAAAGACAAATACATCTGATAGTAGAATTTCATGGTTTAACGTGGGCGAATATAAATCAAGGAAAAATATGGTGGGAGATTTGATTACCACACCACCTGAAAAAGTAAAAAGTACAATAGAAAAATTGCTTAACGAATACAATAAAAAACAGACGGTATCATTTGACGATATTTTAGATTTTCATGTAAAGTTCGAAAGAATACATCCGTTTCAAGATGGAAACGGTCGCGTTGGAAGAATTATTATGTTCAAAGAATGTCTGAAATATAACATTGTTCCTTTCATTATTGAGGATAATTTAAAAATGTATTATTACCGTGGTTTAAAAGAATGGGATAATGAAAAGGGGTATCTGAGAGATACTTGCCTGACAGCACAGGATAGATATAAACAGTATCTGGATTATTTTGAAATAAAATATTGAAAATTTTTGAATTTAAAGGATTTATCACTACAAAGGATAGGTCCTTTTTTATTCTAACTTGTAATAATAATTTTTTTAAATAATACTTGCAAAATACCCTCATAGGGTATATAATCCCATTTATCTGATAGAGAATAAAATTTACAGAAGGGAGAATGCTATGGGAGAGTGTTGTAATAATAAAGAAGATATTTCTTTATCATGTCATTGTGGAGCGAATGATAGTTTTAAAAACAGTTCTTTTCAACCGAAGTGTCAAAATTGCAGTGTAAAGAAGAAAGTTCGTTCAGAAAAAGAATTTAAGGCCTTGCTCAATCGTTTAAGCCGTATCGAAGGACAGGTTCGTGGTGTTCGGTCGATGTTGGAGAATGATGCGTACTGTATTGATATTCTTACACAAGTATCTGCAATTAATGCAGCATTGAATAGCTTTAATAAAGTATTGATTGCAAATCATATCCGTACCTGTGTAAAAGAAAATATTCAGGCGGGAAATGATGAGGTTGTGGAAGAATTAGTATCCACATTGCAGAAGCTTATGAAGTAACAATTTTCAGTAATTTAATCATTCAGAAGAAAGTATCGTTTTTTAGGTATATCGGATGTGAGATGATTCCCACCTCGCATGACGCGCATCTCGCAGCAAGAATACCGGGGCATTCTTGAATTCATGATATAAAGATACATTTTAAAAACATAATAATAAATTTGACAGGAGGATAAAAACAGATGGAGCAGTATAACGTAACCGGAATGACTTGTGCCGCATGTCAGGCGCGTGTAGAGAAAGTGGTCTCTAAAGTTCCTGGTGTTACAAGTGTTTCGGTGAGTCTTTTAACGAATTCTATGGGAGTAGAGGGAACAGCTCTTTCAACAGATATTGTTGCTGCAGTAGAAAAGGCCGGTTACCATGCTTCTGTAAAAGGAGCCGAGAAAGAGAGTAGTCAGGGAGCGGAAGCTCTGGCAGATACAGAAACACCAAAGCTATTAAAGAGATTAATTATTTCTCTTATCTTTTTAATGCCACTTATGTACCTTTCCATGGGACATATGATGTGGAACTGGCCATTGCCGGGATTTTTAAATAATAATCATGTAGGCATGGGGCTTGCACAGCTTTTATTTACCGTAATTATTATGGTAATCAATCAGCGTTTCTTTATCAGTGGATTTACAAGCCTTATTCACAGGGCACCAAATATGGATACCCTGGTTGCGATGGGGGCAACGGCAGCATTTAGCTATAGTACGTATGCCTTGTTCGCAATGACGGCAGCACAGACTGCAGGTAATAATAAGCTTGTTATGAGCTATATGCATGAATTCTATTTTGAATCTGCTGCCATGATTCTTACACTGATTACTCTTGGTAAAACATTAGAGGCATATTCAAAAGGAAAGACAACAGATGCATTAAAAAGTCTTATGAATCTTGCTCCGAAGATGGCTACCGTTGTTCGTAATGGTCAGGAACAGATCATTTCCGCAGAACAAGTGAAAAAGGGCGATATTTTTCTTGTAAAACCGGGCGAGAGTATACCGGTAGATGGTATTGTTCTTGAAGGAAACAGTGCAATCGATGAGGCAGCTCTTACTGGAGAGAGTATTCCAGTAGATAAGGCAGAAGGAGACAATGTTTCTGCAGCAACAATTAACCAATCCGGATTTTTAAAATGTGAGGCTACAAGAGTAGGAGAGGATACAACCCTTTCCCAGATCATTAAGATGGTAAGTGATGCAGCAGCAACAAAAGCGCCTATCGCCAAGATTGCTGATAAAGTGTCTGGTATTTTTGTACCGGCAGTTATTACGATTGCGGTTATCACGATTATTGGCTGGCTTCTTGCCGGACAGACAGTTGGATTTGCCCTTGCAAGAGGTATTTCTGTTCTTGTGATCAGTTGTCCCTGTGCGTTAGGTCTTGCGACACCAGTAGCGATTATGGTTGGTAATGGCGTTGGTGCAAAGAATGGTATTTTATTTAAGACGGCGGTATCTTTAGAAGAAGCAGGCAAAGTCGATATTGTTGCCTTAGATAAGACCGGAACGATTACAACTGGTCAACCGAAAGTAACGGATATTTTTCCGGCAGATGGCATCAGTGAAAAAGAACTTTTAGAAGCAGCTTTTGCTCTTGAAAAGAAGAGTGAGCATCCGTTAGCAAAGGCAATTGTAGAATATGGCAATGAGAAAAAATTCACCGTTCCTGTTGTAGAAGATTTTCAGGCTGTTCCTGGTAATGGACTTACTGGAACATTAAATAATAAAACACTTATAGGCGGTAACTTACTTTTTATAGAAAAGAGTTTATCTATCTCTGAAAAAATAAAACATGGCGCAGAACAATTAGCGTCTGCTGGAAAAACTCCTCTTTTCTTTGCAAAAGAGAATCGTCTTCTCGGAATGATTGCCGTAGCTGACGTAATTAAAGAAGATAGCCCACAGGCAATTAAAGAACTGAAAGCAATGGGAATCCACGTTGTAATGCTCACCGGAGATAATGAACGTACCGCAAAAGCAATAGGAGAACAGGCAGGTGTAGATAATGTAATCGCAGGCGTTCTTCCAGATGGAAAGGAAAGCGTTATTCGTGCATTAGGCGAAAAAGGAAAAGTTGCTATGGTTGGGGACGGAATCAATGATGCGCCAGCATTAACTCGTGCCGATGTAGGTATTGCAATCGGAGCAGGTACCGATGTTGCAATGGATGCGGCCGATATTGTATTAATGAAGAGTAAACTTGCCGATGTTCCAGCTGCAATCCGCTTAAGCCGGGGTGTATTAAGAAATATTCATGAAAACTTATTCTGGGCATTTTTCTATAACACAATTGGAATTCCTCTGGCAGCTGGTCTGTTAATCCCAGTATTAGGATGGAAATTAAATCCAATGTTTGGAGCGGCAGCAATGAGTTTATCCAGTTTCTGTGTTGTTACAAACGCATTACGTTTAAACCTGTTAAATATTCGAAGTACAAAAAAAGATAAAAAGAAGCAAAAAGCGATAGATGTTAGTTTAATTAACATAAATAATAATGAAAAGAAAGAGGTAAATGAAATGACAAAGACAATGAATATCAAAGGAATGATGTGCGGACACTGTGAAGCAGCGGTAAAGAAAGCATTAGAAGCACTTCCAGAGGTAGCTTCAGCAGAAGTAAGCCATGAGAAAGGAACGGCTGTAGTTACTTTAGAAAAAGAGATTGCAGATGATGTCTTAAAGAAAACAGTTGAAGATAAAGATTACGAAGTTGTTGAGATTAAGTAATAATTTGTCAGGCTAAGCAGCTATAAAAAAGCATTCTTAAATTCCTTAGAGGAATAGGATGCTTTTTTTATTTTCAAGAATAGATTGGAAAAGTATTGAATAAAATAAAAATATTTCTATTAGATATGGGCGTCAGTTTTGCCATAGCTGAATCAAATCAGAAGAGTTCTCTAACTATTCGCGAAATCCAACTTTAACGAATAGTTGTAAAGAAAAGAGTATCTGTAACCGCTTTATATATCTACTATTTACTATTTACTATTTACGTTCTAGGTTTTCAACTTTATAATTTAGAAATATTTTAAATGAAAAAAGGCCAGAATTTTCTGACCTTTTTTCGCTGGTAATCTTCTAACTATTTTACTTTCAGCCCTTTAAAAATCTTCTTATAAATCTTTTTTACCTTCTTAGGTACCCGAATAACAAGCTTTTTGTGAGCATTTTTAAAAGCTTTTTTATTTGCAGTTTTTCTTGTTAAGTACACAGATTTTATGGTGACTGTTTTTAGATTCTTACAGTTAAAGAATGCATTGCTATTGATTTCTACAATATTTGTTCCTATCGTTACTTTTGTAAGATTTTTATTATTGTTAAAGGCCTTCGCTCCAATGGAAGTTACTTTGTAGGTTATTCCCTGTGCATAAATTTGTGCAGGAACGGTAACATTTTTTGTAGTTTTACTTGTTTTAACAAGAATTACCTCTGCTCCTGGTTTTGATACTTTATACTCGTTTCCAGAAATAGTATATGATGTACCTACCTTTGGATAAGCTAGTTTTTCTATGGAAATTATCCTTTTCGCTGCACACTTCCTACAGCGGTATGTAAGTTCTCCTGCTGTCTCATAAGTAGCTCTTTTTGTGACGGTACCATCATTCCACTGATGTTCTAACTTTGGAAGAATCTTTCCTTCTTCTAAAAGGGTCTTACAAGTGCGGCAATAGGTATCTCCAGTATATCCTTCCGCCTTGCAGGTTGCAGTTGTTTTATTTCTAATTCCTTTGGAATGACCCTTTGCAACAATTTCTTCTTTTTTCTTATCATTACAGACCTGACAAACAGAAATCGAATATCCATTTTCTGTGCAGGTTGCATTCTTGTGTTGTTCTTCTCTGTAATCGTGTTTTGTTTTTTTAGTGCTAACTGTTTCTGTCTCACCACAGTTTTCACATGTGTAGGTTACGCTTCCTTCTTCCTTACAGGTTGCCTTTTTTGTAACAGTACCACTATTCCAGTCATGGTCAAATTTCTTGGTTGGCTTTCCAGATGAAAGTAGTGTTCCGCAATCTTTACAATAGGTGTCTCCAGTATATCCTTCATATTTACAAGTTGGCTTTTTATAATTTCTAGTTTCTTTGTTTTTATGACCGGTTGCCTTTAAAGATTCTGTTTTTTTATAAGGACAGTTTGTATAAGCGCAACAATATTTTTTTCTCCCGTTGTTGTACAAGTTGGTGCTACTGTTGTTGTTCCTGAATCTAAATCATGAGTATGATTCTTTCCACAACCTTCTCGGCCACATGTTGCGGTTCCATCTCCATTGTCTGTCCAATCATGTCCTAATGCTGGATTTTTGGCATCTTGCTTAGTGATCGTTTTTGAACAGCGGCTACATTTACCGTAAAGAACGCCATCACTTTCACAAGTTGGTGCATCTCTTTTTGTTAGAATATACTTATGCCCAAGTTTTTTTACAGCTTCTGTTTTTGTAGCTTTACAAATTCCATTTTCTTCATAGGTACAATGATATGTTTTTTCTCCAGGTGCTGTACATGTTGGCTCTGTAGTTATTGTTCCGGAATCCCATTCGTGAGTATGCTTTTTCCCACATCCGTTACGAGTACAGGTAGCAGTTTCGTCTCCATTATCTTTCCAGTTATGACCTAGGGCAGCGATACTTCTTTGTTCTGTTGTTGCAGTACAGTTTTCATTTGTACAATGGCGGCTTTCTGTACCAGCTTTTTCACAGGCTGCAGCTATATCTGTAGTCCAGGTTGACGCATAAGCATGTCCAGTTGCAGGAACGCTTTCTTTTTTGGTGCTTTCACAAATACTGCAGACAAAGGTTTTTTCTCCAGGTTCTGTACATGTCGGCTTTTTAGTAATGCTTCCAGTGTCCCAATGATTCTTACAATCATGGACAGATACTGGTGGTGAAGTAGATGAAGTCACACCATAAAGGGTTGCGGTTAGTTCTGTCGTACCTTCTTTCAAACCTGAAAGTGTCTTATTGCTATAGGATGCTACCGAGGAATCGCCTATTGAGACAACAGGGGTATCCAGAACAGGTGCGAAGCCTCTTCCTCCCGACCAGAAATACTCAACACCTATTCTGGTCTCTTTGATCACTGGTGTTGTGTTCTCTCCTATTCGTAAGGAATAAGCATCCTGGTCAAATGTTACATCAACTTTTTTAATCTTCGTTTTATCTACAGAAACCGAAACCGCTTGTGTACTGTCGTTTGCTGGAACTTCCGTTGTATTTATCTCCGGTCTGTATGCAAATTCTTCTACCCAGTAATGTACTCCATTATAATAAACGTGGCCAATTCCGACACAATTATAATCGGAAGAAAGCATGTTTCTACGATGTCCCTGTCCAGCATAAGGCTCATCATCTTCTCTCCAACCCAAATTTGCTTCGGCAGCCGTTGTATGACCGACAGAGATATTTTCACCGGCTGCAAGCCATTTAATGTTTTCTTCATTATAAATGTCCCAAACTTTACCCCCCATTGGACGTTCATGCTCATAAGATAATGCGATTTCCGCAGCACGTTTCATAGCTACTCGTTCAAGATCGTAGTCATACTTAAGTTCTTCTAAGTTCGGACAAGGGATTTTTTCATTGTCATATGCATCCCAACACCACGTATCGTAAGGGTTTGTTCGCATCTCATTAATCATATCAAAAATGGTTCGAGCTTCTGTTTGTCCGTATTTTACGGAAATATTTACCGGAATAATATCAGCAGCTTTTTCAGCAGCTTTGGTTTTTTGTGGAAGGATAATAAGTCCTCCAATAAAAAGTAAGAGTAACAACAGTCGTAATTTTGTTTTCTTCATGTTTTCCCCTCCAAATGTAATTTTTCAAGAATATTTTCTCTTTTTCAATATATCATAGATATACCAATAGTGGAATGAAATTTGTTGAAGGATGTCGTTTTTTGTTTTTCAAACAGATCCTATGAATTGTTTTTAAAGGATTTTACAATCTGATTTAAAATTTTTTTCCTTTTTGCAGAAAATTGCTCTGCATCAAAATGATATTTTTTATTCTGACAATCAAGATACTGATAGCTAAACAGACAGTAGCCTTCTATTTTTTTCTGCTTTTTTAGATAGGAAAGTTCTTTTTTCAGCAGGGAGGTTTTTTGAAGTTCTTTTTCATCCGATTGTCCTGGTTCAGTACTACCCATCCGATAAAGCTGGAGTCCAATATAAAGTTTTACTGGTGAGTTCTCCATAAGAATGCACCACGCATCAGTCACTTTATCAAATGGAGCCACTTCGTTTGTAAATCCCCAGTATATCTGTGGCATTAAATAATCGACATATCCATTTTGGGACACCCATGTATCAATATCTACATAATATTCTAAATCACTCCGTAGATTATCTAAATTTCCGGCAGGGCTGATTCCAAAAGTAACATCTGAGTTGATTTCTTTTACAGCTTTATAAATTCCGGATACAAGTCGATTTACGTTATCACGTCTCCAATCTGCTAAAGAGATTTCATTTGAGGATTTATCTGCAGAAGTGAGCGATGTTGAATCCGTGGATGACAAATTTGTTTTCAGCTGTTGTTTATACTCTGGAGCATCAAATGCTGTTGTTACATTTTTCTCAGTAAAGGAAGGATAAAAATAATCATCCATATGAATGCCATCTACATTATAATTTTGTACGATTTCTTTTACGCCCTGTATAATAAGATTTCTTACACTCTCTGAAGAAGGATTATAATAAAGACTGCCTTCATAAGATAAAATATTTCTTTTTGTGTTTTGAACGGAGAACCATTTTCTGGCGGGATTTGTTTTAGAAAGACTGCGAATAGAATTACCGGAGGAGATACGATACGGGTTAATCCAGGCTTCAATAGAAATGCCCTCTTTATGACTCATTTCTGTCATGATTTTCAGAGGATCATATCCAGGATTTTTCCCTTGTGTTCCGGAAATGCAGGCTGCCCACGGAAAATAATCTGATGCATAAAGAGCATCTCCAAAAGGGCGGACCTGTACGATAATCCTGTTACAGCCAATAGTCTTTATCTGTTGTAAAATATGTTTATAAAACTTTCGGAAGCTGCTTTCATTATTATTTTTTACAGACTTACGATAGCTGTTAAATTCTAAATAACTGAGCCAGACAGCACGATAATTCATAGTATCTGCCGACTGCGTGGATGAATTATTTCCTTTTTTGCTGTTTCCTTTATTAGAAGTAACAGAAGATTTATTACTGGAAGCCTTTTCCTGCGTACTGAAGAGGAAATTTATAAATTCCGAACTGCTGCGTCCACTTATTTTTTTCTCTATTAAAGCATATGAGAATAATATGGCAATAGTAAGTACCATAATGATGATAAAATTTTCAATGAGCTTTTTCATGTGCCCTCCTCCCTGTTTGACAAAGTTCTATATAATGTACGGTGATAAATTTATTTGAAACTTCTATGTAAAATTTCTCTGGCTTATATCAGAAAAATATTATAACAAAATCATTTTTAAACGTCTAGTATGCCGTTTCATTGGATTTACGTCAAATAATACAGAAGAATGATTTTTCAAACACGCTCTAGCTTGTCTGATTCTGTATATTTACATTTATATATCTTATGTTTTGGCAGGCTGGTGCATGCGTGAATTATATGCCAAACTAATATTTTTTCTAAAGCGTGTAAAAAATGCTCTAAAAAACCAATTTGAATGTACAGAACATTCGTGCTAAAATAAATAAAAAATTAGAAGGAATTATTTTATGAAATTACAGAAATTATTAAGCTTAACAAGACAGGCAATCGATGCCTATGGTATGATTGAGGAAAATGATAAAATTGCAGTAGGAATCTCTGGCGGAAAGGACAGTCTTACACTTCTCTATGCACTGTCCCATTTACGAAAGTTCTATCCAGATAAGTTTGATATTGTAGCAGTTACAGTAGATTTAGGATTTGATAATCTTAATTTAGAAGAAATCAGGGAATTTTGCAAAAAACTAGGTGTAGAATATCAGATTATAAAAACACAGATTGCTGAAGTAGTTTTTCAAGTCCGCAAGGAAAGCAATCCCTGTTCTCTTTGCGCAAAAATGCGAAAAGGTGCATTGAACGATGCCATAAAAGAATTAGGCTGTAATAAAGTAGCCTACGCACATCATAAAGATGATTTATTAGAATCTATGATGATGTCCTTTTTATTTGAAGGGCGAATTCACACATTTGCTCCAGTTACCTATCTTGACCGTTCGGGACTTACTGTAATCCGCCCTCTTCTCTTTTTATATGAAGGAGATGTGAAAGGATTTGTAAAAGAATACAATCTTCCAGTAGTAAAAAGTCCCTGCCCGGTCGATGGTTCGACAAAGCGGGAAAATGTAAAGAATCTTATTGGAGAAATCAATCATCAATATCCTGGAGCAAAGGCTCGTATGATTCGTGCAGTAATTGATGATATTGTAAATCCAGATTGTCCTCCCCAAAATTAAAGGGATATTTTAATACAAAATTTGTATATCAGGAAATATTTGAAAAATGCTCTGGAAATTATTTAGAGCGTGTTTAAAAAGAAAGGAGTGATTTTTATGCAGCAGCCAACCTATGATGAGCAGATTACAATGAAAAATGAAATGAAGCTTAGAGAACTTTGTGCCGGACTTCCAGCTTTTTGTAAAGAATTTTTTCGTGGAATTGAACCAACGACTTCTTCTCGGACACGAATTGCTTATGCTTATGATTTGAAAATATTTTTTCATTTTCTTCAGGAAAAATATCCTGATATCGAAGAAAGTGATTTAAAAAACTGGCCTGTAACCGTTCTTGACAAGGTAACGCTGACACAGCTTGAAGAATATTTAGATTATCTACGCCTCTATGAGGATGCAGAAAACAAAGTTCATACTAATGAAGAACGAGGACGTATGCGAAAAACAGCCAGTATACGGACATTTTATAAATTTTTCTACCGAAAACAAGTTATTAAAAATAATACAGCAAGCTTGTTAAATCTTCCGAAGAAACATGAACACACCATTGTCCGATTAGAAATTGACGAAATTGCGAAGCTATTAGATGCAGTAGAAGAAGGAGATAATCTAACAAAATCCCAGAAAAAATATCATAATAAAACAAAAATCAGAGATTTAGCAATCCTCACTCTCCTGCTCGGGACAGGAATCCGTGTCTCAGAATGTGTTGGAATTGATATATCTAACTTAGACTTTGAAACAAATGGAATGAAAATCCACCGAAAAGGAGGGGCGGATGTTATTCTATACTTTGGAGAAGAAGTCAGAGAGGCACTTCTTGACTATCTTGAAGAACGAGAAAAAATAATCCCAAAAGAAGGCTCCGAAAACGCACTCTTCCTCTCTATGCAAAAGCGTCGCATCAGTGTACGTGCAGTAGAGAACCTCGTAAAAAAATATGCCCGTCCAGTAACCCCTCTAAAAACAATTACACCTCATAAACTGCGAAGCACTTATGGTACACAACTATATCAGGAAACGGGAGATATTTACTTAGTTGCCGATGTTCTCGGTCATAAAGATGTCAATACGACACGGAAACATTATGCGGCGATGGAGGACCAGAGAAGACGAATGGCAGCGGGGAAAATACAATTAAGGGAAAAATAATTCTGGTTTACGTCAAGTCAAACGCCCCTTTGAAGCACAATAAGCCATATCTGTGACTTTAGTCGCGGCGTGTTGAATGTGAGCGTTAAGAGAACAACACTTGCTCCGAGGCCACAGATATGGCTTATTGCGCTTCAAAGGGGCTGTCTTTGGCTGCTGGGATAAAAATTAGAATTTTATTTTTCGAATAACTGTAATGAATTGCAAGTTATTAAATAAATAGAACTCCCTAATCCTTTACTATATAAAAATATTTCGTTTCACTGCACTTAAACTGCTTAATCATAATTTAAGCTTGTTCTAAAGCACATTTTTCAAAAACGCTCTAGTAAAATATTCGAGAGTTCATATGTTTATTAATTTGACTTATAAATCCTACTTAAATGCACGATATAATCCAATGACTTTACCGACAATAGAGAATGGAGCATCCTGTGGAACGATAATTGGTTCCATTGTATCATTCTCTGGCTGAAGACGGATATGGTCTTCTTCTTTGAAAAATCTCTTCACTGTAACCGAATCGTCTAATAATGCTACAATAATATCATTATCGGAAGCTGTTGGAGTCTCTTCTACTAAAATAAAGTCTTCATCAAAAATACCAGCATTAATCATACTTTCTCCCTTTACTTTCAACATAAAGGTCTGTTTGTTATTCACAAACTCCGGCATGATTGGAAAATATCCCTGAATGTTCTCAATTGCAAGAATTGGTTCTCCTGCTGTAACTGTGCCAACGATTGGAACATTCACAAGCTCTCTTCTTGTAAGATTAAAGTTATCGTCTATAATCTCAATCGCTCTTGGCTTCGATGGGTCGCGTCTAATATATCCATTCTTCTCTAAAGTCTCTAAATGAGAATGTACAGAAGAAGTAGACTTTAAATGAACTGCTTCACAGATTTCACGAACTGCCGGCGGATAACCGTGACTTAAAATGGACTGTTTTATGTATTCCAGTATCTCTTTCTGCTTTGCACTTATCTTTCCATAGCTCATCAAAATACACTCTCCTTTATAAACATATATTTTTAAAATAATTGTATCATGAGATAGATTAGAAAACAAGTGTTTTCGAAAATGTTTTCGAAAAATCATTTTTCCTATTGACAGGCGAAACAATGTTCGGTATAATGCAAACATACATACATACGGAATATATGTTCGGAATATTAGTTCGGAACATATGTCTTATCATATGAATATTTATAACCATTTATCATTATGTATGGAGGGAATTATATGCAAGAGATAAGTATGAAACCAACGGCACGGATTTATGATTTTTCAGAGTTGCAAAGGAAAAAGCGTCAGAGAGAATTGCGTGAGAAACGCCCATTTTTTATTACAGGGGTAGTTTTAATCATAAGTCTGCTCTGCATATCTTTCTTTTTATATTTTGGAGACAGTGTAGTGGAAGCACAAGAACCAACGACAGATATCCAGTATAAAGTAGTTGAAATTAAAGCTGGAGACAGCCTATGGTCTATCGCCAAAGAGAATATGTCAGATGAATTAAATCATTCTGGATTTACAGATATTTATCAGTATATCCATGAGATAAAGAAGTGTAATAATATGAAGTCTAATCAGATAAATGCAGGCTGCTATTTGATGGTACCTTATTATAAATAATAATTTTAAAGCAGACGCCCACAAAACGATATATAAGGCATATTTGCGGCCTCGGAGCAAGTGTTGGATAGGAGCGCTTTAAGCGAGTATTCAACATGTCGCGACTAAAGTCACAAATATGCCTTATATGGTGTGCATCCCGTCAAGTAGACAATTAAAAAAATATAAAATTTTTGTGTTGC
>ERZ857750.1513-NODE-1513-length-25486-cov-3.893005_pt1 | contig 25486 bp, 27 predicted proteins | sample MGYA00519915_ERZ857750 | MGnify/ENA primary metagenome ERZ857750 (study PRJEB31778, sample SAMEA3449358) | human gut metagenome | biome: human gut; feature: human-associated habitat; material: faeces | place: United Kingdom | collected 2010/2012 ...
TCCGACGGTTGCAGCAAATTACTCCATCAAAGATCGCGTATACGTTGCAGTCATTGATATGCCGGAAATCGTTTCCCGTGCAACTTTTGATCGCAAATACGAAGGCATTGCAAAATATCCGGCAGTCAGCCGCGACCTCAGTATGGTTGTTCCAAAACATGTACTTGCAGGCGATATTGAGAAGGTATTTGACGAGAGAGGCGGCAAGATTCTTGAGTCTTATGAATTATTTGATATTTATGAGGGCGCACAGATTAAAGCAGGATTCAAATCTCTGGCTTATAAACTGACCTTCCGTGCAAAAGACCGTACGTTAGAGGAAGCAGATATCGCAGCTGCCATGAAGAAAATCATGAATGGTCTGGAGCGTCTGGGCATAGAGCTGCGCCAGTAGAAAGTTGGTGTCTGTATTGAACGAAAACGAAATGAAGGTAACAGATTATTATTTTGATCTGCCACAGGAGCAGATTGCGCAGGACCCGCTGGAGGATCGGTCATCCTCCAGACTTCTGGTCCTGGATAAAGAGACTGGCGAGTATTCTCATCATGTATTCCGGGAAATCACAGAATTCCTGAAACCAGGTGACTGCCTTGTCTTAAACAATACAAAAGTAATTCCTGCCCGTCTGTTTGGTGAAAAAGAGGGGACTCAGGCAAAAATCGAGATTCTTCTGCTGAAACGCAAGGAAAACGATGTCTGGGAAACACTGGTAAAACCGGGTAAAAAGGCAAAAGTCGGTACAAAGATTATTTTTGGTGGTGGACTTTTAGTCGGTGAAGTGATTGATATCGTGGAAGAGGGCAACCGTCTGATCCAATTTACTTATGAAGGAATTTTTGAAGAAATTCTGGATCAGTTAGGTCAGATGCCGTTACCGCCATATATCACACATCAGTTAAAGGACAAGAACCGTTATCAGACTGTTTACGCAAAATATGACGGTTCTGCAGCAGCTCCGACTGCAGGGTTACATTTTACACCGGAACTGCTTCAGCAGGTAAAAGATATGGGCGTTGATATTGCAGAGGTAACACTGCATGTCGGACTTGGTACTTTCCGTCCGGTAAAAGTGGACAATATCCTGGAACACCATATGCATTCAGAGTTCTATATGGTGACACAGGAAGCCGCTGACAAGATCAACAATGCGAAGAAAAACGGTCATCGTGTAATTTGTGTTGGAACCACAAGCTGCCGTACCATTGAGTCCGCAGCGGACGAAAACGGTATGTTGAAAGAGAGCAGCGGATGGACAGAGATTTTCATCTATCCAGGTTATCAATTCAAAGTGCTGGATTGTCTGATCACAAACTTCCATCTGCCGGAGTCAACGTTGCTGATGCTGGTTTCTGCACTTGCAGGAAGAGAGCATGTGCTGGCGGCTTATGAGGAAGCAGTGAAGGAAGGATACAGATTTTTCTCCTTCGGGGATGCGATGTTTATTCAGTAGAATCGGCTTCTAAAAAATATAATGAGATAAATAGTGCCTGTGACAGTATGCGGCTGTTGCGGGTGCTATTTTTACGTTTTAATTTTCCATAAAATGAAGATATTGACATGTTAGAACCAATAACTTATTATATAATTAAAGTGTGTAGTTTCGTATGAAAAAGGACACATATTTATTTCGATTGTAAAAATACTTTGTATGTAACATGGCTTACAGATAGTTTCATATTTTTGATAAGTGTACTAATTTACATAAAATTTTTAAATTTTATGTAGGCCAAATACAAAGGAGGTGTTTACAATCGAGACTCACATTTTAATAAGGGACTTTTGTTTATTTATTCTTAGTATATACGGAATAAAGATATTTAATTATTTACACACTTTGGTGAAAAAGCATGAAGTTCAATATTTTGTGTTTTTGGTTGTATCATTTTTTGTGATACATATGCTTTTTGCCTACCTCTAGGAGAATAGACAATCCCGAAACCCCAACATTTTGTTGGGGTTTTGCTATAGTGGTAGAACAGAAACTAAATGTAACATTGTGTAACGTATAAGCGGTTATATATGTTTTTGAGGTAAATGTAAAGTGGATATTAACAATATATTATACAGAGACGGTTTATCCGTAGAAATTTTGCAAAGCTTATCGTATGAATCAAAAATAGGAATAAATTTAAAGAAAAATCTTCATTATTTTAATCAACAAGTGTTGTTTAAAGAATTAGAATCGATAGAGAGTTGGTATGATTCGATGGATTTATTGCATGAATTAGCACTTGACTATCGTATAAAAAGCATTCAGTCTGCAATTATGAAATATCATCGATATTATCCAGACCATCAAGCTAGAAAAGTTTTTGATGATTTACTTGGTTTTCGATCATTGTGTGATGAATATGATTCGATTTTGCAATTAGGAAAATTAGAAAATTTCAGAATTGCGGATATGTCAAAAGGAAAAGCAAATGATGATGGATATCGTGGAGTGCATGTATATTATCAGCATTCAGGGAAACATTACCCTATAGAAATACAGTATAATACTTATTATGACAGGCAATTTAACAATTGGTTGCATAAGTATACTTATAAGAAAAAATACTCAAATTTTTTGGGACAAATGTTGCGTAAAGATTATGAAAATGGTAAAATCACGACAGAATCTGAATTTAAGGAGGTACTTTCAAATGTGTTATCTAGTAGCGAAAGATGTAAATAAAATTGGATGTGTTGCGTTACAAACAAAACATGGAAAGCATCTTTCTGAATTTAAGCGTGAGTTGTTAAGGCGAATTGGATATGACAGAATACAGTTGGTTACAATTAGTAGACCGTCTGCATACGGAGAATATGAACCGTATAGGTTTGTGACTTCAGAAGAAGAATTTACCCAAATTGTAGAAGCAATGTAAATGAGGGCTGTTACATGAGAGATTTATCAATTATGTAGCAGCTCATTTTTTGACTTTACAGTAAAGTTATTATAAATATATTTCTTTCAGCAAAAAGGGCAAGAATTTTTATTTGTTAGGTGGATATGTTATCGCCTACATTTTTTAGGTTGTAAAATTATAAAAAGTAGTAAGTGATGTAGATAAAGAAATGATATAGTATATAGATAGTTGAAATGAAAAAGAAAAGGGAAAACAAAGTTGAAATGGAGAAGAATACGAAAAGAGTAGCAGTAATTGGGGCTGGTCCAGCAGGATTAACGGTTGCTTATGAATTGCTGAAAAGATCCAGTGAATTTGATATAACCATTTTTGAAAAGGAAAAAGTAGTAGGTGGTTTATCAAAAACGGTATCTTTTGCCGGAAATAGAGTGGACATTGGAGGACATCGGTATTTTACAAAGGACAAAAAAATATTGGAGATTTGGAAATCTGTCATGTCAAAAAATAATGACTGTTTTCTTAAAGTAGTGAGAAAATCACATATTTTATATCATGATTGTGTATTTCAATATCCAATAAAAATTGATAAGCAATGTGTAAAACAATTTGGTTTAATTAAGGGAATGCATGTAATTAATAGTTTTTTGTATTCCCATTTTACCAGAAAAGATGTTGTGACCTTGGAGGATTACTATATAAAACAGTTTGGTAAAAAGTTGTATGATTTATTTTTTAAAGATTACACATATAAGGTTTGGGGAATCAATGCGAAAGAAATGTCTGCTGATTGGGGGCGCCAGAGAGTCCAAGAAATATCATTGAAGACAATTTTACATAAAAAATTATTTAGAAAAGAGAGCGCAAAAAAATATCGGTCACTGATAGATGAATTTTATTATCCGCGTATGGGAGCTGGCTTGCTATGGGAAAATATGGCTAATTGCATCAATGATATGGGTGGAAAAATAAAAGCAAATACAGTAGTACAGTCCATTTTCATAGATAATAAGAAATACGTATTGACATTAGAACAGAATGAAAATAAATGGAAAGATGTTTATGATATTGTGATTTCATCTATGCCATTAAATGAACTTATTTTTTCAATGAAAGATGTTGACGAGCCAGTAAGCAGTGTTGCAAAAGAATTGTGTTATCGTAATATGATTGTTGTTGCGTTTGAAATTACGCCGCAGCAGGCAGGAGATACATTACTAAATAATAGCGAAGATTGTTGGTTGTATATTCAGGATAATACTGTGAAAGCTGGTAGAATACAGATTTTGAATAATTGGTCCAAAGATATGGTGAAAAATGAGAAGAACTATGTAGTTGAAATAGAGTATTTTTGTGATTTAGGAGATGCATTGTGGAATTTGGAAGAGGAACAGATGAAACGATTGGCTTTCAGTGAAATGGTGCAACTGAAAATTATTAGAAAAGATACGCAAATTGTACATGGCCTTGTTCAAAAAATTGATAAAGCGTATCCAATTTATTCATCTGGATATTATGAAGTTGAAAAAATTCAGAAATGGATTAATGGACATGCTAATTTGTTTTGTATTGGTCGGAATGGACAACACCATTATAATAATATGGATCATTCAATGCAAACGGCATTAAATGTGGCTGATTATTTATTAGGAGAATCTATAGATAAGGAGCAAATCTGGAATGTCAATATGGATTCAAAATATCAAGAAGAAATTTAAATCTGGAAAAAAGATGCGAATGCAAGAAAATAGCACACAAAAAGTAGTCAAGCCTGTTTTTGAAATTACTATCTTTGTAATCATAATGATAGGTCAATTAATTTATTGGGGAGCCTTTTTTCCTGGTGGATTTAACTTAGATGCATATGGACAATGGGATCAGGTTCATGGCTTAATGAAATTGAATAACTGGCATCCAGTATTTACAACATTGTGTTATTGGGTAATAACTAGAATATGGGATAACTTTGCGTTTTGTATTTTTGTTCAATTACTTATTTTTTCTGTTTCAGTAACAGTTTTATTGTATCAGCTGTATATAGTAAACGTACCTAAAATAATAATTATTGTGATAGCATTTTGCATAGCAATCAATCCGGGGATTAGCATGAATAATGTTTGCTTGTATAAAGATGTACCATTTACAATTGTAGTGATCTGGTTGTGTATTGTGACAATAAAAATATATTTGACAAAAGGTGATTGGCTGAAGCAACAAAGAAATTGTCTGTTATTATGGATTTTATTATTGGCTATGATGCTAATAAGACATAATGGAATATTTTTTGTGATTCCATTTTTGTTGACTATATTTTTTGTATACTCTAAAGCAATGAAGCAGGGGATTATTTTAGCGGTTTGCCTGGTAGTTAGCATATTGATAATAGAGGAACCGGTATTTCAAGCAACAGGAGTTGAAAAACATGATAATGTTGTAGGAGAAATGGTTGGTATACCAATGGCTATTTTAGCAAATTCTTATGTGAATGATTATGAAAATACACCTAATGATGTAAAAGAATATTTAGAAAGCATTGCTGATCGGAGTGAGTGGCAAAGCCGTTATATTATAGGGGAATGGGATTCCTGTAAATGGGAATTTGGCGGAATTGACTTGTTGAAGGGTGAAAAATTAAACGATATATTACGTATGACAAAAGAAACGATTATTAATTCGCCGAAAACATCGTTTCAGGCATTTAAGGAAGCAACACGAGTTGTATGGCAGGTAGTAGGAAAAGCGAATTGGAATACATGGGTATATATTGAAGATAATGATTATGGGATTCAATCAAATCATTTGGGAGTATGCGAAGCTATAGTAAATTTTATATTGAAAGGGAGTAATACTTTAGTAGGGACAACTTTTTGCTGGAATATTGGAACAGTGGTAGTTACATATCTTTTAGTAGGTATCTATACAATAAAAAAGCGATTGTGGGAAGGATTGTGTTTTTTAATACCATCATTAGTATATGACTTATGTACGGCGCTTTTGTTATGTGGATCAAGTCATAGATATTTTTATTTTAATGGAGTGTTAGTGCTTCCAGTCATAGCTGTTATTTTCTGTATAGTTAAAAAGTCAACTGTTTCAAATGAAAGAAAAGTATAAATGAAATTGAGATTAAAAGTTTAGTATGATATAATCAAAAATGATGATAACTATAATAATTTGTAGAATGGATACACAACAATGAACAAGTTAAAATTTAATAAGGAATTATATTCCAAAACAGCTTTGATAAAGGCTGCCTATAATTTTACGGATAAAGCATATGTGCATTTAGATTCAGATGATAAATATTATTATGTTACACTTGATATGAAAGAAAGTGGAAAAGAAGAAATATCTGAACATGAATTTGAAAATGAGATGCTGGCACAGAGTGTTCGACATGAAATTTATAATCAGACCAAAAATATTAGAGAACTTTTACTGGCGAGAGCTATGGCGACAAGTGTTGTTATGGGTCAGGATGCATTGGAAGAAATCCCGGAAAACGATACCTTTTGTGAAGATGAAATATTGAAGGATTGGTTTGCAGATAATGATTGAGTTAGCGTTAAATACAGAAATATATTCAGAAGATAAGATCAATCAGGTTCAAACTGTTTATCGAGAATATGCAATAATAACAAAAAAGCTGGTCGATCAATATTGGATTTTGAAATTTGATAACTGTCGGTATGATGAATCACTTACGATAAAAGAATTTGAAAATTATTTGATTGGATTAGAAAATTTATAAATATGATTGTAGTAGAAATTTTATACATAGCAGTACTTGCAATATTCAGTATTATTACTGTCAGAAGTGATCTGAAAGATGGAATGGTATATAATAAAACGATTTTGAAATTTGGTATAATAGCTATTGTTTTAGACCTACTGTATTATTCTTTGTTTTGCAGAGATTTATTTATTGCGTTTGCTTTTAATTTACTGATTGTAAGCGGGATAAGCATTTTTCTGTTTTATACACATTCCTTTGCTGGTGGTGATTGCAAACTGGCGATCATTTTGGCAATGTTGTTCCCGGCCCGGTTTTATTTAAAATATGGAGACAGTTGTTATACGTTGTTGTTTGCAATTGGAATTGCCGTATTTTTAGGATACCTTTATTTGCTTGGGGCATCCATATATGAGTTGATAAGAAAAAATAATCAGTTTACAAGAGGATATATACAGGGATACTTAATATCTTTTATGAAATCTTTTGTAACAGCAATGATTTATATCAGTGCGGTTAACTTAATTGCGTTATTATTTGGATTATATAATTATAGCCTTATGATATGGGTAATTCGTATTGTGTGCATAGTTACATCCTGGATGATTGGCAAAAATAGTTTTTTCAGAAAATGGTATATGATTACTGGTATTGTTGCGGTAGATGTAGGATTAAGCATATGGCTTGGTGTAATACCGATTTCCATTAATCCGGAAAATTATATACTTGTATTTGTGTTATTGCTTTGTCAGATGACAATTCGAACAAATTTGTATAAAGACATAGAATTAGAAAATCTGAAAAAAGGAATGATTCTGACCACAGCTTCTTCTGTTTTGATGCAGGGATCCAGAGTGCGTGGATTACCTGGTGTGTCATCAGAAGATTTGCGAAACAGGTTGACAGAGACGGAGATAGACAGTATCAAAAGATGGGCATCAGGAAGAAGTGTGACAAGGATTTCTATTGTTAAGAAAATACCGTTTGCATTTTTTTTGGTGATTGGATTCTGGTTATATCTTGCTGCATGGGGGTATTTGCGATGAAATGGAAGATAGATGATTATGATGGTGAATACAGGGTTGTTTCTTTAGCACTTAACAGCATCGTAAAGTCTGATCTGGAAAAAAAAGAAGATGGAATGCTCTGGGTGGATGGAGATGAGGTTTTCTTATATCCTGAAAAGAGAAAGCAGATGGTTTCAAATGATACTCTTACTTACCTGAAACAGAGAAATAATTATGACGTTTTTGAAATATGGCAAGATGGACGGATCGTGTTACAGTTTGACGTGCAGTCAATCGACAATTATTTTTTTGTTACAGGAAAATGTAATTCGAATTGCATTATGTGTCCTTCTCCGGAGATATCCAGAAGAAAAGGGCAGAACACGGATGTGACGTCTTTGATCAAACTTGCACAGCACGTTCCGACAAATGTTTCTCATATTACGATTACTGGCGGGGAACCATTTTTGATTGGAGAATCTATTTTTGACTTTCTGGAATTTCTGAAACGAAAATTTGAGAAAACAGAATTCTTGTTTTTGACAAATGGAAGAATTTTTTCCGTCAAAAAATATGTGGATCTATTTCGTGAGACAGCACCGGTAAATTCTATTGTGGCGATTCCAATTCATGGATCAAAATCGGAAATACATGATGCGATTACCTGTGCTGAAAATAGTCTGATTCAGACGAAGCAGGGCATAAAGAATCTTCTGAAGATAGGTACAAGAGTTGAAATAAGACTTGTAGTATGTAAACTGAATGCAGAAGATATTGTAAATATTACAGACATGATAGTGAATGAGTTCCCGCAGATCGAGTATGTCAGCATACTTGCGATGGAGATGACGGGAAATGCTTATGTTAACTGGAAAAAAGTATGGATTCCATATAGGAAGGCATTTCAGCTCATTGAGAAGGCAGTGGATCATTTGATAAAATCCGGGATTACGGTGAAATTATATAATTTTCCATTATGTACGGTAGAATCAAATTACTGGACATTGTGTGAAAAGAGTATTTCACCGGAAAAAATCAGATATATCGAAACTTGTGATATGTGCAGCATGAAAAATGCATGTGGAGGTTTGTTTGCCGGAACTGTAAAATTAGAGAAAGATGATTTAAAAGCAATAAGATGAAGTTGAATTATTTTAATTTTAAAAAGATGGAAAATCAGATCATGATGACAAATGATTTTGGAAATTTTTTGTTTGTCAGTGAATCTGAGTTTAAAGATATATTACATGGGAAGATAGAACCGAATTCTGATATAGAGAAGAAACTGCTGGATCACAAAATGATTTACCGGGAATCAGATCTTGAGTTTTCATCCACTTATATGTATGATATCAGATCATTAAAGCAGCATGTAAATATGGCGACTTCATTGCATATATTCGTGGTAACGACAGCATGTAATATGAATTGTGTATATTGTCAGGCAAATAACGGTAAAAAATGTTCTGACCTATATATGACAGCAGATATTGCGAAAAAGGCAGTAGATATTGCACTGGAATCACCGACCAGATATCTGACTTTTGAATTTCAGGGTGGAGAGCCATTACTAAATTTTGATATTGTGAAATATATCGTGGAGTATACGGAAGAAAAAAATGAATCTCATGTGATTAACTTTAATATAGTGACCAATCTGACTCTTTTTACTGAAGAGATGATTGAGTTTTTTAAAGAACACAAATTTGGGATTTCTACATCTTTGGATGGACCTGAAATTTTACATAATAAGAACCGTGCATTTAGAAATGGACAGGGGACATATGCAAAAGTGGTTGAGTCTCTTCAAAAATTGCGGGCAGCAGGACTTTATGTTGGTGCGATAGAGACAACTACAAGAGAGAGTTTATTGTATCCGAAAGAATTGGCGCGAACATATGCAAAACTTGGATTTGAAAGTATTTTTGTCCGCCCTTTGACACCGCTTGGGAAAGCAACTGTTAATTGGGAAGAGATTGGTTATACACCCGAAGAATTCATAAAATTTTATAAATCAGTAATGATGGAACTGATACAGATTAATTTGGAAGGAAGTTATATTAAGGAAGACCATACAGCAATTTTGTTAAACAGAATCTGCGGAGACTTTGTGAATTATATGGAACTAAGATCTCCTTGTGGAGCAGGAATTGGTCAGTTGGCCTATTATGCGGATGGCAATATTTTTACATGTGATGAAGGACGAATGTTATATGAAATGGGGGATGCGACATTTTGTCTGGGAAATGTATTTGAAAGTAATTATCAGAATGTGATCAATAATGGTGTTTGCAGAACTGTATGTGCATCAAGCATGCTAGAAACTTTACCATCATGTTGTGACTGCGTATATCAGCCATATTGTGGAACTTGTCCAGTAGTAAATTATGCAGGAAGTGCTGATGTAATTGAAAAAAGTCCACGAGGATATCGTTGTAAAATTTATACAGGAATTTTGGATTTTATTTTTGAACAGTTCCTTAAAGATGAGAAAATCATAATGAATGTTTTTGATAAGTGGAGATGTTAGAAATGACGGATGATAATCAGACAAACGGAGTAACTGAGAAAGAAATCAGAGAATTAGAGAAAAATAATTTGAATAGGAATAAGGTTTCTGCGGAAAAGATTTATATTTCTACAAGCAAAAAACAAAAACGTCGGATTCGATTATTATTAGTCCTGTTGTTTGTGATAGAATTTTGTGCCGCGTTGTATTTTTCTGGAGAAATCGCAGTACTGGATTTTAATAACCGAATTGTAAAAGAATTGCAAATGCAGCAATTTGGAAAAATTGAGCTTTCAACAGGAACTTATACTGGCGAAACAGATTTTGGAAATTTTAATGGTCAGGGTATATTTTCTTTCATAACAGGAGCTGTTTATTCCGGTGAATGGAAAGACAATCAGATAGCTGGTCAAGGTATTCTGGAAGTTCCGGATGAAGGAACATATGAGGGAGCGTTTCAGAACGGCAAAAAAGAGGGTGAAGGAACTTTTACCTGGAAAGATGGTTCGACTTATCAGGGAGTCTGGAAAAAGGATCAGATGAATGGTAAAGGTGTGTTCAAGAATCATGATGGCACATGTTACACCGGAGAATTTGTCAAAAATGAATTCATTAATGGTAAAGTGACGTTTAAAAATGCTTCCGGAGAGTATGCATTAACTTATAAAGACGGAAGTATAGCTGAAGCAGATATTGTGTTTGCAGATAGAACCACGTATACAGGTGGGTGTAAGCAATTTGGAATTGATGGCAGCGGAACGATGATATTTCCTAATAAAGATCAGTTTACCGGAGCGTTTACGAATGGAAAAAGATCTGGGAAAGGTACATATCAATGGAATTCCGGCGATTCTTATGATGGAGAATGGGATAAAGACAAAATGTCCGGATCCGGTAAGTATACGTATGCGGATGGCAGTTATGCAGAGGGAACATTTGACGATAATGTGTTTTTGAGTGGAACCTACTATTTGAAGAATGATTTTGGAACCTATTCTTTTGAGATAAAGAATGGTTCTGCTGTAACAGTAGAGATGACGCTGGAAGATGGAACGAAGTATAGTGGAAAAATGAGTGATGGAAAGTTGAATGGAGAAGCTCAGATCACTTATAGCAACGGAGATAAGTATAGCGGAACAATCAGTGATGGAAAGAAATCAGGTCAGGGAACCTATAATTGGAAAAGTGGTGCCACATATACTGGTTCATGGGACAACGATAAAATGAATGGAGAGGGGACTTATGCATACTCAGATCAGGAGAACGGGTTGAAATTGACAGGTACATTTGCGGATGGAGCTCCTTCCGGGCAATGTACATATTATGTATCAGCAACAGAGTATTATGTTACGGACTGGTCAAATGGAAAATGTGTAAAGGTGTATGAATAAAATGGATGAATTATTTCCGAAATTTCAAAAGAATATAGAAAATTTAATAGAAGATGAAGAGGGTAATATACCGGGAAGCAAACTGTTAATGTTAGGAACGATGATCATTGTTTTGGGAAGCCTATTGTCGGTTGATGCATTTGCAGGACACAGATCGCACAGCTCTCATCGTTCCCATAGTTCGCATAGATCGAGTAGTTCGACACATGGATCGCATAGTTCACATGCGTCAAGTACGCATAGTAACAGTCACAGTAACCATGGAAGCCATGACAGTCATGTGAGTCATCAAAGCCATACTTCACATGCGAATACGGCGACACATTCAAATTCTTTATACAGTGCTGAAGGTGACGTAAGCTATGCAGCACCGCAGGCTGACAGCATACCGGGAATTCAGGCTCCGGCTTCTACAACTGATGCGGTAGTACTTCCAAATGTTAATCAGAATATTCAGCTGCCAAATGGAACACCGGTTACAAGTATATTGCCACCGTTTGCTGTTCCGGCATCCAGTGTTGAAACAAAGATTGATCCGGGAAAGATAAAAATACCGTCACCAACAGATAAAGTATGATGAGACGAGGAATCGAACGATGAGCTTTTTAAATAAAATATTTAACAGGAAAAAGAATGAGAATGTGTCTCAGGAATGCGTAATAGACAGTCAGCCATTAAACAGTTATCTGGATGAAGCGGAAAGAGTAGCAGAAATTGTTGTAACTGGTGTTGACAGTGGAAATATTTCAGATATAGCAAACCAGATTGAAAAATTGCCAAGTACTAATGCATATAAAAATCAATATGTGTTTGATGCTCCAAAGGCAGGAACTGGAATAACGGGGATGGTTATAGCTGTCTTATTTGTATTATGGTTTCTGAGTTTTGCTGTTACTGGAAGTAAAGTGATGCATATGTCAGCGGCATATGCATCATATGGGGTGACATATATTACATGGTTTCTGATTATTCTATTCATTAATGGATATGTCATTTTGAAAAAAATAAAAAAAAGAAAGTTTATCAAGCGTTATAGCCAGTATGAAACAATCTTGAAGTATCGGAATATTGAACTGTTGGATGATCTGGCTGCGTATACAAAACAATCCTCTAATAAGGTAATAGCAGATTTGGAATATGCGATAAAGAGAAAGCTGATTCCAGAGGGGCATTTTGGAACGGATCATATGATCATTTTGATGTCAGATGATACATATGTTAAATATCAGATGCACCAGACAGAGTTTGATCGTTATTACAGAAAACAATTAGAGGAACGAGTGCGAATGGAAGAACGCTCAGAGAATATTCAGAGCATTTTGAATCAGGGAAATATCTATATTCAAGCTATTCGGGACAGTAATGCTATCATTAAGGATAAAGAAATTTCGCAAAAGCTGGATAAAATGGAGCAAATTGTAACAACTATTTTTCATGAGGTTGATATTAATCCGGGACAGGCAGGAAAACTGGGTAAGTTTCTAAGTTATTATTTACCAACCATGGATAAGTTGCTCAAAGCCTATATAGAACTTGGAGAGAAGAATGTTCTTGGTTCCAATGCAAGAAAAATGCGAAAAGAGATAGAAGAAACGTTAGATACTTTGAATCATGCATTTGAAGGAATTCTGGACAAGTTTTATCAGGAACAGGAATTAGACATTATGAGCGATATTGCTGCCATGAAAATGATGTTAAGACAGGATGGTTTGGATTGATAAGCAGACTTGGAAGTGAAAATATTGGGGATTTAAGTTAAAATGTGAGGAGAAACAGTTTTATGAAATATGGAATGAGAAAACCGAGTGCTATAAAATCGTTTAAGGCAAGAACAACAGGAAAAGCAAAAAGAGCGGTTAAAAAGGCTTTGATTCCAGGTTATGGAAAAAAGGGATCTGGTTGGATAAAAGATCCTAAGAAAGCAGCATATAACAAGATTTATAGAAAAACAAGTTTTAGGATTTGGGATTTGTTTAAATAGAATAGTGTGTGAATTTATGGAAAAAGTCGTTTAGAATAACGGCTTTTTCACTTTTGGTAGCTATACATTATATCAAAAATTGAAGTTGTCTGTTTTGATTGTTATTATAAAAGATGTCGTGGCGAGAGCTATGTTTGTTGGTTGAAGCAGAAATCAAACTTTGGTCGGTGGGATTTCTGCTTCTTTCATTATACAGTACTATTTTTGAGTATGCTGATTTTTTCGATATAGAAGAAAGAGCATGAATAATAGAATTACTGGAAAAATAAGCCCGCATCTCATGCCAATCCTAATATTATTCCCGGCGTTCTGGGTGATACGGCCTACAATTCCAGGCCCGATACTGCCTCCTAAATCTCCTGCCATGGCAAGGAGAGAGAACATAGCTGTCCCCCCTTTTGGAAACGTTTTTGAGGAAATACTGATCGTTCCCGGCCACATAATTCCAACTGAAAATCCACATACTATACAACCGATAAGTCCAATAATCGAATTAGATGACAAGGCAGAAAGAAGATAGCAGATAACACATAATATGCCGGAACCACCCATAAACTTCATTAAATCCAGCTGTTTTCCATATTTCCCAAAAATTATGCGACTGATGCCCATGGTGACTGCAAACATACATGGACCTGCTAAGTCTCCCAGTGCTTTTGACAATCCCAGCGCAGATTCGGCATAAGCAGATGCCCATTGAGCCATTGCAAGTTCAGAAGCCCCAGAACAGATCATCAGACATATCGCAACCCAGAAAAAAGGTTTGGCAAATAGACTTTTAATTCCCATTCCGGTGCCGGTGTCAACCAGATGCTCAATCGGACAGGTCATGAAATTATAAGTGTTAACAGCAGGAATGAGCGCCCATATTACGGCAAGCCATTTCCAGCTGTTTATGCCGAATATCAGAAAAAACAAGCTGGAAATCAAAATTGTTCCAACAGCTCCCCAACAGTAAAAGGAATGGAGCAGGCTCATCGTTGCTTCTTTGTTTTCAAATGGACAGGCTTCAATAATAGGGCTGCAAAGCACTTCGATTAAGCCACTTCCGATAGCATAAACAACGACACTGCATATAATTCCAATGAAAGGATCAGGTAAAAGATCAGGTAAAAATGCCAGTCCAACCAGTCCAAGTGAAGCAAATATTTCTGATGCAACAACGCAAATACGATATCCGATATAATCTACAAATTTGGCACAGAACAGATCAACCAGAAGCTGTGTGAAAAAGAAGAAAGTGGATATCAAAGCAATATTACCGAGAGAAATATGATAGTCATTGTGAAATTTCAAAAAAAGAAGCGGTGCAAAGTTTGCCGCAATAGCCTGCGTGATAAAGCCCATATAACAGGCAATTTTTGTCTTATGATAGTCATTTTTCTTTACAGTATTCATTTCTTATTTCCCGTTCCGAATATTTTTAACAATTTTATGTTCAATAGAAAGATGTTCATAAAAATGCTGCCACAAAAAAAGTCTGTTTTTGGTGGTGCGGTTATTTCAATTCTGTCTCCTTCAATGCGGATCTCACTTTCATTCATCCATTTAAAAATCATACGAATACCTCTTTTCTTTTTTTAATTGATTATATAGCAAACAATAAACATATGCATTGAATTAAATCACCAGAATACTGTATAATATCGTAAAAGGAAAGAATGTGATATGGAGATGGATTATAATAAAATACTTACAGACGAGGACTTTATGGAAATCAAGCAGCACGGAACCAGTGATTATCCATTCCAGTATTATTATGATGATCTGGAGTTCTTTGATTTTCATTGTATTGAATGGCACTGGCACAGAGAATTTGAGTTTTTATATGTTGAGTCTGGACAAATTATATGTGGAATAGGTGAAAAACAGATTATATTGTCAGAAGGAGACGCAATTTTTATCAATTCTAAAATATTGCATCGGTTTTATGCATCATCAGGTGGTGTCATTCCTAATTTTGTATGTATGCCTGAATTTATTGCACCAGAGAATAGTTTGGTCTATAAAAAATATATTTTACCAATCATTTCATCGAATATGTCTTTCCAGTGTTTTCAGATTGCTGAACCGTGGCAGGCAAGGATTATACAAATTATGATAAAAATAATGGAAACACAGGAGAATGAGAAAATAAGGGAGCTTTCCACTTTGGCATTGTTGCAGGATTTATGGTTGATTTTTTACGAAAATGTAAAGTTATCGGATAAAGAAAATATGCAAACAGTTGATGAGGCTGCACAGAAAAGAGTACAGTTGATGATGCAATATATACATGAAAATTATAATCATGAGCTGTCACTGGATGAAATAGCCTCACATATAGGGGTCAGCAAAAGTACTGCGCTAAATTTGTTTCAACGATTTTTACATACTACGCCGGTCAGTTATTTGATAGGATATAGACTGCAGGCAGCTTCCCGGCTATTGAAAAATACGAATAAAAAAGTAAAAACCATCGCCTATGAAAGTGGATTCCGTAATGTCGATTATTTTTGCAGATTGTTTAAAAAACGTTATCATTTAACACCATCAGACTATCGTTGCGCATGCTTAAAACAGTATATCTGTAAGTGACTGCCAGATGAGTCAACTACAATATACCAGTTTGCTATGAAAAGATGGATAAGAATAATGCATGAATTTATAGAAAAAGTCGTATGATATAACGGCTTTTTCCTTTTGAGATGACTATACATTATATACAAAAATTGCAGTTGCCATGTAATTGTAAATCGAAAGTTTGGTAGATAATTTAGTGTTAGATACAGTAAATATAATAGATGTCTGTATTTTAAGTGAAATTGGAAAGTTGCACAAACAAAAAAAACTATGAAAAACGGCGGTTGACATGCGGTAAACAATCAATCTATACTGTTTACAATATCAAGATTTGAACGCTTTACATTATGGAAGTAAACGGGGGATAATAATTGAAAAAAGAAGTATTAGAAGCTTTACAATTAAATGAAAATCATGAACGGGAATGCAAGCTGGCAGAAGGTGGTCTTCCGGAAAGTATATGGGAGACATATTCCGCTTTTTCAAATACAGATGGAGGAACGATTTTGTTGGGGGTAAAAGAACATCGAGATTCTTTTACGGTCAATGGATTAAATGACAGACAGATTGTAAAGTATCAGAAAAATTTCTGGAGTACAATCAATGATCGAAATAAAGTTTCTAAAAATATTTTATTGAACCATCATGTAAAAGTTATTGAGTATGAGGGCAAGAATATTCTTGAAATAAATGTTCCGGCGGCTGATCGGCATGATAAGCCTGTGTATATAGGAACCGATCCCATGAAGGGAACGTATCGCAGAGACTATGAGGGAGATTTTTTGTGTACGGAAGCATCTGTCAGAGCTATGTTTTCAGATCAGCGTGATATTTCGGTAGATTCGGAAATTTTGGAAGAAATGGATTTAGATGCATTGAATGCAGATACAATTAAAGGATATCGTGTATTATTTGAACAGTTGCATGAAGGACATCCATGGAATAAATTATTGAAGGATGAATTTCTGATCAAATTGAAAGCAGCAGCTAAGAATAAAAGGGGAACCGTTTCACCGACGGTTGCAGGAATTTTGATGTTTGGTGATGCTGATCGGATTACGGATGTGTTTCCAGATTATTTTTTGGATTACAGAGAAGAATGTGACGATAAGAGAGTACGTTGGCTGTATCGGACACATTCAAATGAGGGGGATTGGAGTGGGAATTTATTTGATTTTTTCTATAAAGTGACAACCCGAATCGATGATGATGTGGCAGTTCCGTTTATGAATCGGCGAAATGGCGTGCGTGTAGACCGGGTTGATGTGCATGATGCATTGAGCGAGGCAGTTGCTAATGCACTTGTTCATGCCAATTACCATGGAAAACGTGGGATTGTCATTATAAAACACGGGAAGCAAATTTCTATTTCTAATCCTGGAACAATCCGAATTACAAAAGAAGAATTTTATGCGGGTGGAAACAGTGATCCAAGAAATCCAAATCTGCTGAAAATGTTTGGCTTTGTAAATGTGGGTGAACGTGCGGGCAGTGGTGTAGATAAAATTATGACTGCATGGGAAGAACAGTATTGGACAAAGCCAAGGTATGAGATATCAATAAAAGCCGAGCGAATTACTCTATATTTAGAAGTAGGACAGGTTGTATATATTCCGGGAGCTGCAGATTTAAATGTTGTCAGAGAACCAGAGTATTATTCTGGCTTGGTGTCAGACAGAGAGCAAAGACTCTTAGATTATCTGACTCAGTATGGGAAAATCAGTATGGGGAAAGCGACGCAAGTGTGTGGATATAAAACAAAGTCGGCAACCCGTAAATTAATTGATAAAATGATAAAAAATGAAATACTGGAGAGAACAGGAAGTGGACCTGCAACAGTATATATATTGAAGCGATGATATTAAAAAACTTAAAGGAGATTTAAGAGTCTCTAAAGGTCTCTAAAGAGACCCTTAGAGACGGTTAAGAATAAGAAGGAGTACACATGCAATTATTAATTGAACAACGTGTATTTTCCTGGTCAGATACATATGATATCTACGATGAACAGGGAAATCAGAAATATTTTGTAAAAAATGAACTTATCTCATTAGGACACCGCCTCCATGTATATGATGCGGCGCACAATGAAATCGGATTTATCAAACAGAAATTATTCTGTTTACTTCCAACTTTTGAAATCGAATGGAATGGACAGTTGATGGGGCACATAGAGCAGCGTTTTGCTTTGTTCCGCCCAAAATATGATGTGGATTTCATGGGATGGCGTGCAGAAGGTGATTTCATGGGCTGGGATTATGATGTGTATGAAGCATGCAGTGCAGTTGTTCACGTACATAAAAAGATTCTGAGCTGGGGTGACACCTACGCCATCGAGTTTGATGATCCGAAGCATGAAATTCCGGCATTGTTACTGGTACTGGCCATTGATGCGGCAAACTGTTCACAGAATAATTCTTAAATGTCCGTTTTACAAAGGCTGAGAGAGATAGAACAAAAAGAAGAAAGAGAATTAGCAAAAATATGGGAAAAACATTAGTCATTGCCGAAAAACCTTCCGTTGGACGGGATATCGGTAGAGTTTTAAAGTGTGGAAAGAAAATTGACGGGGCTTTGGAAGGCAGTCAGTATATCGTAACCTGGGGATTAGGCCACTTGGTTACGCTGGCAGATCCGGAGCACTACGATAAAAAATACAAAGACTGGAAGATGGAAGATCTTCCGATGCTTCCGGGGAAGATGGATATCGAGGTCATCAAGCAGACCGGGAAGCAATATCAGGCAGTAAAACGACAGATCTACCGTAAGGATGTATCGGATATCGTCATTGCAACCGATGCCGGCCGAGAGGGGGAGCTGGTTGCCCGCTGGATTCTGAAGAAAGCAGACAATCATAAGCCGTGTAAGCGTCTGTGGATTTCTTCTGTGACAGATAAAGCAATCCGTCAGGGATTTGAGCATCTGAAAAATGCAAAAGAATATGATAATCTGTATCATGCGGCTGTCTGCCGTGCAGAGGCAGACTGGCTGGTTGGATTAAATGCGACCAGAGCATTGACCTGCAAATACAATGCACAGTTGTCCTGTGGTCGCGTGCAGACACCGACACTTGCAATGATTGCAAAGCGGGAAGAAGAAATTCGGAAATTTGTTCCAAAACCATATTACGGACTGCAATTGCAGGCAGAGGGTGTGGTATTTACCTGGAAAGATGAAAAAAGTGGCAGTTATCGCAGTTTTCAGAAAGACCGGATAGCGAATATTCAGAAACAATTGTCCGGAAAGAAATTGCAGATCATAAAAGCAGATACTAAGGTGAAAAAGCAGGGTGCACCACAATTATATGACCTGACACAGCTGCAACGGGAAGCAAATCAGAAATTTGGATTTTCTGCAAAAGAAACGTTGAATATCATGCAGCGGTTGTATGAGAACCATAAAGTACTGACATATCCGAGAACAGATTCACGTTATCTGACGGCAGATGTCATGGGAACGATCAAAGAACGTCTGCAGGCCATCAATGCCGGTGTTTACCGGGAGTTTGCTGCTCCGTTGATCCGCCGCGAACTGCCGAAGAAACCTGCATTTGTCAATGATGCAAAAGTCAGCGGCCATCATGCGATCATTCCAACGGAGCAGGCACCAAATTATATCCATATGAGTAATGAGGAACGAAAAATCTACGATATGGTAGTGCGCAGATTTCTGGCAGTTATGTATCCGGCGTATGAATACGAAGAATCTGTATTGACTGGAGCAGTGGAAGGAGAACATTTTTATGCCAGAGGAACCCGTCCGTTGCATATGGGATGGAAAGCGATTTATGAAAATCAGTCCGAGGATGAGGAAGAAGAGGAATTAAAACGCCAGAATCTTCCTATAATGCAAAAAGGGCAGGAATTTTCCATTTCCGATATCCGCCTGACAGAAGGTAAGACAAAGCCACCGGCACGATTTACCGAAGGCACGCTGATCGCTGCAATGGAAAATCCGGTACGTTATATGGAAAGCAGCAACAAAGAAATGGCAAAGACACTGGGAGAAACCGGTGGACTTGGAACGGTTGCTACCAGGGCAGATATTATTGAAAAATTGTTTTCCGGCTTTTTATTAGAGAAAAAGGGTGAAGATATCTATACCACAGCGAAGGCACGTCAGCTTCTGGAACTGGTTCCGGAAGATCTGTGCAAGCCGGAACTGACGGCAGAGTGGGAAATGAAACTCTCAAAGATTGCAGAAGGAAAACTTTCAGACCGGAAGTTTATGAATGAGATTCGGACTTATTCAACGGATCTGGTAAAACAGATCAAGACAGCGGAAGGAACTTTTCGGCATGATAATATGACAAACAAACTTTGTCCGAATTGCGGGAAACGTCTGCTTGCTGTAAATGGCAAAAATAGTCGGATGCTTGTATGTCAGGATCGGGAATGCGGATACCGGCAGACTATCGCAAAGACGACAAATGCCCGCTGTCCGCAGTGTCATAAACGAATGGAACTGATCGGCAGCGGTGAAAATGCTTCTTTTGTATGTAAGTGTGGATATAAGGAGCGCCTGAGTAAATTCCAGGAGCGCCGGAAGAAAGAAGGCGCAGGAGTTTCCAAACGGGATGTACAGAATTATCTGAAGAAACAACAGAAAGAGGCAAAGCAGGAGACCGGCAGTAATGCAATGCTGGACGCATTGAAAAACATTAAATTGTAAACAAATAAAAAATATTCAACCAGAGCGGGCAAAGTTCTGATTGAATATTTTTTGTTTTTCAGAAAAATATCTGGTTCAAATCTATGAGAGAATCATTCGGTCTGGTCGTTAGAAATTTGTGTTTTTATGTACCTGAATTTCATTGTCAGATACGATGCATGAATTTGTTTCATCTATAAAATGAAAAAAAATCACTTTATCTCTTTACAATCAAAAAACACACCGATATAATGTTAAATGCTGGTAAAAACCAACATTTCAGGAAAGAGTAGTCACAAAAAGAGGAGAGATAGATCATGAAAAATGGAATTGAGATCAGATGGCATGGCCGTGGCGGTCAGGGTGCCAAGACTGCAGCACTGCTTCTGGCAGATGTAGCTTTTAAAACCGGAAAGCATGTACAGGGTTTCCCGGAGTACGGTCCGGAGCGCATGGGCGCGCCGATCACTGCTTATAACAGAATCAGTTCAGATGTGATTCGTGTACATTCCAATATTTATGATCCGGATTTTGTTGCAGTTGTTGATGAGACATTATTACATACCGTTGATGTAACAGCCGGATTGAAAAAAGAAGGTGCCATCATTGTTAATACAGCAAAATCAAAAGAAGAGATCATGCCGCAGTTAAACGGTTATGAGGGACGTGTCGTTACGATTGATGCCAGAACAATTTCTGAGGAAGCACTGGGAAAATATTTTCCGAATTCTCCAATGCTGGCAGCAGTAGTAGCAACTACCGGTGTAATGCCGAAAGAAACATTTTTGCATGAAATGCGTGCTTCTTACAAACATAAATTTGCAAAGAAACCAGAAGTGATCGATGGAAATATGAAAGCACTGGAAATGGCTTTTGCGGCTGTAGAGGAAGCATAGAGGAGATAGAAGATGAGAACAGATATCAATAAAATCAATGAACATACGCCACATACAGGGCTGACGGAAGGAATGCAGGTATTTGCTGCAGGAACTTCCAAATATTTTAAGACCGGTGAGTGGAGAAATAATACACCGGTTTATTTAGAGGATAACTGCAAACAGTGTCTGCTGTGTGCACCGGTCTGTCCGGACAGTTCCATTCCGGTCAAAGATCAGAAACGAGGAGCCTTTGACTTAGATCACTGCAAAGGGTGCGGAATCTGTGCAAAGGTATGTCCGTTTGGAGCAATCAAAATGAAGGAGGGCGTAGAATAATGGGAATCAAAGAACGTATGTCAGGTAACGAGGCCGTTGCCTATGCAATCAAACAGGTAAATCCGGATGTTATGCCGGCATTTCCGATCACGCCGTCCACAGAGATTCCGCAGATGATATCCACATACATTGCAAACGGCGAAATCGATACAGAGTTTATTCCGGTCGAGAGTGAACATTCTGCAATGAGTGCCTGCATCGGATCTGAGGCAGCAGGTGCAAGGACACTGACCGCAACTTCTTCCGCTGGTCTGGCCCTGATGTGGGAGGAATTGCTGCTGGCAGCTTCCAACCGTATGCCGATCGCTCTGACACTGGTAAACCGTACCCTTTCCGGCCCAATCAACATCAACTGTGATCATACCGATGGTATGGGGGCCCGTGATACCGGATGGATTCAGATTTATGCAGAAAACAATCAGGAAGTATACGATAATTTTATTCAGGCATACCGCATTGCCGAGCATAAAGATGTCCGCCTGCCGATCATGATCTGTCAGGATGGTTTTATTACCAGTCACGCCGTAGAGAATATTGAGTTGTTAGAGGATGCACCGGTCAAAGCGTTCGTTGGTGAATATCATCCGGAAGAGTATCTGTTAAATCCGGGGAAGCCGGTTTCTGTTGGACCGTATGCAGTATCTAATTTTGTAATGGAAAGTAGAAAAAATCAGCTCATTGCGCTGGAGAATGCAAAACAGGTTATCTTAGATGTAGCGAAAGAATTTGCAGGAATTTCCGGCAGAGAGTACGGTCTTTTTGAAGAATATAAAACGGAAGATGCAGATTATGTAATGGTCATTATCGGTTCCGCAGCAGGAACCGCAAAAGAGGCTGTAGATGAACTGCGCGAGGAAGGCAAAAAAGTCGGTGTTCTGAAATTGCGTGTGTTCCGTCCGTTTCCGGCAGAAGAAATTGTTGAAGCAATGAAAAACTGCAAAGCAGTAGCTATTATGGATCGTTGCGAGAGCTATAACGGAAACGGAGGACCGCTTGGTTCTGAGATTACAGCAGGTCTGTATCGTACCAGAACTTATATGGAAGCAATCAACTACACTTACGGACTTGGCGGACGTGACTTTACGGTTGAAGATGCAAAGGATGTATTTGCAGAACTTGCAGATGTAGTAGAAAACGGTAAACCGGTAACACAGTATCAGTATATCGGTCTGAGAAAATAGGAGGCAGAGTGATGAGCGAATATAAATTTAAAGAAGTTATGAGCAAACCGGAACGTCTGGCTCCGGGACACAGAATGTGTGCAGGATGTGGCGCAACCATCGCAGTTCGTGCCGTACTGCGTGCATTGCATGAGGGAGATCAGGCAGTGATCGGTAACGCAACCGGATGTCTGGAGGTTTCTTCTTTCATGTATCCATATACAGCGTGGGAGGACAGCTATATCCATAATGCATTTGAAAATGCAGGTGCTACATTAAGTGGTGTTGAGACAGCATACAAAGCACTGAAAAAACGTGGTCGTCTGCCGGAAGATGCAACCTTCAAATTTATCACATTTGGTGGTGATGGTGGTACATATGATATCGGTTTCCAGTCTCTTTCCGGAGCAATGGAGCGTAATCACGATATGGTGTACGTCTGCTATGACAACGGTGCATACATGAACACCGGTATTCAGCGTTCTTCCGCAACACCGATGTATGCAGATACCACAACCACACCGGTTGGCACACAGTCCAATGGTAAAATGCAGAACAGAAAAGATCTGGCATCTATTATCGCAGATCATGATGTTCCGTATGTTGGTCAGACAACCATGATCGGTAATTTTTCTGATCTGCATAAAAAAGCAGAGAAAGCCATTTACACAGAGGGAGCTGCTTTCTTAAATATCATGACTCCATGTCCGCGTGGATGGCGTTATGATACTGCAGATATCATGAAAATCTGTAAACTTGCAGTTGAGACCTGTTACTGGCCGATGTTTGAGGTAGAGCATGGAAAATGGCGTTTAACTTACGAGCCGAAGAAAAAACTGCCAATCGAGGACTTCTTACGCGAGCAGGGCAGATTCAAACATCTGTTCAAACCGGGCAATGAGGATCTGATCGCACAGTTCCAGGCTGAGGTTGACCGTCGTTGGGAAGAACTGCAGTACAAATGTGCACGATAATCCGGGAGGAATAAATATATGACTTTGTTATCCTATCAGGTATTTCAGACAGTGGTGGGACAGGGAAGTTTCCAGAAGGCGGCAGAGATTTTAAATCTGACGCCTTCTGCAGTCAGTCATGCAATCGCATCGATGGAGCAGGAACTGGGATTTTCCCTGTTTACGAGAAATAAGGCTGGGGTTGCTCTGACTAATTATGGAGAACATCTGCTCCCTTATGTGAATGCAGTATTAAACAGCGATGAGAGCCTGCAGCAGGCAATCGCGGGACTGAACGGACTGAAAATGGGAAATGTAAAAGTGGGCTGTTTTTCCAGTGTATGCACAAATTGGATGACAGACATCATCCATTCCTTTCATCAGCGTTATCCGGATATTAATATTGAACTGTATCAGGGAACTTATGCGGATGTGTCTTACTGGATCAAAAACGGTATTGTGGACATTGGATTTCTCTCCCTGTCTTCTGCCGGAGATCTGCCAATTGAGCCGTTGTACCGTGATCCGTTGCTCTGTGTAGTGCCAAAAGATTACCGTAAACGGGAAGATACACCATATATGACACCGGATGAGATGAAAGATCAGGTCTTTGTATCCCAGATGGAGACCACGGATGCAGATATCGCAATTTTTATGAAACAGAATGGATTGGGAAATGTACGGATGGACTATCATGTGGTAGATGACCTGTCTACGATTGCATTGGTGGCAGCAGGACTTGGCATTTGCATTATGCCGGAGTTGGTTATGAATGATATTCCATACGAAGTGCATCGTTATCCAATGATGCCGGAAGCATATCGTGTCATAGGAATATCGGCATTAAATCCGAATTTCCTTGCACCTGCGGTTAAAATGCTTTACCAGCACGTTGTAGAAAAGTATAAGACCATAGAAGAAGCATAAAAGAGTTACTGTGAGGGGTAAAAATGCTTCTCCTGTCTATTTATATAACCCTTTCTTTTTATCCCCTTCCGTATAGTAATTATTGTGCTCTGGTTGAATTGCACAAAAATAATGCCAAAAAGTATAATAATTCGCCAGATTGTATAAATTCACAAAAAATTAATAAATTTTATTGACTTTTTATTTCGATGAGGGTAATATTACAGTCATCAAAGGCAAAGGTGCTGAGAAGAATGAACTTCCGGTGCCTTTTTCTATTTTCCGGGATAAAGATCCTGTCATAGCGATTAACAGCATTTATAAACATGTGTTAGTTGAATTTTTAGTGGATTAATGCCCGGACAATAGAAAAACTCTGATAGCGGCACAATGGGGTGTCATCTGCAGGCTAGCGGCAGGTGACGCTCCTTTTTTTATTTGATAGGAAATAATAATAATAGATTTCCTGTCAAAAAACTATATGGTGCCGTTTTAAGTAAAGATTCTTTGGAATCGAAAAACTAGGAGGTAAGTTATGACGCAGGAGATTATGACTTTTATTAATGACAACAT
>ERZ857750.1519-NODE-1519-length-25438-cov-7.222038_pt1 | contig 25438 bp, 19 predicted proteins | sample MGYA00519915_ERZ857750 | MGnify/ENA primary metagenome ERZ857750 (study PRJEB31778, sample SAMEA3449358) | human gut metagenome | biome: human gut; feature: human-associated habitat; material: faeces | place: United Kingdom | collected 2010/2012 ...
AGAATTACAGAAAGAGCCTTTCTGATGAAGAGCTTACCCGGATGGTAGAGAATACCAAAGCGCTGGAGGCTTATCAGGAAGCGGAGGAAGCTCCGGAAGCGCTGACCTGCATCCCCATGCTCTCCAGAGAAGACATCAAAAAAGAGATCGCAGGGCTGACAAACGAGGAGCACCATGTGGAGGACAGCTTGTTTCTGTATCATGATGTGTGCACCAATGGTATCGGTTATGCGGATCTTCTTTTTGAGATCCATGACTTTGATGCTGATACAGTCCATTATCTGGGACTTCTGAAATCTGTGCTTGGTGCAGTGGATACGGAGAATTACACGTATGGCGAGCTGTTTAATGAAGTGAATGCGAGAACCGGTGGTATTGCCTATGGGATAGAGGTTTTTGATGATGCCCAGGATACCGATGCATTCCGTGCCATGTTTGCCGTAAGAGGAAAAGCGTTATATCCGGAGATGGATTTCATGTTTTCCATGATCCGGGAGGTTCTTACAACTTCGAAGCTGGATGACACCAAACGTCTCTACGAGATCATTGCCAGAGTGAGATCCAGAGCCCAGGCCAGCCTTGCAAGTGCAGGCCATTCCACCGCCGTTCTCCGTGGTGCTTCCTACGCATCTCCGATGGCGGCATTCCAGGATGAGATGGCAGGAATCGGATATTATCAGTTTATCGAAAAACTGGAGAAGGATTTTGACAGCTGCAAGGATGAGATCGTGAAAAATCTCCGTAAGGTGATGGAAGAGGTCCTTCGTCCGGAGAATTTCTGTGTAAGCTATACCGGAGAGAGAGAATCTCTGGATGTAGTAAAAGCACAGGCTGCCGGGATCAAAAAAGTCTTGTTTCATGGACAGAAGCCGGAGTCTGTGAAGCAGGCCCCCTGCATAAAGAAAAACGAAGCCTTCAAGACCTCCGGCCAGGTCCAGTATGTGGCACAGAACGGAAACTTCCGCAAAAAAGGCCTGGAGTATACCGGTGCACTGGAGATCCTGAAAGTGATCTTAAGCTACGATTATCTCTGGATCAACCTTCGTGTAAAGGGTGGAGCGTATGGCTGCATGAGCGGCTTTAAGAGAAACGGAGAGAGCTTCCTGGTATCCTACCGTGATCCCCATCTAAAGAGAACCCTGGAAGTATACCAGGGAGTGCCGGATTATATCCGTGCCTTTGAGGCAGACGAGCGTGAGATGACAAAATATATCATCGGAACGATCAGCAACAAGGATGTGCCGAGAACTCCGCAGATGCAGGGAAGTATCTCAAAAACCGCATATTTCTCCAATGTTACAGAGGATATGCTCCAGAAGGAAAGAAATCAGATCCTCGGAGCGCAGAAGGAGGATATCCAGAAACTGGCAGCTCTTGTAGAAGCAGTACTTTCCGATGATCAGATCTGCGTAGTAGGAAGTGAGACTGCAATAGAGAAGGCGGAAGATGTATTCATGGAAGTGAAGCCACTGATCGGCTGAGGAGAAACAAAGCCTGCTATCCGTTAAATGGGATAGCAGGCTGTGAAAGGATTATGAGAGGATAAAGAATGGATAATAATTTTAGATCAGGCCTTGTTGCGATCATCGGAAGACCGAATGTTGGAAAATCCACGCTGATGAACCATCTTATCGGACAGAAGATCGCCATCACATCAAACAAGCCACAGACAACCAGAAACAAGATACAGACCGTGTATACCTGTGATGAGGGACAGATCGTATTTTTGGACACACCGGGTATCCACAAGGCAAAAAACAAGCTTGGAGAATACATGGTACAGGTTGCGGAGAGAACCCTGAAGGAAGTAGATGCCATTATGTGGCTGGTGGAGCCGTCCACATTCGTAGGTGCGGGAGAGCGCCACATTGCCGAGCAGCTGCAGAAGGTTGGAGTTCCTGTGATTCTCATCATCAACAAGATCGATACGGTAAAAAAAGAAGAGCTTCTTCCTGCGATCGATACCTACCGTAAGATCTGTGATTTTGCAGAGATCATTCCCTGCTCTGCCCTCCGCGGAAAAAACACACAGGATATCATTCCAAGTATTTTCAAATATCTTCCGTACGGACCGATGTTCTATGATGAGGATACAGTTACCGACCAGCCTCAGCGCCAGATCGCCGCAGAGATCATCCGTGAGAAGGCTCTGCATGCACTGGATGAGGAGATCCCTCACGGAATCGCCGTTGCCATCGACCGGATGAAGAAACGTCCGGGAAGAAGCAACATCATAGATATTGATGCGACCATCATCTGCGAGCGTAATTCCCACAAAGGCATCATCATCGGAAAACAGGGTGCCATGCTGAAAAAGATCGGAAGCAATGCCCGCTATGAGCTGGAGCGTATGCTGGAAGCAAAGGTAAACCTAAAGCTCTGGGTCAAGGTGACTAAGAACTGGAGAGACAGTGATTTCCTGATCAAGAACTTTGGATATGATAAGAAAGAAATCTGAAAATGAGTGATCTGATTACCGTACAGGGAGTGGTACTTTCTGCCATGCCGGTAGGGGATTATGACAAGCGGATCGTCCTTCTCACAAGAGAGAGGGGGAAGATCTCCGCTTTTGCCAAGGGAGCGAGACGGCAGAACAGTCCGTTCATGGCAGCAGCTAACCCGTTTGTATTCGGAAGCTTTACTCTTTATGAGGGAAGGACAAGCTATAATCTGAACCAGGTCAGCGTGCAGCATCATTTTGTGGAGCTGGCCACCCGGCAGCCGGGGGTTTACTATGGATATTATTTTCTGGAGCTGGCAGATTATTTTGGCAAAGAGGGAACGGATGAGAAGGAGATGATGAATCTTCTCTATGTGACCATCAAAGCCATTTTGAATCCTCATATAGAAGACCGGCTGGTGCGCTGTATCTATGAACTGCGGACTATGGTGATCCAGGGCGTGATGCCGCAGCTGTTTCAGTGTGCAGGCTGCGGGAGAGAGCTTACGGAAGAAGAAAATGGAGAGCTTTTTTTCTCCCAGGATGAGCACGGGATCCTGTGTGCGGACTGCAGCAGGATGGCCATGGACCGGAAACGGATCTCAGAGGCAGCCCTGTATGCCATGCGCTACATAGCCGTGTCCCCCCTGGCAAAGCTGTATACGTTTACAGTGCGGGATGATGTGCTGCGGGAACTGGAACGCCACATTTACCGGTATACGGAGCTGAATACAGACAAGCGGTTTAAAAGTCTGGAGATCCTGGAATTGATGAGATAGATCACTGCCGGCTGCGGAATAACCGTAACGATTTATTTTTCAAAAGCAGGACAGGAAGCAATGCAAATGGAAATATCCTTGAAAAATCATGAGGATACTAGTATAATAAGACCAAAAATGTAAAAAAGCAGCTTTTTCCGGAGCTTTCCGGACGCATTTGGCGGAACAGCTGCAAGTCAAGAGGAGAGAAATCATGGAAAAGACAATGGAAAAGATCGTAGCTCTTGCAAAAGCCAGAGGATTTGTTTACCCGGGTTCCGAGATCTACGGCGGCCTGGCAAACACATGGGATTATGGAAATCTCGGTGTAGAGCTTAAAAATAACGTAAAACGTGCATGGTGGCAGAAATTCATTCAGGAGTCTCCGTACAATGTAGGTGTTGACTGTGCAATCCTTATGAACCCGCAGACATGGATCGCTTCCGGACATCTTGGCGGATTTTCTGATCCTCTTATGGACTGTAAAGAGTGCCACGAGCGTTTCCGTGCAGATAAACTCATTGAGGACTTTTGTGCAGAGCATGACATTGCCATTGAGGGAAGCGTAGATGCATGGTCCCAGGAGAAGATGATGGACTTCATCAAAGAACACGAGGTAGGATGTCCGAGCTGTGGTAAACACAACTTCACAGATATCCGTCAGTTCAACCTGATGTTCAAGACATTCCAGGGTGTTACCGAAGATGCCAAGAATACTGTATATTTAAGACCGGAGACTGCACAGGGTATTTTCGTAAACTTCAAGAACGTACAGAGAACATCTCGTAAAAAGATTCCGTTTGGTATCGGCCAGATCGGTAAATCCTTCCGTAACGAGATCACACCGGGTAACTTCACATTCCGTACCCGTGAGTTCGAGCAGATGGAGCTTGAGTTCTTCTGCGAGCCGGATACAGATCTTGAGTGGTTTGCATACTGGAAGAAGTTCTGCCTTGACTGGCTGAGTGCTCTCGGACTTAAGGATGATGAGGTTCGTTACCGTGACCATGATAAGGAAGAGCTGAGCTTCTACAGCAAGGCTACCACAGATGTGGAATTCCTTTTCCCATTCGGATGGGGTGAGCTCTGGGGAATCGCTGACAGAACAGATTATGACCTGACACAGCATCAGAATGTATCCGGCCAGGATCTCACATACTTTGATGATGAGAAGAAACAGAAATATATCCCATACGTTATCGAGCCATCACTTGGAGCAGACCGTATGGTACTTGCTTTCCTCTGCAGCGCTTACGATGAGGAAGTTCTGGATGAAGAGAAGAACGATGTCCGTACAGTCCTTCATTTCCATCCGGTACTTGCACCGGTTAAGATCGGTGTGCTTCCGCTTTCCAAGAAGCTTAACGAGGGTGCTGAGAAGATCTACCAGCAGCTTTCCAAGAAGTACAACTGTGAGTACGATGATCGTGGAAATATCGGTAAACGTTACCGCAGACAGGATGAGATCGGTACTCCGTTCTGTATCACTTATGACTTCGAGTCTGAGAATGACGGTGCAGTTACAGTCCGTGACCGTGACACTATGGAGCAGGTACGTGTGAAGATCGATGAGCTTGATGCATACTTTGCTGATAAATTTACATTTTAAGTAAATACATTTTTTAATAAAAAACCTCCGGCTATTTTCTGGCCGGAGGCTTTTTTTCAATAAGTCTGTTTTTCATCCGCCAGTTTCTTGGCGACATTCCGTATACATTTTTGAAAGCCCGGGAAAAATGCAGCTGATTGGGATATCCGACTGCATTTCCGATATCTGCGATAGACAGGGCTGTGATCTTAAGAAGTTCTGCAGCTTTGGTCATGCGATAGCTGATCAGGAATTCCTGGGGAGAACGTCCGATGGTGTCGTGGAAGATCTTACCGAAGTAGCTTCGGTTCAGGCCGCAGCAGGCTGCGATATCCTCAATGGAAATATCATTCTGGAAATTCTGTTCAATAAAAGAGAGCGCCTCCTTGATATAAAAATCACGGATACTTCCATCCTGTTTCATGCGGACAGTTTCAGTAGAGCGCATAAAGTAATCCAGAAAAAGCCAGGTATGTCCGATAAGATGAAAGGGTGATTCCTGGGAATTATGGCTGATATAAAGCATTTCCTCCATCATTTTCTGGCGGAGATCTGCAGAGTGGCTGTGATAGACCGGATGGTCCGGACTTAAACCTGCAGTTTCCACGATCTCTTTTGCCCGGAGCCCGTCAAATTCCACCCAGGTGTACTCCCATGGAAAGTCGGTATCTGCAATGTAGGTGTTGATCTGACCGGGAAAAAGCATGAAACCCTGGCCGCTTTTTACCTGATAGGTGATGGTCTCTCCTGCGGAATTGTCTGCCATCAGAGTTCCGGTACCGGAGATCACATAATGAAAAATATAATGGTTTCGTGCGGCCGGGCCGAATGAATGTGCCGGAGCGCAGTGCTCCCAGCCGTATTGGTATAGTCCGATATCAACAAAGTTTTCATTTGGAAAAACGGAGAAGAGAAGGTCATTCATATTTTTATCCTTTAGGCGTATGATTTTGTCTGGTTTCAGTAACATTATATATTAAAACAGCGGGGAACTTCAACATATGTATAAAAATGCAATTACAAAAACAGCCTGTAAAATATACTAAAAAGAGAAGGATAATCGATAAAACTTTGTGAGAAAATTAAGTTTCTCGAGAAACCTGCTGATTTTCGATAAATTCGGAATATACTAATTTTAGATAAAAGTAGTGATATAGGCGTAAAATATATCAAAATGCTAGATGACTTTAATGAAGACAGAGAAAAATTGCATTTTGATATAAAACAAGAAAAACGCTGCTATTTATGCAAGCATAAAGCTATGTTAAAATAGCTTTCAGAAAAAAGAAACCAGAGAATAAGTATTGGAGAACCCGGATAGCCATATCAGTTAAATGGGTGATATCCGACTTATCAAATAAAAGGAAAAGGAAGGAGAATTACAAGATGCGCAACAGAAGTAAATGGATCCTCTGTATGGGACTTGCCTTTACCATGGCAGCTTCCGTTACATTGAGCGGATGCGGCACAGGTAAAAAGGACAGCGGAAAGACAGAGATCGAACTTGTGCAGTATAAACCGGAAGCGGTTAAGGCATTTGAAAAACTGGAAGAAAAATTCAATGCCACTCATGATGATATCCATCTTACCATCGAATCACCAAACGATGCTATGACTGTATTGAAGACAAGATTTATCCGTGAGGATAATCCGGATATCATTGGAATCGGAGGCGATGTTAACTTTTCCAATTTTATTGATTCTGATATGCTGATGGATATTTCCGATTATCAGGGACTGGATTCGATCAAAGATGCATATAAAGAAATTGATAAAGCGCTGGAATTCGTTCCGGAAGACGGAGTCTATGCGGTTCCTTACGTGGCCAATGCCGCCGGAATCCTTTACAATCGTGAGCTTTTCAAGGAGCATGGCTGGCAGATCCCGACTACATGGGATGAATTTATGAGCCTTTGCCAGGAAATTCAGGATGCAGGTATCCAGCCGCTTTATTTCGGATTTAAAGATACCTGGACCTGTCTTGCACCGTGGAATTCTATTGCGGTAGATCTTGCACCAGCCGATGTATGCCGCCAGGTAAACCAGGGAAACACTACTTTTGCAAAAGAGTATAAGGAAGTAGCAGACCGTATGCTGGAGCTTATCCAGTATGGACCGGATGATCCCTTTGCCTATGATTACAATGGAGCCTGCACCGCTTTTGCAAAAGGGGAGGCTGCCATGTATCCCATCGGAAGCTATGCGATCCCGCAGATCCAGAGTGTAAATCCGGATATGGATATTGATTCTTTTGTAACACCGGCAAGCAATGATCCGTCAGAAAACAAACTGAATTCCGGAGTTGACCTTCAGTTCTGTGTGATGGATGACTGTGAGAATAAGGAAGCTGCATATGAAGTGCTGGATTTCCTTCTTGAGGATGAGAATATACAGACATATCTGGATGACCAGAAGGCAGTTCCCTGTAAAGAGGGTGATTTCACACTTCCCTCTACGCTGGATGGTATGAAGGAATACATAGAAGAGGGAAGGATGGCCGACTACCAGGATCATTATTATCCTACAGAGATGGCTGTGGATGCACAGATCCAGACCTTCCTGATGAAAAAGGATAAAGATGCATTCCTGAAAAAATTTGATACAGACTGGACAAGATATAACCGTGACATTATCCGTAAAGTACAGGACTATGAGGAGAAGAACGGGGAAGGAGAGAACTGATCATGGGAAAAAAATCTATGAGTGGAAGAAAGCTGACCTTTCTTCTGATCACCATTCCGATCGTGGCATTATTTTTCTGCTTTAACACACTGCCTCTGATCAAGGGTGTGATCTACAGCTTTACAAACTTTAAAGGCTATGGAAGCTATGACTGGGTAGGACTTCGAAACTATAAGGATCTTTTTACAGACAGCCGTGTTGGCGGTTCCTATCTGTTTACCTTTAAGCTGGCCATCGTGGCAACTATCGTAACAAATGTACTCAGTCTGATCCTGGCACTTGGACTGAACAGCAAGATCCGTTTCAAGAGTGCACTGCGTGGAGCTTATTTTATTCCTAATGTACTTGGCGCACTGGTCGTAGGATATATTTTCAATTATTTCTTTACATATATCCTGCCTGCATTCGGAAAGATGGTCGGAAATAAAACATTGTCTTCCAGCATGCTTTCCAGTACGAGCCTGGCATGGGTTGCCATCGTGATCGTGTGTGCATGGCAGTCCATTGCAATGAATACGATCATCTACATTTCCGGTCTTCAGACAGTGCCGGAGGATGTATACGAGGCAGGAGCTATTGACGGTGCTACCGGATTCAGTAAGTTCCGTTATCTGACATTCCCGCTGATCGTTCCGTTTTTCAGTATCAACATGGTTCTCTGTGTGAAAAACTTCCTGATGGTATTTGATCAGATCATGGCTTTGACAAAGGGTGGTCCTGCACAGAGTACAGAATCCATTTCCTATCTGATCTATAACAATGGTATGAGTGGCGGTCAGTTTGGATTCCAGAGCGCTAATGCGGTTATATTCTTTATTGTGATCGTGATCATTTCTGCAGTGCAGTTGACTATCACAGGGAAAAAGGAGGAGCAGCTGTAATGAAAACGAAAGTAAGAGAAAAAGCGAACTGGCCGGTAACGATCCTTCTGATCCTTGGCCTTATCACAGTGGTATTTCCGCTTTATATGACAATTGTGATCGCATTCAAGCAGCCGACAGAGATGACCAACAGTGTAGCCGGGATCCTGTCTCTGCCAGAGAAATTCAGTCTTGCCAATTTCAGGGAAGCTATGGAGGTAACAGACTTCTGGCATTCTCTTGGAAACAGTGTATTGATTACTGTGATCACAGTGGTTCTTGCTATTGTAATTCATTCACTTTTAGGTTATGCTATAGCCAGAAACAAGAGAAGTAAATTTTATAAATTTATCTATCTCTATGTAGTGAGCGGTATGTTTGTTCCGTTTGCTATCCTGATGATGCCGCTTGTAAAGCAGACTGCTGAGATGGGCCTTGATAACAAAGTCGGTGTGATCATTCTTTACACGGTATTTTATATGCCTATGAACGTGCTTCTTTATTCCGGATATCTGACAAACATTCCAATGGCCCTTGAGGAGGCTGCCTGTGTGGATGGAGCCAGCACCTGGAAAACATATTGGAAGATCATCTTTCCGATCATGAAGCCGATGCATGCCACAGTGGCAGTTCTGACAGCACTTGGAACCTGGAATGATGTTATGACTCCATTGGTTATCATGTCCGGATCTACGGGTGGAACCACATTGCCTCTGGCACAGCTGAATTTCCAGACTCAGTTCGGAACAAACTATAACCTTGCGTTTGCCTCTTATCTGCTGGCACTGCTTCCGATCCTTCTGTTTTATCTGATCTGCCAGAAGCACATTTTAAATGGTGTTGTAAACGGTGCCGTAAAATAAAAACACAAGAAAAAGGAGGATTCACATATGGGAATCATCTACTGCGAGAAAGACAGAACGTTTACCCTGCAGACAAAAGAAACTACATATCAGATGCAGGTGGATCAGTACGGATTTCTTCTTCATCTCTATTATGGTAAAAAGGCAGAAGGCTGCATGGATTATCTTCTGACTTACTATGACAGAGGATTTTCCGGAAATCCCTATGATGTGGGAACAGACAGAACCTATTCCATGGACTCTCTTCCACAGGAGCTTTCCTGCTACGGAAACGGAGATTTCCGCAGTGCATCACTGATGCTGGAAAACGGTGACGGAAGCATGAGCTGTGATATGCGTTACAAGAACTATACTATCCGTGACGGTAAATACAGCCTTCCGGGGCTTCCGGCGGTTTATGCAGATAATGATGAGGCACAGACTCTGGAGATCGTACTGGAGGATCCGGCTACCGGCGTGGAGGCCATGCTTCTTTACGGTGTACTTCCGGAACTGGATATCATTACAAGAAGCGTCTATATCCGCAATCAGAGCAGTGAGAAGATCTATGTGAACAAGGTGATGTCCGCAGAACTGGATTTTCTTTACGGAGATTATGACCTGCTTACTTTTTACGGAAGACATGCCATGGAGCGGAATCTGCAGAGAGTACCGGTGGCTCATGGAAGTCAGATGATCGGCAGTGTCCGTGGCACATCCAGCCATCAGTATAATCCGATGATGATCCTGGCAGAGAAGGACACAACAGAGGATCATGGAGGCTGCTATGCTATGTCCTTTGTATATAGTGGAAATTTCCAGGGTGAGGTTCTTAAAGATCAGTACAATCAGACAAGAATGCTCCTTGGTGTACAGGAGGAGTGCTTCCGGTATCCGCTGGAAGCCGGGGAGACCTTCTATGCACCTGAGGTGATCTTAAGCTACACAGATCAGGGAATGAACCGTCTTTCCCAGAATCTGCACAGTTGCATCCGTCATCATATCTGCCGTGGTAAATATAAGACAGAGGTCCGTCCGGTGCTGGTAAACAGCTGGGAGGCAGCATATTTTGATTTTACAGGGGAGACTTTATATAATCTGGCAAAAGAGGCAAGGAGCCTTGGTATCGATATGCTGGTTCTGGATGACGGCTGGTTTGGAAAACGTGACGATGACAACAGTGGTCTTGGGGACTGGTATGTCAATGAGAAGAAGCTTGGAGAGACTCTCGGCGGACTGGTAAAAAGAGTCAATGACCTTGGAGTGAAATTCGGTATCTGGATCGAGCCGGAGATGATCTCTGAGGACAGTGATCTTTACCGTGAGCATCCGGACTGGGCACTTACGATTCCGGGAAGAAAACCAGTGAGATCCAGAAATCAGCTGGTACTTGATTTTTCCAGAAAAGAAGTTGTAGACGGAATCTTTGGACAGATCAGTGCGGTATTGGATAATGCCAATATTGAGTACGTTAAATGGGACATGAATCGAAGCCTGATGGATGTATTTTCCGTAATGACCAAGGATCAGGGACGTGTAATGTATGATTATGTCCTGGGATTGTACGATTTTCTGGATCGTATGGTGAACCGTTATCCGGATCTTCTGATCGAGGGCTGCAGCGGCGGCGGCGGAAGATTTGACGCAGGTATGCTGTATTACACACCGCAGATCTGGTGCAGCGACAACTCCGATGCTATTGACAGGCTTCGGATCCAGTATGGCACTTCCTTCGGATATCCGGTATCGGCCATGGGAGCACATGTATCTGCAGTGCCGAACCATCAGACAGGAAGGATCACTCCGTTACATACCAGAGGTGTGGTTGCTATGTCCGGAACCTTCGGCTACGAGCTGGATCTTCTGAAGCTGACTGAGGAAGAAAAAGATGAGGTCCGCAGCCAGATCGGGGAATTCCGTAAATATGCGCCACTGATCCAGAACGGACGGTACTATCGCCTGACAGATCCGTTTAAGAGTGAGGTCTGTGCATGGGAGATCGTTGGAAATTCTCAGGAAGAAGTTCTGCTCAATGTTGTCATGGAGGAGATCCATGGAAATATGACTGTGAATTATGTGCAGCTTCGCGGCCTTGATGAGAGTGCACTTTATAAGGAACAGACTACCGGCAGGATCTATTCCGGAGCTGCTCTGATGCATGGTGGAATGCCGCTTCCTGCAGAGTTTGGGGAGTACAGAGCTTATCAGTATCATTTTGTGAGAGAATAAGAGCGTATTGAGACAGTAAGATAAATAAAAGGATCCGTCATACAGACAGCTGAAAAAGCCGATGTATGGCGGATCTTTTTTATCATAGCTCAGTGTACGGTGATCTGATAGCTCTTGATAAATTCCTCATCCGGTTTCAGCACATTGATATTTGCTTTTTCGGAAAGAGGCTTTTCAAAACCACAGTCATCACAGCGTCCCATCCACGGCTCCAGGCATACGAAGGGAGCACCGGGTACGGACCAGATACCGAAATTCGGGAAGCCCTCACTGGTAAGTGTCAGATATGGAGTTCCGTCCGGGAAGAGGATACCGGCCTTTTGGATCTGGCCGTTATCAAAAACAAGAGCGTCTTTATCAAACATGTGAGGAGCAATGGAACAGGTTCCGTTTTCAAGGGAAAGTGTATGTGGCTCGTCAGCAAGGACTGTTCCTACAGACGTATCGATAAGGAGATAGGTAAGAGTGTCCAGGCCTTCAAAAGCAAGACGGTAATCACTCTGGGATTCGCCTTCACGTACCGGAACACGGAATGCCGGATGGCCGCCGATGGTAAAATACATAGTTTCAGAATCATTATTAACTACTTCCCAGCATACTTCCAGGTCGTGCTTCTTCAGAGTGTAGGTGATCTTCAGAGCGAAAGCAAACGGATAAACATTCAGGGTTTCTTCAGAGGACTTAAGGACAAAGGAAAGGGAAGTATCGGTGATATCCGTGCAGATAAAATCGCTGTCTCTTGCAAAGCCGTGCTGGCTGGAAGGATATTCCTTTCCGTTCAGACGCCAGATATCTTTGTAGTTACGTCCCACGTTGGGAAAAAGTACAGGCGCATGGCGTTTCCAGTAAGCCGGATCTGCTTGCCAGAGGATCTCCCTGTCATTAGTCTTGTCATAGATGCCGGTGAGTTCAGCACCGTGATCGGAAACGGAAATCTTAAGAAAGCTGTTTTCAATCGTTCGTGTCATGATAAACCTCCTGTATGACAGCATTCGGGTAATATTACCTCGGAATTGCTGCATGTTTTTTCCTATTTTAGCACATTTTTCAGATGATAACGAGAAAAATACAATCTGTGAAAAATATAACTGGAAAATCTGTCATATTTCACAAGAGAAATTGCTGTTTTTTGGAAGAATAACCTTGACTAATGAAGGATAAATCTATAAAATAATTATGTGCGTAGAAAACATACATTTTTTATGTTTTAAAGAACAATAATTAGGAGGAAAATGTAAAATGGCAAAATGGGTTTACATGTTTACAGAAGGTAATGCTACTATGAGAAATCTTCTGGGCGGCAAAGGTGCCAACCTTGCTGAGATGACAAACCTCGGTCTTCCTGTACCGCAGGGCTTCACAATCACAACAGAGGCCTGCACACAGTACTACGAGGATGGCAGATCCATCAACGATGAGATCATGGCTCAGATCATGGAAGCAATTACCAAGATGGAAGGAGTTACCGGTAAGAAATTCGGTGACAAAGAAAATCCTCTGCTTGTATCCGTTCGTTCTGGTGCGAGAGCATCTATGCCAGGTATGATGGACACAATCCTCAACCTTGGTTTAAATGAAGAAGTTGTTAACACTCTTGCTGAGAAATCCGGCAATGAGCGTTGGGCTTGGGACTGCTACAGAAGATTCATCCAGATGTACTCTGACGTAGTTATGGAAGTTGGTAAGAAATACTTCGAGGAGCTCATCGATGAGATGAAAGCTAAGAGAGGTGTTAAGCAGGACGTTGAGCTTACAGCTGCTGACCTGCATGAGCTTGCTGACCAGTTCAAAGCTGAGTATAAATCCAAAATCGGTTCTGATTTCCCAACTGATCCGAAGGAGCAGCTTGTAGGTGCGATCAAAGCCGTATTCCGTTCCTGGGACAACCCACGTGCGAACGTATATCGTCGTGACAACGATATCCCATATTCCTGGGGTACAGCTGTTAACGTACAGATGATGGCATTCGGTAACATGGGTGATGACTGTGGTACAGGTGTTGCCTTCACACGTGACCCTGCTACAGGAGCTAACGGTCTGTTTGGTGAATTCCTTACAAATGCTCAGGGTGAAGACGTTGTTGCCGGTGTTCGTACACCTATGCACATCTCCGAAATGGAACAGAAATTCCCGGAAGCATTCGTACAGTTCAAACAGGTTTGCGAGACTCTTGAGAAACATTACAGAGACATGCAGGATATGGAGTTTACTGTAGAGCATGGTAAACTGTATATGCTTCAGACACGTAATGGTAAGAGAACTGCACAGGCTGCTCTTAAGATCGCTTGTGACCTCGTTGATGAGGGAATGAGAACTGAGGAAGAGGCTGTTGCAATGATCGATCCTCGTAACCTTGATACACTTCTTCATCCGCAGTTCGATGCAGCTGCTCTTAAAGCTGCTACACCGATGGGCAAAGGTCTTGGTGCTTCTCCAGGAGCTGCTTGCGGTAAGATCGTATTCTCTGCAGAGGACGCTGTTGAGTGGGCTGCAAGAGGAGAGAAAGTTGTTCTTGTTCGTCTTGAGACATCCCCAGAGGATATCACAGGTATGAAAGCTGCTCAGGGTATCCTGACAGTTCGTGGTGGTATGACATCTCACGCAGCTGTAGTTGCTCGTGGTATGGGATCCTGCTGTGTATCCGGATGCGGCGATATCGCTATGGATGAGGAGAACAAGAAATTCACACTTGCTGGTAAAGAGTTCCATGAGGGAGATGCAATCTCCATCGATGGTACAACAGGTAACATCTATGACGGACTTATCCCGACTGTAGATGCTAAGATCGCTGGTGAGTTCGGACGTATCATGGGATGGGCTGACAAGTACAGAACAATGAAAGTTCGTACAAACGCTGATACTCCTGCTGATGCTAAGAAAGCTCGTGAGCTTGGTGCAGAGGGAATTGGTCTTTGCCGTACAGAGCATATGTTCTTTGAGGGCAACAGAATTGATGCATTCCGTGAGATGATCTGCTCTGAGACAGTAGAGGAGAGAGAAGCAGCACTTGCTAAGATCCTTCCGGAGCAGCAGGGAGACTTCGAGAAACTCTATGAGGCACTTGAAGGAAATCCTGTAACAATCCGTTTCCTTGATCCGCCACTTCATGAGTTCGTTCCTACAGAGGAAGAGGACATCAAGAAACTGGCTGACGCTCAGGGCAAGACTGTAGAGCAGATCAAGACAATCATCGCTTCCCTTCACGAGTTCAACCCGATGATGGGACATCGTGGATGCCGTCTTGCTGTTACTTACCCAGAGATCGCTAAGATGCAGACAAGCGCTGTTATCCGTGCAGCTATCAACGTTAAGAAGAATCATCCGGATTGGAACATCAAACCGGAGATCATGATTCCGCTTGTTGGTGACATCAAAGAGCTTAAATACGTTAAGAAATTCGTTGTAGAGACAGCAGATGCTGAGATCAAAGCAGCTGGTTCTGACCTTGAGTACGAGGTTGGTACTATGATCGAGATCCCGAGAGCAGCTCTTACAGCTGATGATATCGCTAAAGAGGCTGACTTCTTCTGCTTCGGTACAAACGACCTTACACAGATGACATACGGATTCTCCCGTGATGATGCTGGTAAGTTCCTTAACGCATACTATGATGCTAAGATCTTCGAGAACGATCCATTTGCTAAGCTTGACCAGACAGGTGTCGGCAAACTTATGAAGATGGCTATCGAGCTTGGAAAACCGGTTAACCCGAAACTTCACGTAGGTATCTGCGGTGAGCACGGTGGAGATCCGTCTTCCGTAGAGTTCTGCAACGAGATCGGACTTGACTATGTATCCTGCTCACCGTTCCGTGTACCGATCGCTCGTCTTGCAGCAGCACAGGCAGCAATCGCTAAGAAGAACGCCTAAGCAGAACTTCATATTGCTTCAAGGCTGAAACTTCAGCCTGATCAAGCATAGAAAGCTTCTGGCAGTCTGTAGAAATACAGATTGTCAGGAGCTTTTTTTATACAGGGGAAAGAACCATGAAAAAGAAAATTTTTATTATCACAGGAATGATTCTGTGTATCCTGGCAGGAATAGTTATCGTGCCTTCCGTGATCAGAACCAGACAGGCAGTAAAAGAATTTGAAAAAGATTTTCATGCATCCGCCAATTCCGGGGCAGATTCTGCGGGGATAGATTCTGAAGATGAGCCAGCTGCGGAGAACGAAGAAGTTTCAGAGGAAGAAGAGAAGAAAGCGTTTGAGCTGGATACGTATCTGGATCACAGAGATATGACTCACCGGTTGTATATTTACGACATGGATTATATTGAAAAGGCCATTTCCTTTGAGAAAAAAAGCCTTCAGGATTTTGAGGAGGTGATCAGGCAGAATCCGAAAATCCCGGATAAATTCAAACCACTTATGGAAGAATACTGCAAATGTGTGTTTGAAAAATATCCGGATGTGGAACTTCGTCCTTTTTATCAGAATCTTCAGAGCCTGGAAGTTGTGGAATGTACAGAGGATGAACTGTTAAAAGTCAGCTGGGATGTTTATTCCTGCGGATGTTACGTGAAATCAGAGAATAAGATTTATGTGCTGAAAGATAAAGAATACGAAGAAGGAACCTGGGATTATCAGGTGATCTTCCATGAACTGAGCCATTGTCTGCGGGACAGCCATTATACAGATGAAGACGGAAACAAAGTATACATTCAATTTGCCGGACTGAATTATTATGATGTTCCCAATGCGGAGGCAATCAATTCCCTGTTTGCGGTCAGCCTTTTTGATTATGAGGAAAACGATATTGCCTATCAGATGCAGAGCAATGCCCATAAAATAATGATCGAATGTATGGACAATTATTCTCTGGATGATTATGTGAATCACAGTCTTGGATATTACGCAAAACAGCTGGATGAATATAATCAGGATGACAACTATGCAACGACGATCCTGACGCTGATGGATGAGCAATATCATGATTACTACGATGAAAAGACGGCAGAGAACCCGGAAAAATATTATCCGATCTATGATTATATTTCCAACATGTATCTGGGAAAACATCTGAAAGCAGGGATGAGCCAGGAAGAAGCCAGAGGGATTATGGATGAGATGCTGGAAAAACTCCTCTTTGACGTTCCGGAGGAATATCATATAGACAGAGACCATTTTTATGAGTATCTGGAGAAGTATTATACAGAGAAATTTTCGGCTGCATAACTGAAAGTTTTCTGCTGGGGTGATTCCGGCAGTTTACGAAAAAAAGGATTCATGGTATCATGAAAGAAACAGGGCAGATAAAGCCGGAGGATAAGGAGAGTTTTATGAATCAGGAATCACAGACACCTCATAAGAGACGTGTACGATATAAAGGAAAATATCCGAAGAAATTCGAGGAGAAATATAAAGAGCTTCAGCCTGAAAAGTATAAGGATACCATTGAACATGTGATCAGCAAGGGAAACACACCGGCTGGAATGCATATTTCCATTATGGTAAAAGAGATCATTGATTTTCTGGAGATCAGGCCGGGACAGGTTGGATTTGATGCTACACTTGGTTACGGTGGGCATACAAAGGCCATGCTGGAATGTCTGAGAGGTCAGGGACACATGTACGCCACGGATGTGGACCCGGAAGAATCTGCCAAGACAAGAAAACGTCTGGCAGAGCAGGGATTCGGAGAAGATATCCTGACAATTAAACTCCAGAATTTTTGCACCATTGATGAGATCGCAGAGGAAGTTGGAGGCTTTGATTTTATCCTTGCGGATCTTGGGGTGTCTTCTATGCAGATCGACAATCCCAAGAGAGGGTTTTCCTTTAAGGTGGATGGTCCTTTGGATTTAAGGCTGAACCAGGAAACCGGGATCAGCGCAGCACAGCGTCTGGATACCATTTCAAGAGAAGAGCTTGCCGGAATGCTGGATGAGAATTCCGATGAGCCGTACTGTGAGGAGATCGCGAAGGCCATCACAGATGAGATCCGAAGAGGAAACCACATAGATACCACTACGAAGCTTCGTGAAGTCATTGAGAAGACATTGTCTTTCCTTCCTGAAAAAGAGAGGAAAGACACGGTGAAAAAAACATGCCAGAGAGTTTTCCAGGCACTGCGTATTGATGTGAACCGGGAATTCGAGGTCCTCTATGATTTTATGGAAAAACTTCCCGGAGCGCTGAAGCCAGGCGGCCGTGTAGCAATCCTTACCTTCCATTCCGGAGAGGACAAGCTGGTAAAGAAAGCCTTAAAGCAGGGTTATAAAGACGGCATCTATTCCGACTATTCAAAAGATGTGATCCGTCCTTCCGCACAGGAATGTGCACAGAATGGGCGCGCCAGATCCACGAAGATGCGCTGGGCTGTGAAGGCCTGAGTGAAGAGTGAAAGAGCAGTTCTGATACAAATACAGAAACAGAAAAATCCTGGAATGCGTTGACATTCGGGATTTTTTTTGCTATGTTATATAAGTTTACATATGATAAAGCTATGGCTTAAACTGAATAGGAGAAAGGATATGGATGTGGAGGAAAAGAAGGACATTTTTGATAAACTGATGCATCTTCCGGTGCTGAATATATTTGAACCTTTTTATAAGAAACATAAGGAAGTTCTGATGTATCTGTTCTTTGGAGGGCTCACATTTTTTCTGAACATTGCGTTGTATGCATGGCTGGATAAGGGCCTGGGCATGAATGCGCTGATCGCCAATGTGATCTGCTGGGTGGTCTGCGTACTGTTCCAGTATTTTACAAACAGGACATGGGTATTCGACGGGCAGGTGGATTCCGCCGCCGGATTTTTAAAGCAGATGGCTTCGTTTTTCGGAGGACGGCTCTTTACTCTGATTGTGGAGGAAGCAATCCTTGCGGTATTTATCACCTGGCTTGGATTTAACAGCATGGCAGTGAAACTTGTTGCTCAGGTGGTTGTGATCGTATTGAATTATGTGATCAGTAAATTGATTGTTTTTAAAAAATAAAAGATAGTTATATTTGTGGAAAAGGAGTTGGACTGAAATTGACAAAGGACAAGACCAATGATATGACCGTGGGAAATCCGGTGAGCCTGATCATCCGCTTTATGATTCCCATGTGTCTCGGAAATATTTTTCAGCAGTTTTATAACATTGCGGATTCCATTGTTGCGGGGCAGTTCCTGGGAGTAGATGCGCTGGCTGCAATCGGAAGCACCGGTTCACTGATGTTTTTTGTTACCGGATGGCTTAACGGACTGAGCAGTGGCTTTGCCATTCTGGTATCCCAGTGGTTCGGGGCGAAGCAATATGATAAGATGCGTCATTACGTAGCTATGTCCATTTATCTGGCAGCAGCCTTTGCCATTGTGATGACCATTGGCTTTGAGGCTTTGAATGAACCGATTCTGCGGCTGATGAATTCACCGGAGGATCTGATGGGATCTGTGAAGGGATATATGGGAATTATTTATGCAGGCCTGATCGTAACAGCGGCATATAATTCACTGGCAGCGTTTCTCCGTGCACTTGGAGATTCAAAATCTCCGCTGTATTTTCTGATCATTTCGGCAGTGATCAATGTGTTCCTGGATATTCTGTTTATTGTAAAAATCGGGATGGGAGTGGAAGGCTGTGCCTATGCTACGGTTATCGCGCAGGCAATTTCCGCAGTCTGCTGCCTGATCTATATTATCAAAAAGTTCCCGATCCTGCATCTGAAGAAAGAAAACTTTGAAGTTTCTTTTACCAGCTTCCGTTATCTGCTGGCCCTTGGTATTCCCATGGGACTTCAGTTTTCCATCACAGCGATCGGAACCATTATTGTGCAGGGTGCGGTAAATATTTACGGTTCTGTATATATGGCAGGATTTTCCGCTGCGGGAAAAATACAGAATATCATTGCAACGGTATTTGTAGCTTTTGGTGCGACGATGGCAACCTATGTAGGACAGAACCGGGGCGCCGGAAAGATGGACCGTGTAAAAGCAGGAATGAAATATACCCAGATCATGGTCCTGATCTGGAGTGTGATCACTATGATCATAATGTTCTTTTTCGGAAAGTACATGACCTGGTTATTTATTGACAAGTCCCAGACAGATGTTATTAATGTTTCTGTTACTTATTTTCATACGGTATTCTGGGCATATCCGTTCCTTGGAAGTATCTTCCTCTACAGAAACGGACTTCAGGGACTGGGATATGGCTTGGTTCCCATGCTGGGCGGTGTGTTTGAACTGGCGGCAAGAAGTGCGATCGTTATGTTTATTGCAGGAAAAACAAGTTTTGCAGGTGTATGTCTGGCAGATCCTGCCGCATGGATCGCAGCGCTGATCCCTCTGATCCCGTATTATATTTATGTGATGAAAAAGTGGAGCAGGGGAAAAAAGGAAACTGCTGCCTGAGTGGGTATAATACAGAAAATGAAAAGAATAAATTTAGGCTTGCAATTATGGAAGATACAGTTATAATGATATTATAACTGCGGAAAAAACCAGGAAACCGGGATTCCGGGTAAGATTACAGATCCAGAAGGGAGAATATAGATCATGGAAATCACAAAGGAAACAACAATGGGCGAGATGCTTGCATACGATGAGAAGATTGCATACATTCTTATGCAGGAAGGAATGCACTGCATCGGCTGTCCGTCTTCTATCGGTGAGTCTCTTGAGGAGGCATGTATGGTACACGGACTTGATGTAAACGCTGTACTGGCAGACATCCATCATTATGAGGAAACCAAGAAACAGAAATAATCAGCAGTACAATTTATATTAGAACGTACAGATTACGGACCGCAAGGGGATAACGACTGTGCATGTCTTTTTGGCATGCCGTCGTTATCCCTTTTTTTGTGAGCAGACGATAAAGAGAGTCTTAAATATCTGCTTGATATGGAGGAAAAAAGCATGTATGTGATGATCGATAATTTCGATTCATTTGTTTATAATCTCAAGGCATATTTTCAGGAACTTGGAAGAGAGATCCTGGTCAGACGCTGCGATGAGATCACCCTGGAGGAGCTGGAAGAGCTGAACCCGGAAGGAATCATCCTTTCTCCGGGACCGAAGCGTCCCTGGGATGCGAAGTTCTGCGTAGATACCGTAAAAAGATTTCAGGGAAGGATTCCTGTTCTTGGTGTCTGTCTGGGACATCAGGTGATTGGCCACTGTGCGGGAGCAGTAGTGGAAAAGGGCGTGTGTCCCATGCACGGAAAAGTAACAGAGATCCACAACCACGGAACAGGAGTGTTTGCAGGCCTGCCGGAGAAATATAAGGTGACAAGATACCATTCCCTGATTGTTCGGGAAGACAGCATCCCGGAGGAGTATCAGGTGGATGCGCTTTCTGATGATGGTGCTGTTATGGGAATTTCCCATAAAGCATTGCCTATCTACGGTGTGCAATTCCATCCGGAAGCCGTTCGTACGGAATATGGACATGAGCTTCTTGAGAATTTTTGCAGGATCGCGGAGGATTTTCAGAAGGAGGAGTAAAAATATGTACAAAAATCAGCGAAGAATAAAAGAACTGACCCCATACATCCCTGCAGCGGACATTTTCCGGATCTACGAGAGGGAACCCGGAGCAGCATTTCTGGATTCCTCCCTTGTCAATGAGCTGGGACATTATTCTGTGATCGGAAGATGCCCGTATCTGAAGCTGGTAAAGGACGGAGAGACCTTTACCATCAACGGAAGGCCGGAAACAGAAACAACCTTTGAAGACTATATGCGGGAATATTTAAATACCCATGAGGATAAAAATAGCAGCGGACTTCCCATCGTATCCGGCGCAGTAGGATATTTTTCCTATGATTACGGAAGAAAACAGATGGGAGTATCATCCGGAGAAAAGGATCTTGTGACTGTTCCGGAGGCAGTTCTGACGTTTTATGACTGTTTTATCATAGAAGACTGTCAGGAAAAAAGAACCTATCTTGTGTCAAACGGAATCAGTGCAGACGCTACAACAGAAATCGGAGCGATGGAAAAAGCAATCCGGGAATTTACAGAGGCGGGGAAACAGGAAGGATCGGAAACAGGGGAAAAAAAGGAATCCGGAAACAGGATGGTCACGGAAAATTCTCACCGTGAGAAATTCAGGATCCAGGTTCATCCCAACTTTGAGAAAGAAGAATACAAACAGGCAGTAGACCGGATGATCCGCTATATTATAGAGGGCGATATCTATATTGCCAATATGACGCAGCAGCTGACCATTGAAAGCGAAAAACCACCTCTGGATGTTTTTTATGATCTTCGGAAAAATAATCCGTCTCCTTTCGGCGGATATCTGGATTTCGGAGATTATCAGATCGTCTGTGCATCTCCGGAACGTTTTCTGAAGATGAAAGACCGTCATGTAAATACCCGTCCTATAAAGGGAACAAGAAAACGTGGCGTAACATCTGAGGAAGATGAAATGCTCCGTCGGGAGCTTCAGGATTCCGGAAAAGATAAGAGTGAACTTCTTATGATCGTAGACCTGGAGCGAAATGATCTGAACCGGGTGTGTACACCGGGAAGCGTGAAGGTAACCGAGCTTTTTACAGTGGAAGCATACGCTACGGTTTTTCATCTGGTATCGGATATTGAAGGAAAACTGGAAGACGGAAAAAATGTTATGGATCTTCTGAAGGCTGCATTCCCCGGCGGTTCTATTACCGGTGCGCCGAAATACCGTGCCATGGAGATCATTGACGAGCTGGAACACGGCAAGCGAAATCTTTATACAGGCTCTATCGGCTATCTGACACTGGACGGAAGCTGCGATTTCAACATCGTGATCCGTACAGCTCTTCATAAAAACGGAAAATATCACCTTGGCGTTGGCGGCGGGATCACAGCAGAGTCAGATCTGGAATTTGAGTATGAGGAGACTTTGCAGAAGGCGAAAGCGATCCTGGATGCACTGCAGTAGAGAAACATACAGAACGGTAAAAGTGAAAGGTTCTGTGGACAGATCAGAGAATCTGACAGGGACACTTCATAAGGAGGTCAGAGGAGATGAACAACATAACCTTAGACGAATGTTTTCAGTTCGGTCTGGGAGCATTTGAGACCATAGGAATAGAAAAGGGAACCCCCATACTTCTGGAAAAGCATCTGAAAAGACTGGAACGAGCGGCAGATTTCCTGAAGCTGGGTGATCCGGCAGTGCGTGGAATCACAGCCGAGAGGATCGAAGAATATCTGGAAGAACAAAAAAAACGCCCGGAGGTGCAAAAAGAATTTGACGGATTGGAACACTGTGCGCTGAAGCTCATGCTCACAAAGGAAAATGCAGTGTATTCTCTTCGTGCCAATCATTATACGCCGGAGAATTATGAAAAAGGCTTTATCATGGATGTCAGCAAGGTAAAACGAAATGAAACATCACCTCTTGTATATCACAAAACCATGAATTACGGAGATTGTATCCTGGAAAAACGAAATGCTACAGCAGCAGGAATGGATGAACGGTTGTTTCTGAATACAAAGAAACAGATATCGGAAGGGACAGTAAGTAATGTATTCTTTGTGCGAAAAGGCGTGATCTATACACCAAAAGTCAGCTGCGGACTTCTTCCGGGAATCCTCCGTGAATATCTCTGTGATACGGAAGCGGTGGAAGAAACCTATATCTATGTTCAGGATCTTAAATGGTATGAGGAATGCTTTGTCACCAATTCCCTGATGGGAATCATGCCGGTGCGTCAGATCGGAGGAATCCGGTTTGAGGAAGACAAAGTGACAAGGGAGCTGATGAGAAGATATCGGAAGATGGTCAGAGATACTGCGAATAAGAAACAAATCAGATAAATGTTATTGCGAAACTATCACATTCAGGAAAGGTGATGGAATGTGAAGACCCGGCTTTCCGGGAAATGTACCTGAGGATGGAGGTAATATAAACAGGAATTTGGAATGGTACATAGATTTATAACGGAATTTGAATGAAAGTGACCAATACAGTCAGGGATAAACGTGCATTAACCAGGGAAAGCTAAGGTTGATGCACGTTTTTTGTGCAAACTCAACCAAAAACGTTCATGAATTTTGTGAAGCAATTTGATTGACTTTGAATGAATTTGGAAGTATACTGAGTTCAATAAATGAAAAACAACAAAAAGCGGTCAAAAACCGCAGGATAAAAGATATGGGAGGAGAAAAAATGATCTGCACAGTTACTTTTAATCCGTCTCTGGACTATATAGTTTCCGTGGAGGATTTTAAACTCGGACTTACCAACCGGACAAGCTCTGAGCTGATGCTTCCGGGCGGAAAGGGAATCAACGTTTCCACCGTGCTGATGAATCTTGGAATCGAGAATACAGCACTTGGTTTCATGGCAGGATTCGTCGGAGATGAGATTGTAAGAAAGCTTGAGGAGATGGGAGTGAGATCTGATTTTATCAGGATCCCGGAAGGCGTTTCAAGGATCAACCTGAAGCTGAAATCTATTGATGGAACTGAGATCAACGGAATGGGACCGGAGATCAGCGCTGAAAAGGTTCAGGAGCTGATGAAGAAGCTTGACACACTGAAAGAGGGAGATGTGCTTTTTCTGGCAGGAAGTATTCCTTCATCTATGCCGGATGATATGTATGAGAAGATCATGGCGAGACTGGACGGAAAAGGCGTGATGATCGTTGTGGATGCAACGAGAGATCTTCTTGTAAATGTCCTGAAGTATCATCCGTTCCTGGTGAAGCCCAATAACCATGAGCTTGGAGAAATCTTCGGCGTAGAGCTTAAGAACCGTCGGGATGTGATCCCTTACGGAAAGAAGCTCCAGGAAAAAGGAGCCAGAAACGTGCTGATCTCAATGGCCGGTGAGGGAGCTGTCCTGGTAGCGGAGAACGGTCAGGTGTTTGAGAAACCGGCGCCGAAAGGAACACTGGTAAACGGCGTAGGAGCCGGAGATTCCATGGTAGCAGGCTTTATGGCAGGCTGGATGGAAAAACAGGATCACGAATATGCATTCCATATGGGAATTTCCGCAGGAAGCGCAAGTGCATTTTCTGAAAATCTTGCCACAAAGGAAGAGGTTCAGGCTGTATATAAACAGGTAACAGAGGGGTAAGGAAGAAAGGAGAAGGAAAGATGAGAATCACAGACCTGCTCGATAAACGGAGCATTTTACTGGATGCAGCACCGAAGAGTAAATCCGAAGCTTTGGATATGGCTGTTGATCTTATGGTAAAGAGCGAGAAGATCAGCGACAGAGAAGCTTATCGGAAACAGGTATACTTAAGAGAGGAAGAGAGCACAACAGGAATCGGTGAGGGAATCGCCATTCCTCATGGAAAATGTGACGCGGTAAAGAAACCGGGACTTGCTGCCATGGTAGTAAAAAACGGCGTGGAATTTGAGGCACTGGACGATGAACCGGTCACCCTTCTTTTCCTGATCGCGGCACCGAATACAGAAGATAACATTCATCTGGATGTACTCAGCAAACTTTCCGTGATGCTGATGGATGATAACTTCACAGAGTCCTTACGCAATGCTGGGTCTGTAGATGAATTTATGGAGATCATCGACAAAGCAGATGATGAGAAAAAAGACATCGACGAGAGACTGGCAGACACAGGAAGTTCCGAAGGAGCCAGAGCCAAACTGCTGGCAGTTACTTCATGCCCCACAGGTATTGCCCACACCTACATGGCAGCAGAAGGACTGGAAAAAGCAGCGAAGGCGAAAGACTGTTTCATTAAAATAGAGACAAGAGGCTCCGGCGGAGCAAAAAATGTACTTACGGATCAGGAGATCCAGGAAGCAGACTGCATTATCGTGGCAGCAGATGCCAAGGTCCCCATGGACCGTTTCGACGGAAAGAAAGTCATCGAATGTCAGGTTTCCGACGGAATCAGCAAGGCAGACCAACTGGTTGACCGTGCCATTTCCGGAGATGTTCCGATATATCATGCGGCAGCAGGCAGTCAGAGCTCTTCCTCAAATGCAAAAGCAGGCGGCGGAGCAGGCCACAAGATCTATATGCAGCTGATGAACGGTGTATCTCATATGCTTCCACTGGTTGTTGGCGGTGGTATCCTGATCGCCATTGCATTTCTGATCGATGGTTTAAGCGTAGATTTAAGTTCCCTTCCGGCAGA
>ERZ857750.1535-NODE-1535-length-25164-cov-2.813294_pt1 | contig 25164 bp, 20 predicted proteins | sample MGYA00519915_ERZ857750 | MGnify/ENA primary metagenome ERZ857750 (study PRJEB31778, sample SAMEA3449358) | human gut metagenome | biome: human gut; feature: human-associated habitat; material: faeces | place: United Kingdom | collected 2010/2012 ...
CCGGGCATCACTTTTTTCTGAGGAAAATGTCCTTCGAAATAGTATTCTGATTCCCTGACATATTTAATCGCGGTAATCTCGCCCTTTTCTTCATCCATTGACTCGATCTCATCAATCAGAAGAAACGGATCCCTGTGAGGAATGATTTCCATTATCTGCGCTCTGTCCATTAACGCCATATCAGCCTCCTGTCTGTCTATTTTCGTGCCGGCCTCTCTGCGGAATCCGCTTCGGCCGGCGTCTTTCGTCTGCGGCGGTCAATTTTTTAAATTTTACCATTCGCTCCACTTTTTAAATATGATAACGCCGTTGTGACCGCCGAATCCCAGAGAATTGGAAAGCGCGTACTCCAGATCCGCATTTCTGCCTTTCTTCGGAACATAATCCAGATCGCATTCTTCGTCGGGAACTTCGAGATTGATGGTCGCCGGAATATATCCGTCTTCCAGCGCCTTAACGCAGATAAACGCTTCTACCGCGCCGGCTGCACCGAGAAGGTGTCCGATCATGCTTTTCGTTGAGCTGACGGGAATCTCATATGCCGCCTCCCCGAATACCTTCTTAATGGCATTGGTCTCGAATTTATCGTTATACGGAGTACCCGTACCGTGCGCGTTAATGTAACTGATTTGCTCCGGCTGAATTCCCGCTTCGTTCAGAGCCAGTTCCATCGCCTTCGCATTTCCGGCGCCTTCGGGATCCGGCATCGTGATATGGTAAGCGTCAGACGTCGCTCCGTAACCTACGACCTCTGCATAGACATGCGCGCCTCTCGCTTTCGCATGCTCCAGATCCTCCAGAATCAGAAACGCTGCGCCCTCGCCCATGACGAAACCGTCTCTTTCTTTATCGAAAGGAGTAGAACATCTGTCCGGATCGGTACGCTTCGAAAGCGCCGTCATATTTGCGAAACCGGCGAAAGAAACGTCGGCGAAAGACGCTTCCGTACCGCCGGCAATCATCGCGTCGTAAGCGCCGCTCTTAATATTGCGGAAAGCTTCGCCGATAGCATGCGTTCCCGTGGCGCAGGCGGTGGTAATTCCCATGGAAATACCCTTTGCCCCCGTCTCAATGGAGATGTTTCCGGCGATCATATTGGGAATCGTCATCGTCACCATAAGAGGAGATACTCTGGAAACTCCCCGTTCAATCGCCTTTTTTGTCTCAGCCTCCAATGTCATGATTCCGCCGATCCCCGTACCTCCGATCACTCCGAATCTGTACGGATCCACATTTTCTCCCGCCTTAAGGCCGCTGTCCTCCATCGCTTCTCTCACAGCTACGATAGCATACTGAGAGGAGAGGTCCAGCCGCTTCGCGGCTCTTTTATCAGGAAATACGAAATCCTTGACCTCTGCGCCCATGCAGGCCTTATGTCCCGCCGTATCGAAATGAGTGATCTGGCCGATACCGTTTTTTTCATGACGGATACCGTCCCAGAAATCATAACTGTTGTTTCCCACCGGACCTACGACGCCCATTCCGGTGATTACTACCCTTTTTTCTGCCATTTCTGTCTATACCTCCTAAATCGGATCTGCTCTCTGCCCGTTGTCTGACCTTATAAAATCATCCCGCCGTCGACTCCGATGACCTGTCCTGTGATATAAGCCGCGCCGTCTGAAGCGAGAAACGCCGCGGCCTTAGCCACATCCTCCGCTTTTCCGTACCTTCCCAGGCTGATTTGTCCCAGTACCAGTTCTTTTTGTTTTTCGGAGAGAACGGTAGTCATATCGGTCTCGATAAACCCCGGCGCGATAGCGTTTACCGTGATATTTCTCTTTCCCAGCTCTTTGGAATTTGACAGCGTCATACCGATTACACCGGCTTTAGAAGCGCAGTAATTAGCCTGCCCCGCATTTCCTCTGACAGCGGAAATAGAAGAGAGATTGATGATGCGGCCATACCTTTTTTTAGCCATGTGCGCTGCTGCGTATTTCGTAAAATGAAACGTTCCCAGCAGATTTGTATCGACGACTTTCATAAAATCTTCCTGCGTCATTCTCAGCAGCAGTTTATCATTTGTTATTCCGGCATTGTTGACGAGGATATCGACCTTCCCGAATTCCTCAACCGCCTGTTTTACGGCCTGCTCTGCATAAGCTCCGTCGGCCACATCGCCTTTGGACGCGATGACTTTCGTACCGTACTTTTCCAGTTCGGCGGCGGCTTTCGCAGCGGCATCTTCATTGCTGCGGTAACAGATCATAATATCCGCACCCTGTTTTGCGAACTCCTCCGCGATCCCGAAACCGATTCCCCGAACACCCCCGGTAATAATCGCGCTTTTCCCTTTTAACATAGGTTTACCTCCTGTAATCTTTACAGGACAGACGCCCGTTACCACGGTTCCGTCCTGCAGTACCCGGATGGATTTCTTCTGAAGCGGAGAAACACATCCCCCGCTTTTTCCTGCGATGTACGCCCCGCTGTCATCTGTCTCTCCGGCAGAGTTCCGACAGTGCATTTTCCAGCGATTCCGCATTCTCTACGTTATATGTCCGGATTGTCTTATCGATCTTCTTTACCAGACCGCTGAGAGTCTTTCCCGGACCGAATTCGATGACAGTATCGATCCCCTGCGCTTTCAGATTTTCTACGGTTTTGACCCACTGTACCGGACTCATAAGCTGAAGCGCCATAGCGTCTGCGATATCTTCCGCAGTCTGAGGCGAGCTCAGATCATCTGCGCCGTTCCTGCGATATTCTGAAATCGGACGCGCCGTCAGGTTCGAGTAGACGGGGAAATCGCACGGCGTAATTTTTTTCGTCAGAATGAGACTGCGCATCTTCTCTGACGCCGGAGACATCATCGGGCTGTGAAACGCGCTGCCCACCGCCAGCGGCGTCACCCGCAGGCGCGCTTCCTTAGCGCTTTCCGTAAAGCGCGCTACCGCTTCCCGGTCTCCGGAAACCACAGTCTGAGTAGGAGCATTGATATTCGCTGCCACGAGAATCCCGTCCTGACGCGCCAGCTCTACGCATTCCCTGACTTTCACAGGATCTCCGATGGCAGCGGCCATGGTTCCGATATTTTCACCGGCCTTGTTTCTTCCGGCCTCGCCCATATAGCGACCTCTGTGTTCCATCAGTTCCACACCGTCGGCGATGCCAGAGATCACTCCGGCGGCCGTCAGCGCTGCATATTCCCCCAGACTGAATCCGGCCATCGCTGCGATTTCCGCATCCTCCGGTTTTTGCGCCTGAAAACGTGAAAAAAATTCCTCATAAGCCGCCATCGTCACCGTATAGACGCACGGCTGCGTATTTTCCGTAAGCTTCAGTTCCTCTGCCGTACCTTCAAAACACAGCTGCTTAATCTTTTCACCGGCCTCGTCGAACACCCGACGGCTCTTTTCGTACTTTTCATACAAGTCTCTGCCCATACCGGGGTACTGCGCCCCCTGGCCTGCAAACAAACAAGCGATTTTCATCTGCCTCGCCTCCCTTTCTGCACCTATTTGCCGAAATTACGTTCTGTAAGAACATTTCTTCTGCGGAAAACATCCGCCGCATCCGCCATGATATCTTCGATGATCTCCTGCGCAGTCTGTTCTTTTCTTACCAAGCCGGCGATCTGGCCGGACATGACAGAACCTCTCTCTACGTCGCCTTCCACCACGGCTCTTCTCAGTGCGCCGGTGCCCAGCTCTACGATTTTTTCCGGATCTTCTCCCCGCTTTTCCATCCGCAGCATCTCTCTCGTCATCTTATTTTTAATCACCCGGACGCTGTGGCCGGTACTTCTTCCCGTCACTACAGTAGAAGAATCCCTGGCATGGAGGATTTCATCCTTATACGCCTGATGGGCGTTGCTCTCTTTTGCCGTAACGAAACGCGTTCCCATCTGAACGCCCTCCGCCCCCAGCATAAATGCGGCTGCAAAACCTCTTCCGTCGCCGATACCGCCGGCTGCGATGACCGGGATATCCACCGCATCCACGACCTGCGGAACCAATGCCATCGTCGTAATCTCACCCAGATGGCCGCCGCTCTCCAACCCTTCTGCGATAACCGCGTCAGCGCCAACCTTCGCAACTCTCTTCGCGATAGCTACGGAACCCGCCACAGGAATGACCTTGATATCTCTTTCCTTCAGCCGCGGAATATATTTTCCCGGATTTCCGGCTCCTGTCGTGATCACTCTGATGTCCTCGTCGAGAACCATCTGCATGATATCGTCCACATATTCCGACATCAGCATGATGTTCAGGCCGAACGGCTTATCGGTCTTTTCTTTGCACGCCCTCACCTGGGCCTGAATCGTGTCGATATCCCACGGACCGCATCCGATGATTCCCAGGCCGCCCGCATTGCTTACCGCAGATGCGATCGATGCATCCGCTACCCAGGCCATACCGCCCTGAAAAACAGGATATCGAATTCCCAGCATCTCTGTAATTTTAGTGCTGAGCTGTGGTACTCCATTTTCCATATATTATCCTCCGAATCGTTTCTCTTTTATTTAGTTTGATAAGCAAAATATATTTAAGTATATCCCGACACGCCTTCCATGTCAAGGCTCACCTCCGTTTCCTCCGGTGAGGAAAAACATAAAAAACGGTCATTTTTTCATGGAATGCACACATCTGCCCAACCGCGCGCATCTAATGGCAGTAATAAAAATATCATCTGCAGAAAGGAATGTGAAAAAATGGATGAAAACAACAACAAATCCCGGGTAAACTACGGCCGTCGAGCCGGTATTTTCGGCGTCATCGGCAATTGCGTCCTGTTTCTGATCAAGTTTATCATGGGAACCGCCAGCAACAGTATCGCTGTCATCGCTGACAGCTTCAATAATCTCATGGACTGCGCCGGAGCCTGCATCACAATCATCGGCTTTCACATCTCGGGAAAAGGACGGGACAGCAGACATCCTTTTGGTCACGGCCGGGCGGAATACCTCTGCGGCCTCTTTATCGCACTGATCATCATATCTGCCGCTGTCTCTCTGGCGAAAAGCTCCGTCCAGCGTCTGATCTCGCCGGAGCCTCTTCACGTGACATCCCTGATGTTTCTGGTACCGCTGATCTCCGTATCGATCAAAACATTTCTGATCATATATATCACGAAAATAAATAAAAAACTGAATTCCTCCGCGCTGCGGGCCGCTGTTCGGGAAGACTATGCCGATATGCTCATCACAGCCCTCACCATATTTACGCTGATCGCGGCGCCGCACACCGCACTGCCCATCGACGGAATCGCCGGCCTTATCATCGCGGTCTTTATCATGTGGTCCGGACTCACCGCACTGAAAGAAAACATGGATCTTCTCATCGGCACCGCCGCCGACACCGGGCTTTCCGAGGACGCCAGAGCCGTTGTCCTCGAATATGACGTCTTTGAAAAAATTCTTTCCTTTACCGTACACGATTACGGCCCCTCCGCGAAACTGGCCGTCATCTGCGTATCCCTGAATCACGGATGCTGCGGTGAAGCCGGCTGTGTCTCCGCCGCCGTCGCGGAGGTATCAAAACGTCTCAGCGAAAACCTGGGACTGAGCTGCGTAATCTACTGTGACCCGAAAGAGATCTGACTGCGGCGTCTTTCCCGAAATCAAAAGGCGGCAAAGACGCCGCATAATCTCCGGAGACAGCAGGAAGTACTTCTGCGCCGCAGCCGTTCTTCTCGATGTCCGGCGGAAAAAGAACTTCTCTGTCCGTCCAAAAAAAATCCGAAGTCTTACAGATCCTGCAAGACTTCGGATTTTTGATTCTGCCGTCCCGGAAATACCGGGCCGGCGTTTCCGAATTTAAGGTATCTCTGTCTCTCTCACTCTTAACATTGGCCATTTTTTGCACAAAGAAACCTCTTTCGTATAAGATCCTATTAAACTATCAAAGTTTTTCACCGATGGATACCGCTGTACAGAAAAAGAAAAAATATGCCATATCTTTCACACCGCTGTGATATTCCCCGGAAAAAATTAACTCAGAAAATACTCAGCATAGTACCCTTCTTCCTCCGGTTCAGTATGCCACGCATATCTTTCGATCAGCCGATAACGTCCGTTGTCATACTCGATCTCTTCCCAAAAACTCGGATCCTTGGCGGAACAGCCGTTGGCTTTTCCGAATCTCACCGCCTGATAACTTTCGAATTTCTCCATCTTCGCCGGTTTTCCTTCCGCCTGCAGTTTCTTTAGCCTCTGAAGCGCTTCCCTCTCATCGGTATAAACATTCAGATCCTGATCGAGACTCTCGAGATAGACTGCAAACAATTTCTTCATAGAATTCCTCCTCTGTACGACTTCCGCAGCCGTCCGGAGCTTTCTGCGGGCGGCTCTCTGTGTATATTATAATATATTTCTTTGTATACCGCAAGAAAAATAATAAGCATGCATATTATTTATCCTGTCCCCGACTTTACCGCCTATCATTTCCGCAACCATAAATATATGCACCATCCCCGTCATTTATTCATAGTATAAATCAACACGATACAGAGCAGGCAGAAAGCCGTCAGAGAAAGCGGATGCTTACCGCCCCCGGGCGGCCGTGCCGACGATATGAGAGGAGAATACTTATGTGTAGCAAATGCAACAACCAACACACAAAATGCTGCCGCCCCATATGTCCGGATGTTTCCTGCTGGTGCAGACCTGTTCTGATCACCCCATCGAGACCAGAAAGCGGCAGCTGCGGCTGCCAGAATAACGATAACTGCGGATGCGGCTGCCAGAACAATGACAGCTGCGGATGCGGTGAGAAGAAAGAAAACTGCAGATGCCGTAAATGCTGGCGGCCTCCGACGATGATAGCGCCATGCAACACGTGCAGGCCGCGGCCTCCGAGACCTCCAAGACCTCCGAGACCTCCGTTCCGGCCGTGCGACCGCTGCGATCAGCCTTACTGGCCGATCCAGCCGCTCTAATGTGCAGGCCATTCCCGCCGCTGCAGAGCTGGGGCTGTATTCCGTGCCCGCCGCAGGAAGAGAACAGATGCCACTGTCCTCCGAAAGATTCCTGCCGCGAAATACCGGACTGTCCGCCCCCGCGCTGCGAACCACCGCACTGCAGACGGCCGGGCCCGGAAATCTGTATCAGCCGGCCCTGCGGCTGCGACAGCCGTCCTCAGCCCTGCAAATGTCCTCCGTGTCCCCCTCCGGAGCCTTGCAGAGAGGACTGCTGCAGTCCGTCCGGGAATTCTGACCTGCGGCGCATCATCGATCTGCTCTGTCAGATACTCGATAACCGCCGCTGCTGACGGTTCCGACGGATGACAGATCTGTCCGAAGCTCAATTCCGAAATATAAACATACAATCGTTACACTTGGATTCCCTGCCCTGCACGGACAGTAGACGCAGACAGACGCCCATCCGATTCGCAGAAGTATATTCGCAGAAAACAACGCAGCCCTAAGATGAATTATTTGATGAAGTGAAGAATAAAAACGGTATGCGACATCGGATTCCCGTGTCATATCGGCCGGAAGCTTTTTTCGAAAATCTCCGGACTGAATGTCTGAGACAGACCGGCTTGGTATCTTACCGCCGGCACACAAAGATACGCATCTGCTTTCAGCCGGAAAATTTCTGCAGCGCTGAATCAACCGCATGACTACGGAGCTTACATCAGAAAAAGAAACTTCCCATGCGCTGCAGACTGTGAGCTTATGCACATACCTGCACCGACTCCTGACTCCAATGGTCCGACATCCGCTGAGGAAAAAACACCATTTACATCACTCACCGTACTGAAATTCAAAGCTAAAAATAGTTAGCACAGCCTGACTCGTATCGTGTTTTATACGCATCGTCAAATGACGATGCGTATTTCTTATAGAGCAAAAAACAGTACGGGAGCGATTGTAAGTTCGCTCCCGTGCCGTTTTGCATTTGTTTTGGTTTTGTTTCGTGTTCGTTTTACTTTTGATTTTTGTTGGAGAGATTTTTATGAAAAGAATTCTGCAGCAAGGATTCGTTTTTGTCTTCCTCCCTGCTACGTGTATATAGTACCGCCGCTTTGTGATGAGTTTGTAAAGCTCTCCTGAAGAATTAATAAACAAAATCCTACTAAAATACTACGCCGCCATATCCCCCATCATCGGATTTCAATCTGACACGCATCCATCGCTACAAGGGCGGTCCGGTGACTTTCCGGCGTCACCCCGGCACAGCAGTCCGAATGGACGATTATCGATGCTTCCGGAAACGCCGCTTTGCAGATCATCGCGTTTGAAATCACACAGATATCTGTACATAATCCGGCAAGATGAATTTCCTCCGGAGGTTCTCCGCCGCTCTTTTCAAGGAGAATCTTCGGAAGGCTGTAGGCCCCGAATGTGGTTTTATCTACGACCGCAGCTCCCGGACTCATGCACGCGGCGACTTCGCCGCAGATCTGCCAGCCGGCAGTCCCTTCGATACAGTGCGGTACCGGCAGTTTTCCGCCCTCCTGTGTCTCAAGATAATTCTCCCGATGCGTATCTCTGGTATAAATTACATCTCCGTCAAAACCGCGGATCAGCCGGCACACAGGCTCAACGATACCGAGAGCCTCCGGCGTTCCCAGCGCCTGCGAAATAAAATCATTCTGCATATCGATAACGAGTAGATATTTCATCTCCGCATTTCCCCTCCTTTACCGTGCGTAAAACACCGCCTACAGTAATATGACATTCCTCTTAATATTAGTTTAACACGTTTCCCTCCAGAATACGCCATCTTTCTGAAATGAAGATGAAACATAGACAGATCATTCACAGGATGGATTTTCATCGGCAATAATAAAGGAACGACTGCAGTCTTGCCCAGAGCGAACGACAGGCGGGACATTATTCTGAAACATCTCCTTCATGATAAGAGGATCGCTTTTTTTATTATCTTTCCGTTAAAATAAAAGCAACCATTGGGCCCGTACTGACTTATTTCGCTTATCACTACTCTATTATGAAAGGAACCATTATGACAATCAACGCCATCAAAGACGAATACCTCCGCATCTGCCGTTTCGAAAGGAAATTATCCCCCAACACAGTAAGAGCTTACGCTTTTACACTGCAGGATTTTTCAGACTTCCTGAAATCAGTTCGTCTGACGGAAATAGAAAAGGTTACAAAAAAAGAAATTCACGCTTACATTCAACATCTAAACAGCCGTTTGAAACCGACTTCAGTTCTTCAGAAAAAAGCCGTCTTACACGCATTTTTTGAATACGCTGTGGCGGAGGAATTCATCGAGCATTCCCCTTTCGACCATGTAAATATCCGGATAAAAAAACCTTCTCTCCTCCCCAAGTCCCTCAGCGAAACGGAGATCAACCGCATTATCAACGCCGCTTACGACGATGAAATCGGTCAATGGGATGGAAATTCCGGCATAGAACGCATCATTCACATGCGAGACTGTCTGATTCTCGAGACAATGTTTGCTACAGGTATGCGCGTTCAGGAACTCTGCGACCTTACGGCAAAATGCATAGATTTCAGTTCCGGTACGATTCGAATCATAGGTAAAGGCAGCAAAGAGCGCAAAGCCTATATCGTTGAACCCGCGATTCTTATGCTGTATCAGGATTATACCGCCCGACGTGCGCTGCTGGGGCTGAACGACCCCCATATTTTCATTACACGCCGCGGCTGTAAAATGTCAACGCAGTGCGTCCGTCTTCTTTTGGAAAAATACACCTGTATGGCTGGAATACCAAAGCACGTCACCCCACACATGATCCGTCATACTTTTGCAACGCTGCTACTCGAAGAAGGCACAGATATTAAATTTATTCAGGAATTGCTCGGGCACAGTTCCATCACCACCACTCAAATCTACCTTCACATCAACGAGCGTGCAATCCGAAATACGATAACCGAGAACCATCCCCGCAGCCGTATGAAAATCAACAGCCCCTATGCCGGCTGTTCCGACGCTGCCCTTCTAACCTTAGAAAGCTAATCCCTCTTGACAGCTTTGCTGTCCGACTCTTATGGCCGGAAATTTTTGCGTGACATAGAATTCAAATATAAATCAAAGTCTTCCTTATATCGTATATTTCTTATTTACGAATTATTTTCATCCATACATATGGAGGGTCTTCTCTACCATCGCTGATTTCCAGATCTCCGCCTCCGACAAATACAAACCCGCCGCCATCCGCATTATAGAATATATCTCAAAATCTTCTGAAAAAAATGTCAAATTATCTTCAGAAGGGGCGGATAGTTTGTGCTAAACAGAAAAATTATTGCTCCCTTCAAAAGAATTCTATCAAGGAGGATTGAAAGATGAGAATCAAAAAAGGCTTAGCGCTTTTTCTGGCACTGGCGATGATCATTTGCCTGATGCCGGCGAGCGCATTTGCTTCGACTACAGCTACCGTAGATAAGGTTTACGCAGTCGCAGCAGACACCGATATGCCGGAAGTGTATATCGATCTTAAAGTTACCAGTCCAAAAGGAATCGCTGAGGACGAAGTGAATAAGTTTAAACTTAATCTCGAAAACGCAGAATGGACACTGGATACGGTAAACGATACAGAGATTGCTAAAGCGGTGAAACTTACTGATCTCAATGGGGGGAATATCGGTACATTAACAGCTACCGCTACTTCCGAGACAGCTACTACACTGACATTTACTGCAAGCAAGGCGATCGCGAAGGACGAGTATATCAGATTAGCTCTGAAGCTTACATCCGGTACAGATGAAGGTGCTGTAAAAGTTGCGATCGACGGTCTTGATTCTGCAGTTTCCAGTCAGACACTGACGGTTGCAAATGTGGGCTCCGGCACGACAAAAGCTGTCGTAACAGGAAAAGTCAAGACTTATGAAAGACAGGATTTAGAAGCTGCTACAGTTGAGATCTCCGAAACTGCGGTCAATTCTATCACAACATCCCAGATCGTAAAGATGACGCTTCCTAAAGGAATCACTTGGAAAGGTGTTCATGTCAGCGGAGACTTGCTGGGTGTGACTGCTGGTAATGCGAGTTTCGGATTAGACGAAAGCGATGCTCCAAACGATTTCGCACTGAAGTATTATCTCACAAACGACGATAGAACGATGTATCTTAACATCCCGGTTAAAAACGATGACAAGTCACGTCAGTCTATCGTTATCACTCCGAAAGTGACGATCGGAAAAGATGCTGTCAAGGGTGATATCGCTCTGAACATCGCAGGTTATAAAGCTACAGATGGCAAAAACCTCATCGCAGACGAATCCGATCTTCTCATCGCAAAATACGGCGATGAAGCGGTTACAGTTTCTACAGCTGACGAAGAAAATCTTCCGGAAATCGTAGCCGGTTACCTTCAGGATAAAAAAGACAAGGAATTCGTATTACAGGTAACATTTAAGGAAAGCCTGCCTGGTTCCTTAGTCGGCGGCAGATTTATCGACTTTGATCTTCCGGATGAAGTTCAGGTCGTAGACAGTAAACCGATCAAAGCATACGTAGGCACGGGTTCTTCCAGTTATACTAAGAATTCCGTAAGCGCTTCCTCTGCGATTGATATCAGTGAGGGCACTGCAAAAGACAGATCTGAATTTACATTTACAGTACCGTCGGTCAAATCCGGTCTCAGCAACTGGGATCCTGACAAGGCAAATACACTGACCTTATATATCCCGGTAACAGTCCAGGCTGATTTCTCCGGCGATATTAAGATGAATATCAAGGGCGCGAGAGCCGGTGTTGAAGATACAGATCTTGTCGTTGGTAAGGTAATCTCTCCGATTACAGTAACCGCAGACATCACAAAAGTGGTAAACGGAGCTCAGAATCAGGCGACTGCCGATATCACGATCAAAGAAAATATTCCGGGTTATCTCACCAGTGATAACAAAAAGAATGGCGTGGAACTTTTAGTAGACACATTAAATCTTTCAAACGGCGTATCCTTCACAGATGCGACGGCTGAAGTGACAGAGGGAGATTTATTAATCAAGAATTTTGATGCTGACGGTACGACGATGACATTCGAAATCAAAGATACCTCTACTAAAGTATCTACCATTAAGATCAGTGATGTAAAGGTTGCTATGTCCCGAATCCTTCCAGAAGGAAAGTATGACTTAAAGGTAGCCGGATCTGCACTGATCGAAAACGGCGTTTATAACGATGACGCATTCAGCACGAAAGAAAATGTATACGCAGCTACCGTTCCTTACATCAACATCACCACAGGTGCGGATTCCCAGGAAGGTATCAACGCTACTTTCGTAGTAGGGGAAAGCAAGTATACGAATAACGGCGTTGAGGTGGTTATGGATGCAGCGTCCTACATCGCAAACAACAGAACGTATGTGCCGATCCGTTATATCGCAAATGCGTGCGGCGTTTCCGATTCGGACATCGTATGGAGCGACGCAAACCGTACGGTTACATTAACAGGCAAAAACACTGTCGTTAAATTAACTGTAGGAAGCAATATTATCCAAACTTCTACGGGTACAGTAACTGCGGACGTACCTGTTGTCATCAAAGACAACAGAACATATCTTCCTGCAAGATTCGTCGCTAACGCATTCGGCGCAGAAGTTACATGGGATAACGCTACGAGAACTGTTACGATTGCAAAATAAATCACAGCGGTCAGTTTTGCTGACAGAATAACGGACTACGCCATTGTAGTCGCAGAGGAGGACGGACTCGATGGGTTCGTCCTCTTTTTATCTTGCAGAAATTTCAATATGCAGTACAGTTCTGATATCTTTCCTCGAATATACAGACTTGAAGATTGTATTTTCCGATTTCTCAGGAGAGAGCCGTACTCCCTCTGCTCGCCTCTGAGAAACAGATGTTTTCCGATATTGCTTATCCTTCGCACATTCTGATTATAGTCGTTCCTGTTTGAAAATACCGTGGATGATATGCGAAAAAAACAGCATATTTCCGGGAAACATCTCCATTAATTTATCCGGAAAGGGAAACACATGAAAAAGAAAACATTTTTGCTCTTCGGCATGATCACCGGCCTGATTATAGGTGTGGCAGTCCCGTCGTTTGCCGAAGATGCAGTAAAACACGTTACGGCGGCAGTTAATGAAACCTTTCAGATCGAAGTCGATGGCGAAATGACGGATCTTCCGGAAGGATATGAACTCTTAGTATATCAGAATCGCTCCTATCTTCCGCTGAGAGCTGTAGCCGATATGGTAGGCGCTGATATCACCTGGCAGGAAGACAGCCGCAGGATTCTGATTCAGCAGAAAAAGAATATCTGCGATAAGATCGATACCACAGCTTCAGGAAAATTGCCTCAGAGTATAGAAACTCTGGATTACAAGATTACAGCCTCGGCGCTGATGAAAGACGATCAGGAAGGAACGAGGCTGTATCTGCATCTGAAAAACAAAGATGAGAGCGTGCTCCGTCTGGATCAGGAGAGCGTCGTCTTTATAACAGATTCAATAGAGTATCCTTATTCTGCGATTGACAGCCTGAATTACGATAACCGCTGGTATACCATCTGTCTCGAAAAGGACGAAGAGGCGGAGGGCTATCTGCGGCTGCCAAAGAAATTAGCGGGTAGCCGAAATGTCAAGATTATGCTGAATCTCACGCAGGATGGAAACTCTGATCCCATCCCTGTCACCTTTTATTTAGAGGAATGTTAAAAAGGAGTGTACAAGTGTTATTTCCCACCTCTGATCCCGATCATAATTTCGGCTCTGCATGCGAAACAGAATACCGAAGACAAAACATGATCAAAACTCAAGGATCCGCCGTGTTCGAGATTCTCCGAAAGACGGCAGCAGGATTGTTCGCTGTCCTGATCATCTCATCACTGGCGTTCTCGGTCTCCGCCGCTGAAGTAAATTCAACGGCAGCAGGACAATACCGTCCGTCTTCCGCGATTACAGTATATATCAATGACCTTCCGCTGACTTTTGATGCGGAACCCGAGCTGATCAGCGGAACAACTTTCGTGCCGGTGAGACCGATTTTTGAAGCGCTGAATATCGACTTTCAGTGGAGCGATATCCGCAGAGAAGTTACCGCAGATAATGGAACAGAACGGATTCATTTTAAAATCGGCTCCCCTACGGCAATCCATAACTCCGAGATAACGACACTCCCCTGCGCGCCTTACCTGAAAAACGGCAGAACCATGATTCCGCTGCGTTATCTCAGTGAGGCGCTGGGATTTCATGTCGAATGGGACGAAACACAAGGCCGGATCGACGTCAAAAGTACGAAACTCAATCAGACAGCAGATTCAGAATTTGAAAAGGATACGGTTTACAGTATTTCCTCAGATGAACCAGTCTCCTCGTCTTTTGGCAACGGTTATGCGATGTCGGTTTTGGGACAGAATGCGATTCTCACATACAATGAAGCTCTGCAAAAAGGAATCTCGTCAAGCACCGCGTGCAAAAGCGCCCGTCTCAGTTTAAAACAGGCACAGCAGCAGATAGAAGAATTCTATGACATGTATTCTCTGAACTATAACGTAACGATAATGCAGACACGAAAGGAATTGAATCTGCTCAGCGGCTGGAGTGAGCGGAATGTAGTCGTTACAGAGGAACAGACCGCTTACAGTATTAAAAACGATATGGATGCAGTCAGTCTGAAGCTCATCGAACGGGAAAACAGAAAAGATGATTTGGCCTACGCCCAAAAGTGTTTTCAGCGGGATCTTCTTAAATTTCAGGCAGGAAGCATCAGCCAAAGAGAACTCACCGAAAGCGAAGGGAACGTGTCTGCCGCGGAGAAACAGATAAAGATCTGCGAAACCGAGCTGGAAAGTCTGTATGATAATCTGTCGGGCAGTGTTTCCGGAGATTTTGGTTAGTACCCTGCTCTGGAATTTAAACAGGAATACCGGCCTGCAGACGAAATAGATCTCTCGTCATGGTGTGAAGAAGCAATCGAAACGGACCCCTATCTGTGGTATCTCAAAAACAGCGTAGACGATGCAGATTTTAAGCTGCAGACTTATGAGTATAATGTCGGAGGAAAAAGCTACGAACTGACACAGATGGATCTGACAAAAGCCAGGATAAATTACAACGGAGTGAAGGCGAACCTGAAAAAGGAGATTTACAGCCGTTACCGTCAGCTGAAACAGATCGAATACAACATTGAAATGCGGAAAGAGCAGAAGGAAAGTCTATCGGCTAATATCGATACAATGCGCACACTCTATGACGCCGGGGTACAATCCAAACAGGCATTGGAAGAAATACTGGAAAAAGAACGAGAGGTTTCTTTTCAGCTGCTGACTTTGAATAACAGCCATTCTCAGCTGAGAGCAATTTTAGAAAAACCTTACCTTGCGCCGACCTATATGACCGTCACACAATAAACTTAATATAAGACAAATTTAATGTGTCGAATAAATGGAATGATATTTGTAATTATGCGAACAATTATTTTTCACCTATGGAATCAGATGCAGCAGGCCGGTTATTGCGAAAATTCAGACAGATCAGCTGTATCCGCGGATTTATGATTCTGACAATCGCTTTTCCCCGTAAAAATCCATATTCCCCTGTTATTTTCCTGTTTTATGGTAGATAATGGGAAAATTTAAAAAATTTTAAACTTAGGTCAAACATGGGTAATAAAATATAGAAAGTATTGTAGAATAATTACAAGAACAGAAAGTGCTAAAATATATTTCATTGAAATCCAGAAATTGGTGCATGCTAAATTTCTATCATAAGATGCCATAATTTTCGTGTCATTCCACAAAATATGTGTTATAATAATATGCAAAGCAATTAATTTGCCTTAAAAATAACCGATTGTCTGTTCGCATAGATATTATGGCCTCAAAAGCTATTCATCGTTGCTGCGGCATAATCATAATCCGGCGGTTAAAGGAGTCTGTCGATGGATATGGGAAATGAAAAGAAAAAGTATGTCTGCATCTATATGTTAAAGGGTATGCTGCGAACAAGCATCGCCGGGGATACGCTCCGCGAGGTTTATGATTTGCTCGAGATGAAGGAAGTCGTGTCTGGACCGGCTGACGGGCTGACAGATCAGGAAATACTCGATAAGATCTACAGAGACTCCGCAAAGACGACCGGACGCCTCACAGTATATAAGTTCGATGAGAACTATGATCCAGAAACTGCGGACGAATTCGACGATGAATATCTCGTCTGCAGAGATGGTATTTTATAATTGAATAACAGTTGCTTATTAAAGCTTCGTGATGATTTCATGAATCATCAAAATTTTCCTGATGTAAAGGGGATCGAAACAGGGCATCTTTTTTCTGAGGGGTTTCTGTCTGAAATGACAGAGCCTTTTGTACCGCAAACAAATTCTTACGATTCTAAGATGTTCCTGATTTCGGTCTTCTTTTATTTTTTGTCTTAAAAAGCACCTGTCGGATTATAAATTCCGGCAGGTGCTTTTTCACACATTAGTGCAGAAAGAGATATTCGATCGTGCTTATCCCGGCAATGTTTTCTCTGTCAGACTGTCGCGCGGAAATGCTTACAGCATTGTTTTGCGCAGTTCTTCCGGTGTTTTAGGCGACAGATATGCCGGCGCTATGTCAAATACCGTTTTTGCTCCTGACTGGCCTTCCTGCTGGAGACGATATGCAGCGCGGGCGTAGGCTACGAGTACCGAAGATGTAAATTCCGGATTGGAATCTAACTTCAGACTGTATTCGATCACGTGTTTATGTTCGTTTTCCCAGCCGGTCTGACCTGTGCGAATGACAAAGCCTCCGTGAGGAAGACCTCCGTGTTCACGAAGAAGCGTTTCTTTATCAATGAAATGAACCGTAGTGTCATACTGATCAAAATAATTCGGCATCTCTTTGATTTCTCTTTCAATGCGAGTCTTATCTGCGCCGTCTTCCACAGCAGCAAAAACCTCACGGGTGTGTTTCTGGCGAGTTGTCAGAGAAGGCCTGTCCCCGCGGCGCACGGCCTCCAATGCGGTCTCTACGGGAATCGTATATTGTCTGGCGTCGATGACGCCTTCGATTCTGCGGACTGCATCGGAATGTCCCTGACTGACTCCTTTCCCCCAAAAAGTGTAATCGCTGCCGTTTGGCAGGATACATTCTGCGTATAGACGATTGAGAGAGAACATGCCCGGATCCCATCCACAGGAAATGACTCCCACTTTTCCGGAAGCTTTCGCAGCAGAATCCACAGCCGCAAAATGTTCCGGAATGCGCGCATGAGTATCAAAACTATCGATTACATTAAACATCGACACAAACTGCGGTGTCTGAACCGGAAGATCTGTAGCGCTGCCTCCGCAGAGAATGAGAACATCAATTTCATCTTTCATCTTCTCCGCGTCGCTGATAGAAAGAACTGGCACTCCCTCCGTTTTGATCGAGATATTTTCCGGATCGCGGCGTGTAAACACAGCTCTCAATTCAGTATCCTGATTCTGGGAAATGGCACATTCGACACCTCTTCCCAGATTTCCATATCCTAAAATTCCAATTTTTATTGTCATTTTTGACTCCTCCAGCGTATTTAATTTTTAATTTTCTTATTTTAGAATTGAATTCTAATCTGAATTATAACATGCTGTTTTTGATTCATCCACAGCATAAATCATTTTTACTCCTGCTTTCGGAAAGAAAAATACAATACGGCGTTCATATTGATTTCATGGGGATTTATCTGTATCCCGCATCGAGCAGGTGAAGACAAACAGGCTTAAATCATTTGCCTGCCGTTAGCTCAAACATGAGTAATCCATGAAATGATATGATAGACGAGACAACAATATGGACGACAAAGGAGAATCTAAAATAAAAAACAATTCTGCTTATAGATATCTCCTGGAGTCTTCCGGATCTGCAGAAAATCGACGTAGAGATGAAAACGGATAAAAAACACCCCTTTCACTCTGTAAAGAAAATTTTTTAGAACTTATTCATCGTGTCCGCAAGACTCATCCGGACTGCAGGCATCCGGATTGTGTTTGAGTGTTCCTTCGATATAAGCTTTTACCGCTTCGTCAGCAGAGCCTTCCACCCCCGCGAAAAGCTGAACATCTGACATTTCAAGTCCTAATGCAGCCCCCGGTTTGATATTGCCGCAGATAACCGCGGCAGCGCCATTTGTGTATATGACCCGCGCTATCATAGAATGTCCTGCAGAAGACATATCAACTACGTCAGTGGATACTACGGCATTGTTTTCTACTTCATAAATTTTTACACATGTGCACTGTCCAAAGTGCGGATGCACATTTCCATCTTCATATGCGACTGCAATTTTCATACTTTATTTCCTCGATATAAAATAATTTTCAATATAACTAATTCGGAAACACAAGGACTCCATCGTTAAAAGCGGTAAGCTCAGGACAAAGTGAGTTCCGAAACTCCTTCTATCATAATACCTCTTTATTATTTATGAAACAATGGCTATTTCATATCAGCAGCATTATTGCAGGATTACAGTACACGCGATATAATTCCTCCGCTGGTATTATTTTCACTTCCTATCAGCGATATACTACGATATATCTTAAACCTCGAAAATCACCTCTGTCACCGTTTTTCCCATCCCATCCATAGTTCGCTCCCAAACATCCCAAACACCCTTCAAATCCCCTTCATCTCTTGCAAAAATGTCAAATTATCTTCAGAAGGGGCGGATAGTTTGTGCTAAACAGAAAAATTATTGCTCCCTTCGAAAAGAATTCTACAAGGAGGAATTGAAACATGAAGAAAGTACTTTCTATCGTACTCTCTCTCGTCATGGTTATCTGCATGATGCCTGTTATGGCTTTTGCAGCGACCTCTAATGCGGCTTATTCCGACATTAGCGGCGAGAAATGTGAAGGTGCTGTAAATGTTTTGGATGCATTAGGCGTCGTAGACGGCTATGAAGACGGCACTTACAGACCGGATCAGACAGTTACGAGAGCAGAAATGGCAAAATTGATCATCACAGCTCTCGGTGTAGCGGATTATGCTTCTGCTACAAATTCCAGCTATTCCGATATGGCGCTTGCACAGTGGGCGATCCCATATGTTGAATACGCTACAAATCTTAACATCGTAGAAGGTGTCGGCGGCGGCAGATTCAGCCCTGGCAATCCTGTTACATATGAGCAGGCAGCTACGATGATCGTAAGAGCTCTCGGATTTACCGATGAGTGCAACGAAATGAACGGAACATGGCCTGCAATCTATGTACAGAAAGCGACTGCACTGGGTCTCTTTAAAGATGTAGCGGGCAGCAACTATGGTACGGGTGCTAACAGAGGCGACATCGCGATCATGCTCTACAATGCGTTAGATATCCCTCAGGTCTATGCTGACAAAGACGGCGCGACATTAAATAAGCGCGGTGAGGCATATACAGCTGCAAACGGTGTAACTCAGTACAACTATGTTACGATGATGTCTACCCTGAACAAGGACGGCAGCTCGAAGTATGCGGTTATTACCAGTGAGATGGCAGACAACGCTGTAACTAATATTAGACCATATATCGGCGCTGCAGCAAAGGTTACTAAAGATAAGGATGAACGTGTCATCGCAGTAGGCGATATCAAGACAACTTTCTTAACAGGTAAGGTTTCTGCTGATGGAAAGAAATTCACTGCAAATGATGTAGAGTATACATTACCAGTAGCTGCGGGTTATGTAGATATCGATGAACATACTGGTGGAAAGAAAAGCGGTAATGCTGATAAGATCACGAATGGTGAAAATAATTCAAACGCAACCGCATTCACAGGTGGTGAAAAAGCTACCATCGCAGCTAAGGTTTCCGGAAAGACAATTAAGGAAATCTACTCTGTAGCTACATGGGAAGCAACAAATGCTGATATCGTATCTGAAAGCCAGCTCAACACGATCAAGAGCAAGAAAGCTCTTCTCGGATCTGAGTTTGCTTTAAACGATGACAATGAAATCGATACGGATTCTTTCGAATTAGTCGGTGTGGATTCTTTAGATAAGATTGAAAAGGATGACGTTGTATATGTTTATGCTTCTTCTACAGCAAAGAAAATCACTCGTGTAGCAGTAGGTCAGAAGACAGTAACAGGTAAGCTGACAAAGGTTACCAACAAAGAAAAGTATACTGTTGACGGCACGGAATACAAAGTTGCTGAAAAAGAAGTCGCTGGTATTTCTACATCTTCGACGGACTATGTCAAAGCGGGAGACACTGTAACGCTGACATTAGACGTTTACGGAAACATCTATAAGCTGGAAGCTGACTCTGCAAACAGAGCATATGCAGCTGTATTAAAGCAGGGTAAAACAGAAAACGCTTATGACGAAGAAACATATTCTCTCCAGTTCTTAAATGCGGAAGGCGAAACTGTAGTTGCCAATGTAGATAAGGACTACGCTGCTAAGTATAAAGCAGTGATGGGTGATACAGTAGGTGCAGTTCAGGCTGTAACTATCGTTAAGTACCACCTGAACTCGTCCAATGAAATCGATTTCATTGAGAAGGTTACGATATCGACTCAGGAAGAGGAAGAGAAAAAGAAGGTTTCTTCTTCCGGATATTACGATGGTTATGAATTAGCAAGCAATGTTGTAATCTTCTCCTACAACGGCAGTGATTACAGCAAAGATGACAACTATACTGTTGTAGCACGTGAAGATGCGATCGGTAAGGAGTTCAAGGCAGTTTATGCAAAGAATGCTGACGATAAGATCGTTCTGATGGTAGCAGATGATCTGGTAGCTTCTGATGTCATCTATGGTCTCCTCGCAGGCTACGGCAGCAACGATTCCGACGCCGGCTACTATGTAGACATCCTTACACCGAACGGTGAAATAACATCTTACAACTGCTCTCTGACTGCCCGGAACGAAATCATCAATATGGCAGGTTTCGATTATCAGAATCTGTTAGGTTTCAAGCTCAGCAGTAACAATGAAATCAAGAGCGGTAAGATTGCGAAGGTAGTAACAGGTGTTGAAGCTACTTTAGGCGGAGACGATGTCCTTGCTGAGGCAGGAACTGTAGACAAGAACGAAAATGGAAGACTCACTTTAACAGGTGCGGATGCCGGTTCTTACGCATTCAAGGATGCTATCGTTTACAAGTATAACGCTGATAAGGATGCATACGAAGTAGATGAAGATACTGCAGTTGTAGAGAAGGGCGATAAGGTAGCGATCTTCGACATCGAAGGCGAAGACAAGGTATATGATGTCATCGTTAAGATTAAGAATGATGATGCGGCTCTCTTAGCAAAAGTTAAAGCTTCTGGAGCTACTGCAGACGACTTCGCTAAGGCAGGCATCACAGGTGTGACAGCAGCAAATGTTGATGATGTGAAGAAGGTTGTTGTGGCAAATACTGCACGAGTTGACGATTTAGCTAAAGTTCAGGCTTGTGCAGATTTAGTAAATGCAACGCTGAATTATGAGTCTGCTGTAACACTTAAAAAGTCACAGCAGGTAAGTGGCGATCTTACAGGTTTAGTCTTAGTGAAAAAAAAGGCTGATACTGCCGCTGACAGCTATGGTAAGACATTTGCTCTTGATACAACGTTAGACACTTATTTTGATGTATCTACCAACACTAAGGTTGCGTTCAAGGCTAATAATGATGGTGCAAATTCTGTAGCAGGGGTTCTGACTGTAACATTTAAGGATACTACAAACAGCTTCTCATTTGATTTAAAGGTTACTGTTACCTTGGATAATGATGATAATCTTGACAATAACAAGTAATGTATCATCAGCCCCCGGAAACCTTCGGTTTTCGGCATAACTAAAAAGTCCCAAAACGGATCTGCGAAGACTGTTGAGAAAAGACCGACTTCGGGAGAGGCCGGTCTTTTTACTGTAAAAAATTGGACTTACAGTCCATTGAGCCGGTTTGAGGCTCGGGATATAGTAAAACGAAAAGAGAAAGGATGGCATTTTCGTCTTCCTTTCTCTTTTCGTTTTTCACAATTTTACCTTACATGTCATATAATTTTCATAGTAAAAAATCAGCCTTTGAAATCAAATTTCCTATTACAAAATGATAAAATTCCCACTCCATGTATAAAGTTCGTCCCTGTACAGCAACCGTTTATTGTTCTGTTCTTTTTACACTGAAAGATCAAATTCTGTTATAAAGGGGATCGGACCGTCATCTGTGTCCTTCCATACTGTAACTTCCAAGTGAATATCGCGGGCATTTTGCGCTTCCTTTGGAAGAATCAGATAACCCTCTAAATCCCGACCTTTTTCCGCATAAGATGTGTACCAGCGATCATCCCAATACGAAGATTCTGTCTGACTGTAATCATACGAAACGCCTTCAATGATATATTTTGTCGCGGAAGGAGCAATGCGGACAGTTGTATTCTTTTGCCGGCTTTCCAGCCGCAGTCCCAATTTTCTGTAGTGATCCTGTAAATCTTCCGTACATGTGGTAATTGTTAATGTAAATTCTTTGTTCTCTTTTGTCACCGGAAGTTTCTCATATTCTTTTCGCGGCGGATTTTCTTCCGAAGATTTTGAGGAGGAGGTAAGTGTGATCGTTTTCGTACGATTATCCCAGTCGACCTTTGTCCCTACCATATCTCCCACAGCGCGTACAGGAAGATAGGTTCGATTGTTGTAAATTAGCACTTCATATTCTTCCGGCAGATCCGCCTTTGCTCCGTCGACTATGAATTGAAACGTATCGTTGACCGATGCGGTAATATGCTTTACAGTGTCAGATGCAAATGTCTGTATTCCCATACACAACAAAACGCCAAGCATTATGCCCGCTGCAAGTATTCTTTTTGTTTTCATATTTTCTTCTCCAAATGTAAAAAGAGAGCCGACTACTGAGTCAGCTCTCTTCTGCAACTACTATGGTGTAGTCTTCATTTTCAATCACCTTTGATTTTGAACAGATCTTTTATTTTGTGATCGTAACTGTTCTCGTAACTGCATCCCATGCGACATCGGCACCAAATGCGTTTGCTACGAATCTTGCAGGCAGATAAGTTCTGTTATCTCTTACAATTACAGGGACATCAGCCTTGATCGTATCTGTGGATGTAGTAATAATATTGCTTCCCACAGTTAATTTAACAACCGTGTTGGAGCCTGTTAACGTAACTGTTCTTGCAGCCTCGTTCCATGCGATGTTTTCATCAGTAACGCCGAGAGCGTTAGCTAAGTATCTTACAGGGACATAAGTTCTGTTATTTGCGATGAAGGAAGCTGCATCCATAGCTACTTCTGTACCATTATTTGTGTACTTGCTTTCACCTACGGCAAACTTCGCATCAATTTTGTTGTCAATAATGTCAGAATCTGCAGGCGTAATGACATTGAGGTAATTTGCAGAGGCAACAGAGAATGGCTGGAAATCTCCATCGTTATATGTTTCATTATCTACAATCGCATTACCTGCGGCTCTTAAATCATATCCGCCTTCTGCAGCCACACGGTTCATCGTTACGGTGAAGCCAGAAATTACGATCGTGGAAGGCTTGGAAGAAGCGGATTTAACAGTGAAAGTGATCACTCCGTTGTTTACTGTCGGTTCGGAAATTTCAATATCACCCTCGGTTACTTCAGCCTTAATCTTTGCCTTATTTAAAGTAATACCGGAATTAGCATATCCTTTGATGGATAATGTAACAGTATCGTTATTACTACTATCCTGTAATATACCCTTTGCTGTTTCCTTGATAGTGATGGAACTTACCGCCTGATTCTGGATACCTGTTTTCACATCGTTTACAGCAGCTTCGATGGTTACCGGATTTACAGCCGTACCTACTGTTACAGACTGCTCATCGATACCTGCTTTAGCACCCTTTACTGTGACATCAAAGTCACCAGTAAAACCAGCTTCTACAGATACCGGAACCTTAAATGTGATAGTGTCTTTTGCTGCAGTAGCCTGAGCTGTCCACTTGAATCCGCTGGCATCTTTTGCAGTTGTGTCATTAACAGAGACACCGGCAGTTTCTGTGTAGGAAGACGTTTTTGACGCGCCGGCAACCTTGCTATATCTTGGTGTAGCTAAAACCTGAATTTCTTCAGGGAAATCGAACTCTACTGTTTTACCAGCGGTCAGAGCATCTGTGACATTCTCTTTTAACTGTACATAGACATAATATGGATCAGCAGAGTTGTTTTTCAGCTTTAAACCTGACTGTACTGTTGTGATTTCGCTGAATGTCTTTACTTCTACGCTTTCCACTACATTTTCCGCAATGACTAAGTCGCTCGCATCAGAGATATCGCCCTTTAAGTTGGAGATATTGACAGCAACCTCGCCTTCTTTCGCCTCACTGCCTACGGTAAAGGACGGTGTGATTGTCAGAATCTGTTCGTAAGGAGCATTTACTGCATTGAAGTACAGAGTTAAAATATTTTTGTTTTCATTTAATGAATAGCAGACGCTTGTTGCCGTCCCTGCCTGAAAAATAGGCAAATGAACAGTTGCATCGTATAATACAATGGTGCTTCCTCCAACCGTTGTATTCGCTAAGTCGCCGCCTATTTTTGTATTTGCCGGATCCCATTCATAATCTTTCGGCAGAGCAAGACGGATTGCCTGATATTCACCGGTACCATCTTTTACAGCATTTACAGAAGTTTCAGAAATTTTGATCTGGTTACCTTCGTATGTGCCGTCGGAACTGACCTTTTTAATGGTAGATCCCACTACTGAAGTTACCGTTTTGCTGTCAGCGACCTTTGCAACTGTTAAGGTCTGATTCGAAACCTTTGCATTGACATCAGTAACGGATACGGTAACCTCACCTGGTTCTGTGCCGGACTTCAGTGCAAGATACACTTCAATGTACCGATTCTCAGCAGTCGTACTGACGCCTGTATCGATTCTGATAGAAGTTTTATCTACGGCAACAGTCTTGGCATTTGCCGCAACTACATTATTTACAACAACCTGAATAGCTTCACCTTCCGTACGTTTAATAGTACCTGCTACATTGTTCGTATCGATAATCTTATTGGCATCAGGCTCACCATCAACAGCCCATTCCGCATTTTCTAATGTGAGATCGAAGATTCCTCCAACATTATCCTTGCCAGTGGCTTTCAGATTTAACTTTACGACTGGCATGTCTTCATCTGCCGCAACATTAAATACCTGAGAAACGGTATTTGTAGTAGAGGCAAACGCCATCGTCGGCATCAGAGTGATGACCATAGCCACCGCTAAGATGACGGCAAACGCCTTTTTGAATTTCATCTTAAAATTCCTCCTTTTAATTTTTCCGAAGGGAGCAATAATTTTTCTGTTTAGCACAAACTATCCGCCCCTTCTGAAGAT
>ERZ857750.1555-NODE-1555-length-24973-cov-5.043463_pt1 | contig 24973 bp, 18 predicted proteins | sample MGYA00519915_ERZ857750 | MGnify/ENA primary metagenome ERZ857750 (study PRJEB31778, sample SAMEA3449358) | human gut metagenome | biome: human gut; feature: human-associated habitat; material: faeces | place: United Kingdom | collected 2010/2012 ...
CCGCTTGGGCTTGTAAGGCAGGTAAATATCCTCCAGCTCTACGGCTTCCCAGCACGCTTCGATGCGTTTGCGAAGTTCGTCGGTCAGTTTGCCCTGCTCCCCGATCGTCGTGAGGACGGTCTGTTTGCGGGCTTCGAGTTCGGTGAGTTTCTCCAGCTGCTCCTTGACGGCCCCGACCTGCAGTTCGTCGAGCGAACCGGTCGCCTCCTTGCGGTAGCGGCTGATAAAGGGGATCGTCGCGCCGTCGCGCAGCAGGCGTACCGTGCCCTGCACCTGCCGGAGGGTGATTCCGAGTCTTTGTGCTATGATTTGTTCGGTCATTGTCGGTGTGTGTCGATCGGCAAAGATAGGAAATTGTCGCGATTTCGGAAGCCGGAACCGCCGCCGGATTCGCTTTTTCGCCCGCTCCTCCCCCGGAATGCGGATCAGTACCCGAACTTCGCGGCCGCCAGCTGCATGCGGCCGACGATATCGACTCCGAAGGGACAGTTGCTCTGGCAGCGGCCGCAGGCGATGCACTCCGAAGCGTGGTGCGCCAGCAGGTTGTAATGTTCGCGTACGGTTTCGGGCACTTCGTCCTGCGCCAGCGTCAGGTTGTAGTATTTGTTCACGCTTGCGATGTCGATCCCCGCCGTGCAGGGGGCGCAGTGGCCGCAGTACATGCAGTGTCCTTCCCACGAGAACCGGCCGAGTCCTGTCAGCGCCTGCGTGTAGTCGCGCTGGGCGGCTGTCGCCGTACACCATGCGAGCGCCGCCTCGATTTCGGTCCGGCTGCGGCATCCGGCCATCACGGCCGCCACGCCGGGGCGCGTCAGGGCGTATTCGATGCACTGCACCGGTGTCATCGGCTTCCCGAACGGCGAGTTGGTCCCGCTCAGCAGGTCCCCGCCGCCGTACGCCTTCATCACGTCGATCGCCACGCCTTCGCGTTCGCAGAATTCGTAGAGCCGCTGGCGTTCGGGGTCGATGTTGTGCAGCTCCTGCGCATAGCTTTCGTCGGCCCAGAGCGTGTCCACGTCGTCGCTCGGCGGCAGAGGTCGTAACAGGGATTGAGCGAGAACATCAGCACGTCGATCAGTCCGGTTTCCGCGGCCTGCCGCGCTACGGCGGGGTTGTGGCTGCTGATGCCGATATGGCGGATTCGCCCCTCCTCCCGGAGCCTTTGCGCGATTCGGATGATCTCCCCGCCGAAGACGCGGTGAAAATCCGCCTCGGCGTCGACGTAGTGGATCATGCCGATGTCGAGACAGTCCGTCCGCAGCTGTTGCAGCTGAAGGTCGAACGACGCGAGGGTTTTCTCCGGGTCGCGGGTGCGCAGGTACTGCCCGTTCTCCCAGGTCGTGCAGAGGTGTCCCTGAATGACGAAGTCCCCGCGGCGGCCTTCGAGCGCCGCGCCGATGTTCGTCCGCAGTTCGGGATTCGGCGAGTAGATGTCGATGAAGTTGACGCCGTGCCCGATGGCGAAGTCGAAATCGGCGCACACCTCTTCCGGCGTTTTGTGGATGAAGCCCTCGCAGCCGAGTGCGACGGCGCTCACGCGCAGGCCCGTTCTGCCCAAAATTCTGTATTCCATGATCGTCCTCGATTTTCCGTTTCGCCGGGTTCCGGATTCCGGAACCTTCCGTTCACGATGCAAAGATAGTCCGAAAACAGGATTCCCGAAGTAACCGGATTACGGATGTTTCTACCTGAATTACTGATTCGGCGCTCCGGAAACGAACCGCCCGCCGGTCTCTCGACGGCGGGCGGCTTTGTCTTGCGCGGATGCGGTTATCGGTATATCTCGTTCAGCAGGCGGGCCAGGCGGTGTCCGCCGCGCAGGAACTGCCGTTCGACGACGGGCGTGTACTTGAAGAGGTAGTCGTACGAAATATCGGTCCCTTCGGGGGTGAAGCCGTAAATCTCCTTGCAGATTTCGTGCGTCTCCTTCACCCAGTCGGCCGGCTCTCCGGCGGCGATCTGCGCAGCCTCTTCGTCCGTCAGCCGGTCGATCTGCTGCTGCCACTCGCTGTAACTCCATTTGTGGACCGCCTCGGGAATGTTCGTATCCCAGACCGAATGCAGGTTCGTGTCGCGTCCGAAGAAACGCACGGGCCGCTTGTTGCCGCCCAGGTCGCTCAACCGTCCGAGGTGCATCGGGCAGTGCATGTCCCCGACCAGGTGAATCAGCATCTTGAGCGAGAGCGTCTCCTCCTCGGGCGTGAGGCGTCCCGACTTGAGTTTCTCCGTGAGTCGGGTCACCGCCGTCAGCACGTCGCCCCCGGGATTCCGGGACATGCTCTCCAGCGTCTCGCCTTCGTCGATATTGAGGTAGTGCCAGGTTTTCGAATAGGCGTATTCGGGCCAGTAGCTGGCGAAGTCGAGCCAGTTGGCGATATACACGGGCGAGTAGCCGTCGAGCGCCTTGCGGACCTTCTCTGCCGCTTCGGGCGTCAGACGGCATTCGGCGATATACGCCGTCACGTCGTGCCCCTTCTGTCCCCATGCGAACGCCCCGCGGGCGAAAAGAAGACATAAACTCGTCAGAATCAGCCTTTTCATCTGTACCCGGTGTTTGCGCTCCGTGCGGTTAGTGATTCATCGTGGCGAGGAACTCCTCGTTGGTGTCGGTGAGTCCCATCTGTTTCTGGAGGAACTCCATGGCTTCGACGGGCGTCATGTCCGAGAGGTATTTGCGCAGCACCCACGTGCGGTTCATCACGTCGCGCGGCAGCAGCAGGTCTTCGCGGCGCGTGCCCGATGCGATGACGTCCACGGCCGGATATACGCGCTTGTTGGCGAGCTTGCGGTCGAGCTGAAGCTCCATGTTGCCCGTACCCTTGAACTCCTCGAAGATCACTTCGTCCATCTTCGAACCGGTGTCGATCAGCGCCGTGGCGATGATCGTCAGCGACCCTTTCTCCTCCGTGTTGCGGGCTGCACCGAAGAAACGCTTGGGTTTGTGGAGCGCGTTGGCATCCACACCGCCCGAGAGCACCTTGCCCGATGCGGGCTGGACGGAGTTGTAGGCACGTGCCAGGCGGGTGATCGAGTCGAGGAAGATCACCACGTCGTGTCCGCATTCGACCATGCGCTTGGCCTTGTCGAGTACCATTTCCGCGACTTTCACATGGCGCGACGCCTGTTCGTCGAAGGTCGATGCCACGACCTCGGCCTTGGAGTTGCGGGCCATCTCGGTCACCTCCTCCGGGCGCTCGTCGATCAGCAGCACGATGATGTATACTTCGGGATGGTTGTCGGCGATGGCGTTGATGATCGACTGCATGAGCACCGTCTTACCCGTCTTGGGCTGTGCTACGATCAGCGCGCGCTGTCCCTTGCCGATGGGCGAAAAGAGGTCGACCACGCGCGTCGACATGTTGTTGTGTCCGTTGCCCGTAAGGCAGAATTTCTCGCTCGGGAAGAGCGGCGTCATGAATTCGAACTGTACGCGGTCGCGGATGAACTCCGGCGCCAGGCCGTTGATCTCGTTCACGCGTACCAGCGGAAAATATTTCTCCCCCTCCTTCGGCGGGCGTATGGCGCCGTTCACCGTGTCGCCGGGCTTCAGCCCGAAGAGTTTGATCTGCGACGGCGAAACGTAAATGTCGTCGGGCGAGTTCAGGTAGTTGTAGTCGGCCGAACGCAGGAACCCGTATCCGTCGGGCATGATCTCCAGCACGCCTTCGCCCTCGATCTCCCCGGCGAAATCGTCCTTGGTGATCACCTCGCCGTCGAAGGATTGCGCATCGGCTGCTGCCTGGGTAGCCTGGGTAGCCTGGGCAGCTTGGGCAGCCGGGGGTGTTGCGGCGGCGGGTTCTGCTGCCTCTTCCTGTGCTTGTGCTTGTGCTTGTGCCTTGGGCTTGCGGCCGCGGCGCTTGGGCTCGGCCTTCTCCTCGCGGGGTGCCTGTACGGTTTCTGCCGCTGCCGCTGGTGCAGGTGCCGGGACGCTTTCCATCGGGAGCTCCGGCTCGGCAGGGGGGCCGGCGACCGTGATGGGCGGACGCTGTGCTGGTGCGGTGTTTTCGGTCTTCGTATTGGTGATGCGCGGCCGACGGCCTCGCGGGGCCTGGGGAACGGTTTCGGGAGCGGCTTCCGCCTTTACGGCGGCGGGTTCGGCTATGGCTGCCGTCTGCTGCATTTCCGTTGCGGGAACCTCCTTTTTCCGGCCTCGTCCTCTTTTCTCTTTATTTTCTGCGGGGGCGCCTTCGGAAGCGGAGAACCCGGCGATTTTCTCGATCAGTTCGCGCTTCTTCAATGTGGTGTCCCCGATACCGATAGCTTTTGCTATTTCACGCAGTTCGACGAGGCTTTTCCCTTCGAGCGCTTTCAAATCCTGCATATATTTCTATTTCAAAGTGATTTTCAGAACCCCGGCGGGCGCCGGGACATTGGAATTTGCTTGCAAAGATAGTGCATTATTTCGAAATTCAAAATAAAAAATTGCAGATCACGCCCTTCCGCCGGGGCTTTCACCATAAATTGGGAGTGCCCGGACGTAAAATACTCATTTATGGCGATTGTACGACCCGGAAATTACCCCCACCTTTGTATCCGGAACAACAGATCTATTCAGCCATTGCGTTGTTTGTATTGTTAATGTTTGTGTGTGCAAAAACCTCCCGGGAAGCCCGGGAGGTTTTTCTTCGGTGTCGTTCCGGCGTCCTGCCGGGGCGCGTGCCGGCGGCGGGAGCCTCCGGGGGTTATTCGTTGCGCCGCAGGTTCCACTTGTTGTTGTTGCAGATCACGGCCCTGACCAGGTCGTCGCCGTAGACCTGCATGTTCGAGTAGGTCTGCCCGTAGGTCATCGTGGCGTGCGATGCCGCCGCGAAGTCCATCAGCACGATGCCGACGTTCCCGCGGAAATCGTACCTGTCGATCTTGTCGGCCGTATACCTGTTGTATTTGTTCGCGCAGTAGTCGTAGTCGCCCACTGCGCCGAACAGGCTGATCCCCGACACGCTGCAATGGGCCGTGTCGTAGCAGCTCACATAATTCATGCACCACCGCGTCGGGTCGTCCGTATTATAGGTATAGGCGATGCACTCGTCGATGGCCGCATACTTGGTCTTGCCGTCCGATGCCCCGTTCTTGATGTTGTAGAGGTCGTTCACGCGGATCGGGGCCTTCCCCACGCCGTTGCCGCTGAGCGTCGTGTCGAAGACCACCTTGTCGTGCGTCCAGTTCAGGTAGGCGCCGAAATACCGGCCGTTGTTCGACGATTTGTAATCCTCGCGGATCACGAAGAGTATCTTGCCGCGGGCGTCGGCCAGCGTCATCAGGGGGTGGAAGTCGGCCACATAGCCGCTGCAATGCGATTTGATCAGGCTGACCACGCTTTTGTCCCACCCCGTCTTATTGGCGCTGGTGCTGGTGTTCTCGTATTTCATGTGCACGAGCACCGTCTCGCCCGGATGTTCGTCGAGGAATCCCACGAAACGGTCGAGCAGGTGCGAAAGCATGAAGGGCGAAAGCTCCTGGCGGCCGGAGCTGCCCGGGGCGTAGCCGCCCAGCGTCGGGTCGCCCAGCGGGGCTATGCCGTGATGGATCGGGAGGTCGCGCACCGAGGAGCTCGACGAGGAGGGGCGCAGGTCGAACATGCGAACCCCGGCCGCAAGCTGCTCTTCGATGGATAGCTCCTGTGCCTTGATGATCTTGGTCGTGTTCATATAGCCGAATACGACGTTCTGCAACCATTTGAAATGGTACCTATCGTCGGGCATCCCGTCTTTGTACTCGTAATGCGAACCGTAGATCGTGCAGGCGTCGTGCGACCCGGGGATGGAAACCTGCGACAGGTAGGTGTTGTCGGGCAGGTAGGCCATCCAGTCGGAATAACCTTCCGAGGTCTGTTGCGCCTGCGCCTGCATGTCGCCGATCGTGAACGAATAACGGTGTCCGGCCTTGAGCGTTGCCGGGGTCGTGTAGCTGTAGGTCTTCCCCTGCGTCGTGACGGCGGAGAGCGTAAGCCCTTCGATGTCCTGCGGCAGCATGAACGCCGTGACCGCGACCTTCGACCCTGCGCTGAGCTGGATATAGGGGACGTCCCCCGACATCAGGTGCAGGGCCAGCACGTTCGATCCCTTGCCCGGGATAACCGAGCACCGGTCGGTTTCGATGTCGAACGTGAAGCCGCCCGCTATGGGGCCGTTCTCGCTCGACAGCACGAGCTTCTGTACCTCCGCGGCCTCCGAGAATCCCACCTGGATCGTAACCGTGGTCATCAGCGGGCGGAACCTGAAGGGCACCTCCCCTCCGCGTTCCACCCCTTGGGTGCATGCCGCCATATAGGCGTACTGCATGTTGCATTCGCCGTTGTGGTAGGTCTGTACGGCCGGGATTGCCGTCGCGACGATCGAGCCGCTGTTGGCCTGGACGGCGTCTGCCGGATAGAAGGCGTAAAAATCGTAGCTGGGACTGCTCCCCCACTGCATTCCCGTGTCGCTCAGGTCGGCTTCGCTTTCGGTCGCCCCGGAGACGCTGACTTCGACCTCCGCCCATTGCGGGGTCGTCTGCGGACAGATGATTCCCACGCGGTCGGCATTGCGCCAATAGATCGGGTAATAACCGTCCTGTAGCGGGCCGTAAGCCGTACGGGTTTCGTCCGTGGGGTCGGGCGCTTCGTTGCCGATCGACAACCGGCAGACGATGGCATCGCCTCCTGTCGCGGGAGTTTCGGGCCCTTCGGGCAGTTCTGTCGTATCCTTTCCGCAACCGGCCAGCAGGAGCGCGAGCAGCGCGAGTCGGAAAATAGGTTTGTGTTTCATAACGTCAGGTTCGAATTGGCTGTTTGTAATTCAATACTCGTCGTCCGCATAATCCACCGGGCCCGGCCCGAGTTCGCCGCCGTGCGGCTGTGAAATCGCGAATCCTGCTTCGGCCGCAATTACGAGTATCTCCAATTCCGGCTTTATGTATGCTGCTTTCATCAGATTCGGTTTATAGATAAATCGGGACGGTATCCTGCTCCGTCCCGATCTGAAAAATTATTTTATCGAAATTATTCGACCGTATAGGTGAAGTCCGCGAACTCTACGTGGTAAGATCCTGCGGTAGATAGTATCTTGATCATGATACGCTGTCCGTTGGTGACCGTAAACGTATGGGTCTGCGTACCGGATTTGCACTTTTGGTCGTTGCCGTTCAGGATGTTGTTCCTGTCGCGGAGCCACGATTCGGTGATCGGGCCGTTGCCCGTTACGCCGATCCTGTACTCAATATTGCGTATACGGTTGGTCGCTACCTCGAAGGATACCTTCACGGTTTTCGAACCCTCGCACTGGATCGGAGCCGTGACGAAAGCGCCGTTGTTTGCGTTGTTGAAGCCCGCAGGAACCTGCAGCTGGATGCGGTTCTTCTTGAGTTTGTCGTCGCCGTTCTTGTCGCTCTTGATCTCTGCCTGGTAAAAATACCAGTCATTGAAAATTCCTTCCGGGTCGTATTGGGAATCGACCGTGTAGAATCCGTTGTCCTGATAGGTATGCGTACCGTACTTCTGGTCGATGGCATCGGGTACGGTGATCGTCACCGTTTTCTTGTTGCAGGGTACGCTCATCGTGTAGTGGTGGTTGCGCTTCAGGCCGGCCAGCGTGAACGACTTGTCCGAGTAGGTCAGCCCGTCGGTGGTCATCACCTTCACGGTCATGGTCGAGTAGATGCCCACGGGGAGCAGACCCACTACGAACTCTTTCCGGTTCGTGGGAACAGCGATCGAATTGGTTACGGACGATGCCGTGAAGTTCTCCTGGGCGTCGATCGTACCGGAGGTCGGCAATACGTTGCTGTCGGTCTCCAGGATGACTTTCTTGGGCGTTTCGTTCGCACCCAGTCCGAGCGAGATCTTGATGCGGGCCATCAGCGGTTTGAACGTGAAGTGTACGGGCAGTTGGGTCGTCGCCTCGTTGATTTCGAACGGCTCCTCCCAGATGTTCGTATACATGAAGTCATAGGCAGCCAGGTTGTCCGTGCAGTATTCCGATCCCCAGGTGTGCTTGAAGGTCTTGTTCACGGCGTCGAACGTGGCGTTGCAGTCGTACGGATAATAAGCCGCCGCCAGCGAGTAGGAGCCGATGGGCACGTCGCCCGAGAACGTCGTGGTCGGGCCCGACTTGTCGGCCGTGAACTCGCATGTCATCGTCGCGGCTCCGTCGTAGAGGAGCACGGCGACTTTGTCGCCGGCCACCCAGTTGGTCGTGGTGCCGTCGATGGAAGTACGGGTCTCCCCGGAAACCATCTCCTCGGGGATGGTTACCTGGACATACTTTTTCGGGCCGCCGGCCGGAGCCGTGTCGTCCTTGCTGCACGCGGCCATGCCGACCGTTGCGAGCATTGCTATAACGAATAATTTTTTCATGGTGCGTTTTCTGTTTTTGTCGTTAATTCCCAATGGATGCGTCGCTATTCGTAGTCATCGTAAGAGAGCGACCTGGTTCCGCCCAGCTCACCGCCGTCGGTTCCCGGTTCGATGCTGCTGCTTGCCGCGAATCCTTTTTCCACGCATACGGAGATCAGGTACAGCTCCGGTGCTTCGTAAGTCATAGTTTGTTTTTTCATGGTCTTTTTTATTATGTGTAGTTGCTTTTATTCCATGTCCGTTTCGGGTTGGCGCTACGCCCTTACGCAGAGCACGCGCATGCCGCGCTGCACCCCCGCCGCGGACAGGCATATTTCGACGATGCCTGTCCTTTGTCCCGTTCGGTGGATCCGCTGCAGCTCCGCTTCGACGCGCGTCTCTTCCGCTTCGGGAAGCTGCACCCCGATCCATATGTCGGATTTGTCGGGGGCGTATACGCGAACCCGTCCTTCTTCCAGATATGCGAGCAGGTAGTGCGGCGCCCGGCCGGATCCGGCGGTTGTGTCCGCTGCGGTCGATGTCTCTGTCCGGGGCATGCGGTAAAGTCCGTTAGGGTTTGCCAATCTCCATTTGTCTTGCTTATTCCACGATTACGGCGCGGTTCAGTTCCGGCTCTGCGAACCGGTTGTTGGTGTCGCCTTCGGCTTTCTTGACCAAACGGGACGGGTCGATGCCGTACTTGTCCTTCAAGAGGTTGTAGACGTACTCCATGCGCTGTTCGCTCAGCCGCTGGTTGATCTCCTTCGTGCCGGTATCCTTGTCTGCCGAGCCGATCAGCGTGAAGGTCTTGTCCTTGTCGGCCTTCATGGCGTTCCTTACGTAGAATTCGAGGTTGGTCAGTTCTTTCTTGTCGAGCGTGGCCTTGCCGATCTTGAAGAAGAGCGCCACGGGCGATGCGGATACCTTCTGCTCGGCAACCACCTTGGGCGGCATGTTGCGCAGCTTCTCGTTCTCGTCGCTCAGTTCCGAATTCTGCGATGCGAGTTCGTTGTTGGTGTTTTCGAGCCGCTTGATACGATCCAGGTACGACGTGTAGTCCACGGGCTGAGCCTGCGAGGCTCGCTTGAAGCCGCGGCGGTTCAGGTTGAACGACAGCCCTGCCGTTACCGAGAGCATACCTTCGCCGATGCGGCCGCCGCCCACGCCGTCGAAACGCTGGTTGACCAGCAGGCAGCGAGCTTCGAGCGTCAGGTCGAGCAGATCGCAGAGGCGCACTACATTCAGCAGACCTGCGTCGAAGCCGATTTCGTTGTCGTGGGTGTCGTTGCCGTAGGAACGCGCCCAACCCACTCCGACGAAGGGTACGAAATTCCAGGTGCGGGTCTCCTTGTAGCCGCTCACGGCGTTCGAGAAGTTCCACATTGCATCGGCATGCAGGTACGATACGCCGAATTTCTCCTTGAACATGCTTCCGTCGGCACCCTTTGCGTATTTGGTGCCTGCGGTCGTCCACCCTTTGGCCTGCAGGCCGGAGTATCCGACGCGGGCGCCGATCGAGGGGGTGAACCATTTTCCGACATGGATGTCCAGTGCCGGGGCCATGCGTTTGCCGAATTTGCCGTAGGAGTCGTGTTCGCCGAAATAGATATTTACACCGCCGGCGACGCCGACGAAGATGTTGTCGAAAAAGCGGTTCGTTTCATAGGGGCCGCGTACGATGCGGTTCTGCGCATCGCGCGATTGGCCGTTCTCCTGTGCCGTGGCGGCAAGGCTGACGATGATAAAGAGGGCAATAAGGTAGAGGCGTTTCATGTTTGAATGTTTTTGTAGTGATTAGAATTTTTTCCGGTATGTGTGGTCTCGTTGCGAGTCCGTTATTCGTGTTATCTGCCGTGTCCGGTACATGTGGCAGGCTACGGCTACCGCCAATGCCGGGGCGGCGATTGCCGGTAGCGACAGGATGAAAATGGTCGGTGGTTGTTTGTTTTTCCATGAATGTGTTTTTGTTCGCTGACGAGAGAGGGCTAAAGCGAGCCTGTTCCTGTGTCCCCCGTGACCTGGGGCGTTGCCTGCGGCAACCGGAACCGGCTTTGCCTGAACAGGGCGGGTGATTCCAATTCTTCTATGTATATTTCTGATAAATAGGTTTGTATGAGGTTGTCGTACTCCTTGCACACTTTCTGGAGGGGCTGCATCGTGCGTGTATTTTCGTATGTCCAGAACGTGTGCGAGACTTCATGCATGCCTCCGTCCAGCCTGCGGATCAGGTCGTGCAGCGTCGGGCGGTGGTTCGGGTTCCATTGGTAGAAGGTTCTTCCCGACTGGAATACGCAAATCAGGTAGTCCGTCTTGGCCGCAAGTTCCCGTAAAGTACGGCGGTACATATAGGTGTCCGTATCGGGGCCTACACATGCAGCCTGCAACTCGCGTCCTTTCATCAGGGGAGTCCCTGCTTCCGACGCCTTGTGCAGTACGAGCAGTATCTTTACCGCCCACAGGATTCTTGCGGAAAACATCGAATGTAAATTGTTAGTAACCAGTGGCTTGTGTGCATTGTTCGTGACCCATTATTACCAATAATGGGTCTCTTTTGGCGTATGTGCTTGGTTACCAGTCGGTAAATACGCTGTTTGGACACTTTCCCGAAGGCATGGTGGGGGCTTTCAGGACATTTTCGGTCTGTCCGGATGAAAAAGATAAATAAAACGATACAATATTCTTATTTTCAGTTTATTACGCTGAGGTATGCGTTTTTTCCTTCTGAAAAATTTGGTTATGAATATAATTAATTCTATTTTTGCGGATGAATTGAAACGTCTATAATACAACTTATTACGATTTCAAGATACATTATTGGTAATAATGGGTCTTGATTTTTTTGTTGCCTGTTTCTATTCCTTCTAACCGAAAAATCCGGATATTATACGAAACCGCCTTTTACTGCAGGTCGATGATTTTTCGATTGGCTTTGTCGATGATGTTGTGGTCGAGTTGTGCGAGATAGATGCGCGTCGTCCTTTCGGACGTGTGTCCCATCCCGGCGCTGATCACCGTGAGCGGTGTGCCGCAATCTCGGGCCAGAGTTGCCCATGAGTGTCGTGCGACATAGAATGTCAGCGGTTCCGGGATATTGAGCAGGACTCCGATTTTTCGGATAAATTTATTCAGCTCGCGCTGCTGCTGGCGGTAATTGTCATAGCTGTCGTCTTTTGCCAGTACGGGGAGTATATAGGGCGAAGCATTGCTATAACGGTCGATGATGTGCTGCAGCTGCGGCTCGATGCGCATCGAGAGCATCTGCCCCGTTTTGTGGCGTGCATAGGTCAATACGCCGTCATGGATGTCGCTGTTGCGCAGGTAGACCATATCTACGAACGACATGCCGCGGGTGAAGAAACTGAACATGAAGATGTCGCGTGCGAGGGAGTACTTGGGATGCAGCGCCGAGAGGTCGGCCGTGCATATCCGTTTGATGGTTTCGCGTGAGAGCGCCCGTTTGCGCGTTACGGTCTGCCTGACGGTCAGATGGGTGAAGGGATTGGGAAATGAGGCCGGTATGAGCCGTTTTTTTACGGATCGGTTGTAGACTGCCCTCAGGTTGCGCAGGTGGAACGTCACCGTGTTGGTTGTCACGCCCCGTGCCCTGAGCCAGCGTTCGTAACGCTCTGCCCAGCGGGCCGAGAGGTGTTGCGACGTCAGGTGCTGGCCGTCGAGGAAACTCAGCAGCAGCCTGTATGACGACCGGTAGTTCGCAGCCGAGCCTTTGCGCCCGGCTTTCTCGTAGTCGGAGATGTGTTTCGAGAAACACGACATGAAGTCGAATTCATAATTACGGGTGCGTGTCATCCTGGCCGGGTATGGCCCGACAACCGGATGCCGCCCCGTAAAGGCGGAATCTGGCGAATACATAATCAAGTAAATTTAATAAGAAGAGTTGGTCACTGGGTGCAAAGATACAAAATTATAGCCAATTATCCGCATTTATGTCGATGATATTGTGTGCTTTAGTGGCCTTTGAAGCGTATTTGCAGGGACTGTCATTTATATATAATATACTGATAATGCAATATTTAATGCCCGGATTTGCCTCCGGATCCATCTCCTGTTTTATTTATCTGAAATTTAGCGGACTAAATGAAATATTCACCCCGGAAACCGGTTTCCGTCGCGGTCATGTCCGGCACGGTAACGGTTTATGATGATTATTCGCTTTCGGCCTCCCCTCCCCGCTTCCTGCCGGATACGAAAAAGCCGCTCCCCTGTCAGGAGCGGCCATGGAGGAGGTATGGGGGCTGCTGCCGTCAGCCGCACATATAGACGCATCCGTAAATCAGCCCTGCGGCGAGTGCGCCCAGTACGGGCCCCGTTACGGGTACCCAGCTGTAACCCCACCCGCTCGTGCCCTTCCCCCTGATGGGCAGGATGCTGTGGGCCACACGCGGAGGCAGGTCGCGCGCCGGGTTGATGGCATAGCCCGTCGTGCCGCCCAGCGACATGCCGATGGCCATGATGAGCATCGTCACGGGCAGGCTTCCGAGGCTTCCCATCCCGATTTCAGGGGTGTTCTGTTCGTTGCCGATGGCCAGGATCACGAACACCAGCAGGAACGTGCCGAGGAATTCGCAGAAGAGGTTGCGCGGCTTGTCCATGATCGCGGGCATGGTGCAGAATACGCCGAGCTTGGTCGCCGGGTCGTCCGTGGCGTCGAAGTGGTCTTTGTAATAGACATAGACCAGTACGGCCCCGCAGAAGCCGCCCAGCAGCTGTGCCGCGATGTACCCGGGCACGAACGCCCACGGGAACGACCCCGCCACGGCCAGCCCGACCGAGACCGCGGGGTTGAGATGTGCCCCCGAATAGGGGCCCGCGATCAGCACGCCGCACATCACGGCCAGGCCCCACGCGATTGTGATTACGGCCCATCCGCCGTTAAAACCTTTCGATTGTTTCAGTACCGTCGATGCGACGACCCCGTCGCCCAGCAGTACGAGCACCAGTGTCCCGATGAATTCGAACAGGCACTTGGTAAACAGTGTGATTTCCATAATCCCGGTATTTTAGTCTTTGCTGTTGCGCAGTACCCTGCGTACGGCGTCTTCCCACCCTGCGACGGCCTTCCCGATCTGCGAGCGGTCGGCCGTGGGTTCGAATACGTGCTCCGCCTGCCATTGCTGCCGGATTTCGTCGATGCTTCCCCAGTAGCCTACGGCCAGTCCGGCCAGGTAAGCCGCACCCAGCGCCGTGGTTTCCGTCACGCCCGGGCGTATGACGCGCGTGTCCAGCAGGTCGGACTGGAACTGCATCAGCAGGTTGTTGCGCGCCGCGCCGCCGTCGACCTTCAGCTCCCGGAGCGTGATGCCCGAGTCGCGCTGCATGGCGCCCACGATGTCCAGCGTCTGGTAGGCGATCCCCTCCAGCGCCGCGCGGGCGATATGCGCGGCCGTCGTGCCGCGGCTGATGCCGCTGATGGCTCCCCGGGCATACTGATCCCAGTACGGGGCTGCCAGCCCCGTGAGCGCCGGCACGAAATAGACGCCGTTGGTGTCGGGTACCGAAGCGGCCAGGGCTTCGACTTCGGACGACGAGCGGATGATCCCCAGCCCGTCGCGCAGCCACTGCACGACCGACCCGCCGACGAAGATGCTCCCTTCGAGCGCGTAGTCGACCTTGTCGCCGATCTTCCATGCGATGGTCGTCAGCAGGTTGTTCGACGATGTGATGGGCTTTTCCCCGCTGTTCATCAGCAGGAAGCACCCCGTGCCGTAGGTGTTTTTCACCGACCCGGGCTCGACGCACATCTGCCCGAACAGCGCTGCCTGCTGGTCGCCCGCGATGCCCGCGATGGGTACCTTGTGGGCGAAGATCGTGGTCTTCGTCGCGCCGTATACCTCGCTCGACGACTTCACCTGGGGCATCATCGAAGCGGGGATGCCGAACAGCCTCAGCAGCTCCTCGTCCCATTGCAGCGTATGGATGTTGAAGAGCATCGTGCGCGAGGCGTTGCTCACGTCCGTCACGTGCACCTCGCCGCGCGTGAGGCGCCAGATGAGCCACGAGTCGACCGTGCCGAACATCAGTTTGCCCTTCTCGGCCCGCTCTCTCGCCCCCGCCACGTTGTCCAGAATCCATTTGATCTTCGTGGCGCTGAAATAGGCGTCGATGATCAGGCCCGTCTTTTCGCGAATCCACTCGGTTTTTCCTTCGGCCTTCAGCGAGTCGCAGTACTCCGAGGTCCGGCGGTCCTGCCATACGATGGCGTTGTAGACCGGTTCCTCCGTTTCGCGGTCCCACACGATCGTCGTCTCGCGCTGGTTGGTGATGCCTATTCCGGCTATGTTCAGCCCGTTGATGTCGATGGCCGCGATGGCTTCGGCGATCACCGAAGCCTGCGACGACCAGATTTCGTGCGGATTGTGCTCCACCCATCCCGGTTTGGGGAAATACTGGGTGAACTCCCGCTGGGCCATCGAGCAAATCTGCCCCTTGCGGTCGAAAACGATCGCGCGGGAACTGCTCGTTCCCTGATCCAATGACAAAATGTACTGCTCCATATTTTTTCGGTTTAATCGTTGCGCCGGAATCCGGCCGGGCGGTCCCCGGGCCGTCCGATTACAAATCTATGAAAAAATTCCGGGATTCGAAACGAAACCGGCGGGTTTTTTATCGAAACTTTTCGGGAGGCTGTTTTCGGGAATATTCCGCCTGACGGGTCCGCCGACCCGCTGCCCCGATCCATCGGTCCGTTCCCCGGCCTGCTCCGCTCCTTCGGGAAAGACGTTCGCCGGGTCCCGGTTGAAGAAGCCTGCCGCTCCCCTCTGCCGTACCGAACAAGGGGTTGCCTCCGGAAAGGCAACCCCTTGCAGGCATATTGATATTTCGCCAATTACAGCACCGTCACATTTTCCGCCGGGGTGTACATATCGGGCAGGTCGCTGCAAAAGAAAGAGTTCTCCTGATTGTACATCTTCACGAAATCACGCTCCGAAGGGTGCCCGGGGAACACCGAGAAATAGTGCGTCCCGCTCTCCATCGGGTCGTACTTGTTGCGCCACGTCACCACCATGCTCACACGGCGTCCCGTCAGCGGAGCATGGATGTTCGTGGTCCAGTAGTCGGTCGCCGTGAAGCCTTCGACGCCCGTCTCGGTTACGCCGCACGGCTTGAGTTTGGCCAGCGAAACCTTCGAAATGGCTTTCAGATTCGTCACGAAAACCGCATTGTTGATACCCTGATAGCAGTCCATGCCTACGAAATCGACCCATTCGTCGCCCGGCCAGCGGAAGTAGAAGTCATCGACGGTCTTCGCGCTGTCCATCTGCGGGGAGATGGCGTAGATGAAATTATGCACGCCCTTCGTGTCGCGCAGATACTTCACCGTGAATTTCCACAGGTTGATGAACTCTTCGGTCGTCGTGCACGACGCGCCCCACCAGGACCAGGTCTGCGTATGTTCGTGGAACGGGCGGAAAATCACGGGAATCAGCTTGCCGTCGCTGCCCCGCAGGTTGTGTGCGATGTCGGCCAGGCGGTCGAGCCACTCCTTGAATTTCCTATTCGTGGCGCTGCCCTCCGTCAGAATCTCTGCGGCCACCCGATTGCTGGAGTTGTCCCACGAATCGCCGCCGGTAAGCGGATTGTTGATGTGAATGCACGACGTGAGCACCATGCCGCGGTCGTAAGCCTCCCGGCAGCAGCGCAGCCGCAGCGCCTGGGCATCCGGGTCCGAAGCGTGGCGATCGTCGATATGCTCCGCAAAATCGAAACTGTATACGGCGGGATAGTCGCCGCAGACGGCCTTTGTGTCGGAACCGCCTTCGGTGCCGTACCACGTGCGGCCGTACATCAGGTCATCGTGGTGACCGAACATGAACCCCTTGCTCTGGATGGCCCAGAGGTTCGAATAGAGCGCTTTGGTCTCTTCGGTGGCATTCGGGTCCGACAGCGTGAGGGTCACGGGATCGCTCTCCCCCTCCTTTTTCGGCCCTTCGCTGTCATCGCTGCACGCCACGCCGGAAAGCAGCAGCGCCAATAACACAAACGGAATTCTTTTCATGGTTTCAGGTATTTGATTATTCGACATTGGTCAACAGAACGAAACTTTCGGCGGGAACCGTCGTGCGGAAACGCTTCCCCGCAATGCCGCGTTCGCACGGCGCGGGAAATCCGTTTGCGTCGCAAGCCCGGTCGCTCTCCGTATAACGGTAAAGAACGCCTCCGGCAAAGTCTCCGGGCAGGACAATCTCAAGGGTGCACGGTTCCTGCGAGAAGTTGACCGCAGCGACGCTGTATGCCGCATCCTTGCGGGCTGCCGCCACGCGCAGCCCCTCGCGCTGCGGAACCTCGCAGGCGAGGATGTCGCACCCGGCGGGAAAATGACGGCACATCAGCGACCAGGTGTAGTACCAGGGCCGCAGTTCCTCCTGCGAAGCGTCGCCGAAGACCTCCTCGCCGAGGATGTTCCACATTCCCCAGATCTTCACGTCCTCCGTGCGGCCCGAATCGCCGTTCGAATGCATGGCGTCGTCGAGCATCCACGCCGCCACCCCCGAAAGGCCGTTGTTCATCACCTCTATCGCCAGCAGCGGCATATCCAGCCCGTAGAAATAGTCGTAGCAGAGCATGTTGCAGTCCGAGCCTTTGGTGAAGGGATGCCCGGCGACCCGACGGTCGTACTCGGCTTTCAGCAGCGAATCCTCCGGCGCCGAGTACTTGTACCCGGCCTCGCCGAGAATCAGTTTTTTCCCGGCCGGGACTTCGGCGCGGATGCGGCGCAGCTTTTCGGCGTAAGCCCCGCTGCGCACCTCGTGCTGGCCGGGATAGGCATGCACGTCGTAGATGCCGATCTGCGCGCCGAGGTCCTGCGCGCTCCGGGCCACCCATCCCGCCGTGTCGTACTCCGACGCCGGGTTCTTGTAACTCATCACCACGTCGGGCGCCGCAAGCGACACCTTTCGTTTCAGGTCCGGATACCGGGCCATTTCGGCGTCGAAACGCTGCGCCATCGAGCGCCACAGGTCGTAATCGCCGTCGGTCGAGGCCCAGTTGCCGTCGGGTTCGTTGAAGATGATGAAATGGCGGATGCAGTCGAACCCGAGGTCGCAGACCAGAAAATTCAGGTAATCGACCGACATCTCCACCCATTGCTGCGAATCCTTCATCGCCCACGTCGGCGGATTGTATTCACCGTAGGCCACCGTGATGCCGTTGTCCTGACAATATTGCAGCAGGCGGCGGAGCGACGCGAGGTTGCGCATGCGGTCGTAACGGCCCGTCGCGGCATCGTAATAGCGGTAGGGGCTGTTGATCATGCAGCGCACATAACCCGGGCGCATGAAATCGAGGCGTTCGGAGAGCTTCGCCCAATCGGCGTCGCTCACCTCCGCGCCCCACGCTTCGGCTTCGTCGTAAGGGTCCCACTCGACGCCGTTGCCGACGTAATCCGAACTGATGACCCGGTCGGTCACTTCGACCCGGAGGGCCTGCCCCGCATCGCAGGCGGAGAACAGTACGGCCGCGGCAAGCGCGGGTGTCAGAAATCTTTTCATAATCAATCGTTTTGTTCGGTCAGTAAAATCATCGACTCTCCGGGCATATCGTACTCCGCGCCGGAGCGGAAATCAATCCGCAGGCCGGTGGCGTCGGGCAACAGCGTGTGGTCGCCCTCCGTGCGCATCAGCCCCTCGCCGTAGCGATAGCGGGTTGCCTGCCTGAACCGCTCCCAGCCCGGACACTCGATCCGCACGCGGCGCGGTTCGCGCGACACGTTCACGACGGCGACGGTGCGCCGTCCGTCTTTCACGGCGGCGACGGCCTTGATCCCGGCGGCACCCCGCACGTCGGCGGCGAAGAAGTCGCTTCCCGGCCGCAGCGTGCGGCACAGCAGCGACCAGGCATAATACCACGGGCGCACCCGTTCCTCGCCGGCTCCGAAAATCTCGTCGCCGAAGATGTTCCAGAAACCCCATATCTTGAGTTTGTCGGGCGCCTCCTTGAAGTGCATCGCATCGTCGAGCATCCACGCGATGCAGCCCGAATAGCCCGCATGAATCGTCTGGAACAACGCATCGGCCATGTCCGTGCCGTACATAGGGTCGTATACGAACATCTGCGAATCGTCCGTCGAGGCGTTCGGATGCGCTGCGGCCCGGCGCAGGTTCTCGGCCTGCAAAAGCGAATCGGCCGGCTCGACGAACTTGAAGCCGATCTCCCCCATCACGATCTTCTTCCCGGCGGGAACCTCCCTGCGGTAAGCCTCCAGGATACGGGTGTACTCCCCCGAGTTGACCGTGCATTTCGACGGATAGGTGTGGATGTCGTACAGGCCGATCCTGTCGCCCAGCTCATCGCGGCTGCGGCTCACCCACCACGCCTCTTCGGGTCCCCAGATCGCGGCGTCGGGACCGACCAGCTCCACTTTCCCGGCAAGCCCCTCGGCGTCGAGCCGCCCGCGGAAATAACTCACGGCCTTCGCCCACAGGTCGAAATCGCCGTCGGCCGCCGACCAGAAGCCGTTGGGTTCGTTGACGAGGTTGTAGTAACGGATGCAGTCATAGCCCTTTTCGCCGACCAGCCAGGCGACATAGGCCGCGGCGTGGTCCAGCAGCGTGCGGTTGACCGTCCCGGCCCGGGCGTCCATGAGCGATCCGCCCCAGTCGCCGAACATCACCGTCACGCCGCGCGACTGGCAGTAGTCGAGTATGTGCGAGAGGTGTTCGAATCCGCGCATGCGATCGAGCCGTCCGTCGCGCACGACCGAGGTCGTGTTGGTCATCACGCGGATAAAGGCCGGCCGCATGAAATCGAGCCGGGCATAGAGTTTCGCCCAGTCGGCATCGCTGATTTCGACGCGCCCCTTTCCGTAGTCGAGCGCATAAGGGTCCCACTGGACCCCGTTGCCGATGTAGCCGCGATTGACGACGCTGTCGGCATCGATACGCACCACGGCGTCGCATTTCCCGGCGGATTCTCCCGCACAGGCCCCCAGCAGCGCCGCCATGCATGCGAGCAGAAGGTTTCCGAAGTTTTTCATAGGCATCGGTTATAAGTCCGCATGCAGGCCGGACCTGCATGCGGACGTTATCGGATCATTCGCCGGCTTCCGCCTGCTTGTTGAAGAGCATCACGTAGTTGCGCGGCCCGACGGCGAACCGGTCGTAATCGGTCCAGGGATAGGCCCCCTGCGTCGTCTGCCCGGGCAGTGCGAAGTCGAAGGCGATTCCGGGAACGCTGAGCGTCGAGGAGCCGTAGCTGTAATCCCCCTCCCGCAGGAGCTTCGCCGTGATGGAGACGATTCCCGAGGTGAACACCACGGTTCCGGCTTCGGCGTCATATACGTAGGCGCTTTTGCCGTGGGGCAGCAGGCCGTAATATTTGGTCAGGTCGAGAGCCCCCGTTCCCTCCTTGTTATAGTCGGCTTTGAGGATGTAATTCCAGTATCCGCCGTCCTCACCGGGCAGGTATTCGCACTCGCCCGTCTCGCGGCCGGCGTCGTCGGTGCCCGTGGCGGTCATTGCCAGGATGTTGTCGGACTCCTTCCCGATCGAATCGTCCCACACCCAGCTCTTGTCCACCGGGTTGACGAACGCGGGGTCGGCCGAACCGCCGTAGACCGTCAGACGGCCTACGGAGTAGGTTCCGGCGAGCGAGGTCTCCTCCGGATCTGGCTCCGGTTCCGGTTCGGGATCGACCGGCTCCTCGATCGTCTTCGACGCCTCGGGAACCTCGAAACCGGCCGGCTGCTTCACGATCTCGATGTAATACGTCACCGGATTGCGGGCGAAGACCCCGTAATCGTTGTAGGTGTTGTTCCAGTCCTCCGTGCCTTTCAGGTTGAATTTGAAGGCCTCGGATTCGAGCGTCAGCGGAATCGGCGGCACATTGGGCATCTGGTAGGTGCCCTTCGGCACGAGCGTGCAGGAGGTCTTGTTCCCGTCGGCATCGGTGAAGGTGATCGTCCCGTCGGAATAGTTGCGCAGCCAGGTGCTTTCGCCCTTGGGAATCTGACGGTAGAACTGCGTCAGGTCCACCGGCTTTCCGGTGTCGGGGTTCGACGCCCCGGCAAAGACGCAGTCCCAGTTTTTGGCGTCCTCGCCGGCCCAGTTCATGCAGGTTCCGGTCGTATTGCCGTCGGCGAGGATCTCTCCGAGCGTGAACACCAGATAGTTGTCCATCTCGGCGGCGGGTCCCCGGCCTTCGCCGTTCCAGCACCACGACTTGTCGGCGGGTTTGTAGAGCTTCGTACAGTCGTAAGCGGCGCCCGTGCCTCCGTAGACCCAGAGGTTGCTGATCGTATACGTTCCGGTCAGCGTCTCCGTGAACTCGGTCATTTCGAGCGTATAGGTGCGCGATTCGCCGTTGGGAGAGGTCACGACGATCTGCGGATCGCCCTTCGTGAAGTCGATCGTCCCGCCCGAGGCGACATTGGCCGTGGCCTTATAGGAGAGCGTCAGCGTTTCGACCCGGACCTTCGACATGTCCGCGACCATGTCCGACGCCAGTTGCAGCTCGATGACGCCCGTTTCGGAATCGGTCTCCGTGATGGTTGGCGTTCCGGCCTGACCCTCGAACTTGACGTCGATGATCGACCGCTCGTGGTTCCAGCCGCCGTCGGCGACATCTTCCCACGGATCGTCCTTGCAGGATGCGAAGCACAGCAGGACGAAAGCGCTCAGCAAATATTTCAGCTTGTTCATAATTCTGCGTTTTCTTAAAAGGTTAAAGATTCGGGTTCAGGTCGGACTCGACGGACGGGATCGGATAGAACACCATCTGCTCGGCGCTCAACCCCTGTCCCTTGGCTTCGGCGATGTCCGTGTGCAGGCGGTTCCAGCGGCGCAGGTCATAGCAGCGGTTCCCTTCGAAAGCCAGTTCGAAACGGCGCTCGTCCATCACGCGCTCCCGGAACGTCTCCTTGTCCAGCCCCGGCTCCAGATCGCCCAGCCCGGCGCGATTGCGGATGAAGTTCACCAGTTCATACGCCTTGACCGTAGGTCCGGCGGCTTCGGCATAGGTCAATGCGACGTCCGAATAGCGGAGCAGGTAGGGACGCGTGGAGGTTTTGTCTCCCGAGAAATTCGGGTCGATGAATTTGCGGCAGAACGGATAGTTCAGTTTGCCGTCGGCCGTCGAAGCCACCACATTGCCCGCGGCGTCGTACACCTTGTCGACGATCAGCCAGTCGTGACGGCGGTCGCCCGAGGCGAACGCATCGTAGAACGACAGCGCGGTCCGGTACTCGCCCCAGCCGTCGTGGGTCGGGACCATCTGGTCGGAATCGCCCTGCTTGAGATAGATCGTGGCTCCCGAAACATAGGGCAGGTACATCTTCGAGATCTTCGAATACTGCCCCTCCGATTCTCCCGTGCGGTCCATCGACATGATGAAGATATGCTCGGGTCCGGTCGGCTGCTCGACGTCGTAAATATCGAGCAGGTTGTCGTCGAAACGGAAGATTGTCGACCACCAGTCCGGCGTATTTCACCGCCTCGGCATAGTATTCGTCCACGTCGTGCGACATGGCGGCGTACTGGGGCACGCCGTGCTCCTTGGTCGACGCGATGTAGAGATAAGCCTTGGCCAGCATTCCGTAGGCCGCGGCGCGGTCCGCACGGCCCGTTTCGGGCGCCGCGAAGAACGGCAGCAGCGTACCGGCGGTCTTGAAGTCCTCGATGACGAGCTTCCACATGGCGTCGAGCGACTCGGCGGCGGGGACGGCCGTATCTTCGAGCGTCTCGACAGGCGTCGTGTGGACGGGCACGCAGCCGAAGTTGCGCGCGAGGTTGAAATACGAATAGGCGCGCATGAAATAGGCCTCGCCGAGGAAGCGGTTCCTGCGACCCTCGTCGATGTTCATTCCCGGTACCTTCTTGATCACGGCGTTGGCACGGTTGATCGTGATGTAGGAGTACTTGTAGAAATTGCCGAGCGTGGTGTTGGTCTTGAAATTGTTGATCTTCCATCCGTCCAGCTCCTTGTTGGCCGCCGCAGCGTCGCCTTTCGGCTCCATGTCGTCGGTGTTCATGTCGCCCAGGAAGACGATCGAACGCGAATATTCGATGTAATTGATCGCGTCGTAGATATAGTTCACGGCCGACTCGGCGTCCGCCTCCGTCTTGTAGAAGTTGTCCTCGGAGTAGAAGCCGTAGGGATACTCGTCCAGATTGCAGGCCGCCAGGAGAGAGGCTCCCCCGAACGCAAGTATAAGGTGTTTGATTTTCATGGTTGGCAATGTTTAGAAGGTGAAGTCGGCTCCGAACGTCCATTTGCGCAGGCGCGGATAGCCGCCCGAATAGATACCCGTCATCCCCACTTCGGGATCGTAGCCCTCGAAGCCGGTGAAGGTGTAGAGATTGTCGGCACTGACGTAGAGGCGTATCTTGCGTGCCGCATCCTTCTTCGAGAAGGGGATCGAATATCCCAGCGTCATGGTCTGGATGCGCACGAACGAACCGTCCTCGACCCACCAGTCGGAGAGCTTGGTCTGGCGGTTGGCGTTCAGCCGCGGGTAGGAATTGGTCGGGTTGTCGGTCGTCCAGCGCATCGGCATATTGCTCGGCTGGTCGAAACGCTTGGTGTTCAGCACGTCGTTGCCGAAGACGCCGTTGAAGAAGATGCTGAAGTCGAAACGGCGCCACGAAACGTCGATGCCCAGCGAGGCCATCCAGTCGGGATTCGGGTCGCCGATGATGCACATGTCGTTCTCGTCGACGGTCTCCAGTCCGTCGCCGTCGTAAATATCCACATACTTGAACTCACCCGGCTGGGCGTCGTCGCCCGAAAGACCGGCGCTCAGGCCCTCGGCCAGCGACTGCACGATGCCGTCGGTCCTGTATCCGTAAAAGACGTACATCGGCTGCCCTACGGCGAGGATATTCGTATAGGCGCGGAACTGTTCGCTCTGGTTGCCGTAATATTCATACTGCATGCCGGTCCGCAGGTCGGTTTTCAGACCGGTCTGCACGGCGTTTCCGAGGCTGAGCACCTTGTTGCGGTTGCGCGAGAAGACGAAGGTGCCGCCCACGCGCCAGTCGCGGTTCTGGAACGCCACGCCGTCGATCGTCAGTTCGATGCCGCGGTTGCGGATCTCGCCGTCGTTGACCCACATCTTGTCGTAACCCGACGAAGGCGCGATGTTGCGCTCGCGCAGCAGGTCCGAGGTGCGCTTGTCGTACCAGTCGAAAGTCACGTTCAGACGGTTGCCGAAGAACGACATGTCCAGTCCGAGGTCGACCTGCGCGGTGGTCTCCCATTTCAGCCCCTTGTTCGGGATGCCGCTCCAAAGCGCATAGATGCCGTCCTGCCCCGTGGTGCCCGACTGATAGCCGGGTCCGATGGCCGTCACCCACTTGCCTCCGTTGAAATACTTGTGCTGTCCGTAGCGGCTCAGCGTCTGGTAGGCCGAAATACCCTGGTTGCCCGAAATACCGTAGGAGGCGCGGATCTTCAGCACGTCGAAAACGTTCAGGTTCCGGATGAACCGCTCCTCGTGCATCTTCCAGCTGAACGCCCCCGAGGGGAAGAAGGCCCACTTGTTGTTGGAGCCGAATTTCGAAGAACCGTCGGCGCGGGCCGTGAAGGTGAAGAGGAACCGGTTGTCGAACGTGTAGTTGATACGCGTGAGGGCCGAGACCAGCTCGGTCTTGTAGGAGCCGTTGCCGATCGAATAGGTCTCCGAATCGCCCGCGGCGAGGTTCTCGTTGCCCAGCGATTCGTTGATGAAGCCCTTGGCGGCCAGCGACGAACTGCGCGACTGGTAGTTCTCGTAAGAGTAACCGCCCATCACCGTCAGCCGGTGCTTTTCAGCGAAGGTCCGATCGAACGTGGCGTAAGCCTCGAAAACGATGTTGTCGTCCTTCCAGTTGTCGATCGACCCGTAACCGTCGTTGAACACGCCCGTCTCGGAATACTTCTTCGGGAAATATTTGTCGGTGATCTGTTCGCCGTGCTTGTAGTTGAACTGCGCCATGATGTTCAGGCAGGGAAGCACCTCCCAGTTCACCGAAGCGAACGAAATGATGTCGAGGCCCTTCGAATCGTTCTTCTGCAAATCGGTCAGGGCCAGCGGATGCGAATAGTCCTGCGCGCCGTACAGCCAGTAATCGCCGTTGTCGTCGTAGACCGGGAAGATCGGGTTGCGCCAGTAGGCCAGTCCGCCGTTGTTGTGACGCTTGTTGCTGGTGATGTTGGCGCTGGCCTTCATGCGCAGGTTGTCCAGCAGTTTGTGCTCGACCGAGAAATTACCGCCGTATTTGCGGTAGGTGTCCTCGATGTACATGCCGTTGTCGAGGTAATAGTTGGCGCTGGCCTGGAACATCGTGCGGTCGTTGCTGCTCTGCACCTGTACGGTGGTGTTGTTCGACACGGGCGTCGGGCGGAAGACCAGGTCGTCCCAGCGCGTGTTGGTCGTCCAGGTCGTCTGCAACTCCGCAATCGAGGGATAATAGACGCCGTTGGCATTGGTCGCACCGATGTAGGTCGGCGTCAGTCCGGCGTTGATGCTGCTTTCGTTCGAGAGCATCGCCATCAGCACGGGATCGCGCCAGAGGTTCAGCTCGGAGCTGAATCCCGAAACGGTCGTCTGCTGGCGCAGCGTGATGCGCGTCACGTTCTCCTGCGCCTTGCGCGTGGTGATGAGGATCACGCCGTTGGCGCCGCGCGAACCGTAGATGGCCGATGCCGAGGCATCCTTGAGCACCTCCATCG
>ERZ857750.1557-NODE-1557-length-24965-cov-21.839904_pt1 | contig 24965 bp, 25 predicted proteins | sample MGYA00519915_ERZ857750 | MGnify/ENA primary metagenome ERZ857750 (study PRJEB31778, sample SAMEA3449358) | human gut metagenome | biome: human gut; feature: human-associated habitat; material: faeces | place: United Kingdom | collected 2010/2012 ...
TATTTTAGTTATATTATACTTTAACAAGTGATCTCCTAATTAAACTATTTATAGGTTTATTAAATAACACTATCCAAAGTAACTATATCTATTTAATATTATTGTTTAATATAGTTACTTTACTATTGGATAACCTACTTTGATTATCTTTAAATAGTGCTATCTATTACTTAATACAATACCAAGCATTACTATTTATACTTAGCATATTAATCAAACCTATATTGCTCTATATCACATACATATATTTACTCTTTAATATCTGTATCATTATCCCTATTTAAATCAAGAGTATTAAATACTTCTATTACTCCGTCTGTATTAAGTTTTACATTACCTTGTGATAGTAATAAGAAGTCTTTATCTAAGAAAGGTTTCATATCTAGTAATGCCCTACCTTCATTTATAGTCATTAATCCGTTGTTAGTTGCACTACTTACCGTTTCCACTTGCTCTTTAAAACTAGCCTTTAATAATTCCGAAACATCAAATCTAAAATAATATCCCTCTGCTTTTTCTTCTTCTAATAATAGAGTTTTATTAATTGCTCCCTCTATTGCAGATAGAATAGGATTTAATGTAAACCTTAAAAACTCTTCACTTTGAATAACCGTTGCACTTGATAACATCCCTTTTGGTAAATTAAATATTTCTTCTGTTAATTCAGTATGTGTCTTTCTACTATCTAAAAGACCTAATTCGTTAGGAGATAAACTTAAACTTTTATATTTAAGACCTTCTTCAAGAATAACAGTTTTACCACTATTTCTTATTCCTCCGTACACATTTTCCCAACTTTGTCTTAGTCTTTCTGCCGTTGGCTCTGATAGTCTACCGTCTGTTTCTAGTATACCTAATGGTAATGCTCCATTTCCGATAACATTGTTTTGATACATTATTTCCGATAGCATAAGGCTTAATATATCTTGGTTTGTTGATAATATACCTTTACCCCTTAATCCGTCCTTACTTGAAAAAGGTACTATTAAAAAATCTTCAACTTCTAAATCTTCTACATATACCCCATTTAATGTATAGTTTACAGTTAAATCCCTTATAAATCCTTTTCTATCAATCATTTTATTAAGTTGTACTTGTCTTGGCTCTACCCTATGTAATCCTAAAATATCACCGTATTCTTTATCTTGAACACTATAACTTATCCCATGTAGTAGCATATCTTTAGCCATGTTCTTTTTTAAGTTACTAGAACATTCTATACTATTACATTCCTCATTTAATATTTTTTCTCTATAATCATCTCGTTGTCTTTCTATGTTTCCGTCATTATCTTCTTTATATAAATATATTGGTAAATTACTTATTGCCCCTGTTATTAAATCTAAAGCATTTTTAACACTTGGTATTTCAGTAATATTATTTTCATCAACTGTTATACTGTTCCCTCTGCTTGTAAATAGCGAACCATAATTGCCTTCTACGGCAGATTCTATATTCTTTTTATTTTTATATCTATTGAATATTCCCATATAATCTCTCCTTTTACATCAAAAAAGGATGTAACATTTCGTTACACCCTTTAAATATTAAGCTACATTTTCTGTGTTCTTTGATTTTTCTTTTGATACTGGTTTTTCCTTTGCTACTCTACCTTCGCCACCAGTATATACTTTTTGATACCAATTTTGTGCAACTGTTGTAGCAGTACCACTATCAGCAACTCTATAAACATCACCATTTGACATTTCTGCAACAGTAAACGATAAAGTCATAGTTTCTTCTGATATTTCACCTTCCATAGTATTTGCTTCTATTGTTGGTGGTGCAAATTTAACATTATATATCACATATAACATTTTTTCTTGAGTACCTAATTTTTTTCTCTCAAATAATAATGCTAATTGTGGCGCAGTATCACCAGAGTTAATAGTAGTTACTCCGTCTTGATAATCACATCCAAATAATGTTTTATATTCTTCTAGTTGTAACCCACTTAAAACAAGTTCACCAGAACCACCAGAGAATTGGTAGTCAACAAAGTCATTTACATCATCTGCATAGAATTTTGCTTCTGAATACTCTAACTCTGCCGAAACTGATTTAGCACCTGTTATTGGTACTGGTGTTCCAAATGTTCCGTTGTCATTGTATTTAGCAACATGGATTCCTTTTAGCCCAGCTAAACGTTTCTTCATATGTATTTTACCTCTTTCTTTTATCTATTTAAATATTTGAATATATTTCATCATCTTTATTACCAACTGTTTCATTTAGGTCAGATATAATTTCTGAACAATTTAATATCATTTCATTAAATGCCTGTTCAACTTCTGTATCTAATACTTTTGTATCTGATTTTTTATTATGCTGAAGTAATGTTGATACATCACCGATTATATTTAAAGCTATATTTAATATATCTTTATCGTCCCATACACCACTTACACAGGCTCTCTCTTCTATGTTCGGTATTTCTACATCTTCAATAATATTTAATCCCCTTGCTGATATTGTGCTTTGTGGGTAGGCTGGGTTAGTTACAACAGAAACCTCATATAAAGTAAGGTCATTTACTTCCCTTTTATATGTTCCGTCCTTGTCTTTGCTCCATTTATCCTTATCTACCGTAAATCCAAAAGACATATTTCTTAATATACCGTCTTTAATTAAAGTATGATAATCTCTGCCGTAAGTTGTGTCAGATATATCTGCCGTCATTAATAAGCCTTTATCATCTTCTTTTAATGTTAATGAACCATTTCTTGTACTTGCTAGTATTTTATTTTCGTCATGTTCTGCTAAAAAGTGTATATCATTACCTTTTGCTAATGCTCTTGTAAATGCCCCTTTTGAGATAGTTTCTTTAAATTTTTTTCTATCCCCTAAAATGTGTGATTCCTTTCCAGTTTCATTAACATAACCTTGTACTGTTAATTTGCCTTCTTGGTCATTATCAATAACATTAAAGCTATTCATTCTTAGTTCTATATTTTTCAATGCCTTTATCTCCTTTCATAAATAAAAAAGGGCATAAAAAAAGAGCCTTCTTTTATGCCCTATCTATCATTAACTATGCAGTTTTTAAAACTTTTATAGCTTGTTCATTTTTAATTTTAACATCTGCATATACATCTAATATCATAGTTACAGAACCTCTTAAAGCATTCTTAGTATCTGCATTTATATGTTTTAATTCCATATCTTTTTTGATTATTCCACCGAAAGCCTCTTCAACATTAACTAAATATGCTTGAACATCTTCAACTTCTGCCATATCATCAGATACACAAACTTCACAACCAAATAATCTATATTGTGGTTTTCCGTCTATTATATCTCTTGTTAGATAGAAGTTTCCTAAGTTATCTTTCTTTAATGATATTCTATTAAATTCTGTTCTTGACATAACCCATATTGCTTTGTCTTGTAGTGTTGGGTGCATAGCATTTAAAGTGTTCATGTAGTCATCTATTGTAACTTCTAAACCTAATGGATTAACTTCGCATTCCTCTGGAGCATTACATAACCCTTCAAATTCTTCTTGTTCAACTTCACCTAATATCATGGCTCTATCTAAAGTTTTAGCTAATCTTCTAACTAATATATTATTAGCATAATCAACTATATCAATTCCACTATCATTTACTAATTTTTGAGTTAATTGTACTACCGTTCCAGCTCTACGTTGTTCAAGTTTTACTTTTTCAAACTCAAAATCAGATATATCTAAATCTGAACCTTCTCCAAAGAACCCTGCTTGACCGACTTCCTTTTCTTTTAATATTTCTAAGTTACCATTTACAGGTGTTAATTTGTTTACTCTACCAAATAACGGTGCTGTTTCATCTAGTTTTTCTACTATTTGCTCTGATATAGAAGTTGGTATAACCGCTCCACCATTTGATGTATTTAAATTTCTACATTCTTTAGTTCTTATAAAACCCTCTAAGGCTTTTCTTTGTTCTATGTTTTTATCCATATTGTTTACCTCAACCTTTCTAGTTTCTGCTTTAAAACTTTTTAATTGTATATCTATTGACCTTATTTGGTCATTCATTTCATCTATGGCTTTTTGTTCTTTATATGACCTTTGTTCCATAGACTTTTGCATTAAAACATTTTTTGTTTTTTCTAATTTTGCTCTTTGCTCTTTTAAATGTTTTTTATTCATATCTAATTCCTTTCTAGTATAAATAGTTTATTTTTATCAATATCTATATCAATCTTATTTAATATCAATTCAAGTTTCTGTATTGGTATTGTATTATTACCAAACCAACCATAAACAGTTCTTGTGCTAATCCCTAATTCATCAGATAAATTTCTTATACTCCCAAACTGGTATAAAACTAATTTTTTTAAATATTCCTTATTAATCATTCTTTCAAACCCCTTTACAAAAAATTAAAAAGTAAGCCAATCCATTACTTCGGAGATAGGATTGGCTCTTTATGAAAATTAAAAGCGTTAAGAGTTACTATTCAAAAGAGATTTATAATTCTTTTCAAAAGAGATTTATAATTCTTTTGTTCACTCCTTTTTACTTTGTCAGTATATATTGTATTTCTGTGTACCCAGTTACAACTATTTTCTTGCATATTTTTTATTAATTTATTACATATTTTATGTATTTTTTGTTTTTTTAGGTTGTATAGTTTGCTTATATTTAATTTGTTATAGATATATATAACAGTTGATCTCGTTTTAAATATCTATAACAAATTAAAAAACAATATAATTTATATCCAACTTTAACAACCATAATTATTTTAAAATTTGCTATTTGTTGTTTAGTATAAATAGCATTTATATGAATAAATTATTATTTATCTCATAAATAACTTTTAAGAATTGCTTTGAACAATCCGTCTTTTTTCATTGTTGTATTATTATTAACTCTTTCAAAACGTATACGTCTGACGTATAGCCAACTTTTAAAAGTGAATGGAGATTTTCCATTGAGTTTTTTTAAGTCTAATAAATTTATTAACGTTTTTGTATAATGCACAAGTTTTTACTATAAAAACCCAAACTTACTAATAAATTGTTGGTAATCTCGTTGCCATCTTTTATGTTTATATAATCAATTTCTTCTTTGACATGACCACTATAATATATCGGTGAGATTACTCTCTCACTTTAAATCTTTTTATAGTGCTTTATAATCACCGTTCTTTAAATACATCATACGTATTTAGGTCATAAATACGTTTAAGTCTATTAACGTATAGCCCCATCTTCAGTTAAGAACCAATATTCATTATTGTTTGTTAATAGCCCTAAAGATTGTTTGGGTCTGACTTTTATCTTTTCATCTTCATCTACTGTTAAGAATAAACATTCTTGATTTTCATATTGACCGTTATATACATTGTATATAGGGGTTACTTTTTTTTGTTTTTTCGTCCTCATCAATATTATTTAACATCTGACTTACATTCTTATTCTCAATCCAATTCGCAACATCTACCAAGCTAAATCAGTATCCATTATTTTTACAAGTTTTACACATCCTCTTTCAGATAATAGATAAATATTTTTAGATTTAGCTATTTGCATTTTAGTAAATCCTAAGTTTTCTAAATTGTAACCGTTACTGTCGGTTACTTTTTCTACTTTGCATTAAAACTTCGTAAGACCATCTTCAGTTAAAAGCCATACTCCATTTCCACCATTTCTACCTTCAACGTAAACATTGTTTACTTTGACTTTTTCATCTTCATCTACCCTTGACACCATTTCATTTGGATTTTGAGTATATAATCCGTTATGGAGAATCTCCATCTCGAAATCTGAATTCCCTTTTAAATCTAAAATATCAACTCTATTTTCAAATTCATCAGTTGAAAATGTGGCACTATAACCATTAGTTAGTGTGCTTAATTGATGTATTTCTAATCCGTTATCCTTAGCAAGGATAACGAACTCTTCGTTTGATTTTAAATCTAAAATATCAATTCCAAATTCAAATTCATTAATATTTGTTTAGCATAACCTAAACTTGTCAACGTGTGGCTTTCGCCCACACCTTTTAAGTCTATGACTTTTTATATTTTGTTTTACTTCTTTTCTAAATGCTTTTGCTATTGGTTTTCTACTTTGCATTAAAACTTCGTATAGCCCATCTTCAGTTAAAAATAGTCTATTGGCTGAACCCGTTGGAATCACTTGTTTAGGATGATTATTACTATATAAGTGTACGGTTGCATATCCTAAGGGTATATACATTATATATAACGTCTATTCCATCCAAATAAAATATTTGTTTTATTATAGGCTTACTCTAAAAAATATATCTCGAAGGTAAATTAAAGTTGCCTTTAAAACTACTTAAACAGTTCGGTTACTACCAGTAACCGTGTAAACACTATATATAAAGGTATAAAGTATAGGCAAAATTACTAGACACCCTTTAAAAAGCCGTCTACGGCTTTGCTTTTTACAAGTAATTATTAATAATCAATAAAAATTTATAAAAAGTACAAAATCAGTAATAATTCAGTTTTAGTTTGTAATTGAGGGGTTTGGGGTGTCCCCAACAGTCAGCTCCAGTTCAGTTTCAGTTTTTCTGGGCAAAAGTAAAAAGTACGAAGTGCTTTTTGCTTTTCCCAAACTTTGTTCTAATATAAGAGTTCTAATATAAGAGTTCTAATATAAATAGTTCTAATATACTGTTCTAATAAGTACCCCAGTTCCAACCCAAAATTTAAGGGGGTATACCCCGTTTCCAACCCACCGTTACCCCGTTTCCAACCCACCCGTTACCCCGTTTCCAACCCACCCGTTACCCCGTTTCCAACCCAAGATTACAGCCATTGAAATTACTTGGTTTCACGATACCCCACTTCAAGCCCATTTTATTGTTATTTTGTAAAAGGGCATAAAAAAAATAGGTGGCATTATTTCTGCCACCTATATGATTAGTTTATCTTTTTTTGTTTTTTTAATTCTGTTTTAGTACCATAAAATTCATATCTACCAACTAATTTTCCATCAACTGATTTTGTTTTTAAAACATAATCTATAATATCAAAACTATATAATGTTTTTAGTATAGTTCCTACTAAATCAAGTTGCTTTATAGTTATTTCACCTTTTCTATTTGTTATGCCACAGGCTTTTGCAATCGTACTTCTATTCATATATAATACATCTTTTCCATTTGCTTTTATGTTGTCTAAATTACCTTTGATAAAGCAAAATATTTTTAAGGCATCTCCACTTAATGTTTTTGAAAATGCTTTATATGTTTCCTTTGGCATTCTTGTAAATAGATATTTTTTAACTGGAACTATATAATAAACTTCGTCCCCACTATCTAGTGTAACTGATTTAAATACTTTCTTTTTAACTAAGTCATCAAAAGTAGACTTCATAGTTTTTCTTGACATTATTGCATTTTCATATCTACCACTTAATCTTAAATCTTGTTCAAGTTGGGCAAAGTTTAAATCATGTTTATATATAAAATGTTGACCGTCATTATTATGATTTGATACTAAACCTAAAAAAGCATAATATACTAAATATTCGTTTGCAGTAAGTCCTTTTATAAATTTTCCATCAGATATTACAAATATATCCCCCTCAAAAGATTCTTCTATTATTTCTTCATAATCTCCAAAATCTAAACATACTCCACATTTAGTACAATTTTCACACATATTTCCCTTGTAATTTAAAACATTTTCCATAATAATTTTCTCCATTCTCTTTGATAAATTTTCTTTTAAAATTTCATTGTTTGTTATATTCATTTTTCATCCTCCTAGCTAACTATCGGTTATGCTATATTAATAAAGATTTAAAAAGGTCTGTAAAAAGTCTGCAAAAAATAATTATTTTTTTTACTAATCAACATAAAACTTTATTAATATATTAGAAATAAAAAAAGCCGTTACATTAACGGCTTTAACTAAAATTCCATTCTTTTTTTAAACAGGTGAGGAGGTATCACCTGTTTTTTATTATTATATTAAATCTCTTTTTTTAAATTCTTTTCTATTGCAGTTGCTCCAAGTGGTGTTACAAGTGTTACTGGCTTATATTGTCCTGTTTTTAGTTGTTTATGTCTAACAACAAAAAATCCTTTATCCACGTACTTCTGGTATGGTTGATTATGTTTATCTCCTGTCTTTTTAACACCCATAACAGTACATTCATCTGTCATTAACACTTTCCTCTCTCTAAGTTGAGCCATAAGTTTATTTCTTCCTATTCCTAAATGCTTTCCAAGTGTTGCAAAGTCCATATTGTCGCCCGTATCTAAAAATTGTTTATAAGCATCTACAAGTGGTTTTTGTTTTTCTATGGTCTTGTTTGCTTGTTGTAAAAGTTGTTCTTTTTGCTCTATTGTTCTTTTTGTAATCATTAAAGCTTTTACCAATATTAATTTTTCATCATCTTCTTGGCTTACTGGTATATATCCACCCGTTTGTCTTATTTGTGGTAAAACTTCGTCCATTACCCAACGCTCAAATTCTTGTGCCTTTGGCAACTTAGATTTTATTATCAATCTATAAATGTCGCCTTCTGGTATTATGTTTACTTCTAAAGACTTGTTTTTGCTTTGTGGATGTGGTGTATAACGTTTCGTTATATACCTACAATGGTCTTTTATTGCCTTGCTTGTGTTGGCATATCCTAGTGCCTTTGCAACATCACTTGCTACTGCATAAGGTTTACCGTCTATATTTAAACCTCTTACTTCTCCAAACATATCATTATTAAAAATTTGTAACTCTTTCATATTTTTTTCTCCTTTTCTTTTTTTTAAAAATATATCTTCCTCCTACAGAAAATACTTTTTATTTAAGTAAAGGATTCTTTATTACCCACCCCTATAAAAAGGCAACCATAAAGTTGGCTGCCTAAATAATTTCTTCAATATCAAAATATCTTTGTGCTAGTTCTAAAACTCGTCTTTTCATTTTTTTACTACCTAACTTTTTACCTTTGTAAAGCTCCGTCATATAAACTTGTGATATATCAAGCCTTTTTGACATCCAAGACTTACTTACTCCGTAATCCTCATATAAAATTTCTAAAACTTCTTTAATAGTCATTGTCATAGATTGTACCTCCACATTTATTTTTGTTTTTTATCATCTTATAACTATTTGTAGTTATATAAGGCTCAATACAACCTATTTTTATAAAAAAAATTATAAATTATTAAAACTTATTTAATGATATTAAAATATGCCCTATTTTGGGGTTATATGGCTTATCTTTATTTATTATTTATAAATATTTTAGTTATATTATACTTTAACAAGTGATCTCCTAATTAAACTATTTATAGGCTTATTAAATAGTACTATCCTATTGGGTATGTTGTTGTGTTTTTATATTAAGTGGCATTAATCCATTTTTGTGGTCGCAATTTCTTCTAACTAATATTTTTGGTGGCACAATTCTGTGCTACCAAAATCACTCACCTTAAAATTAAGTTCAGTTATTTAATTACGTTGGGTAATTTTGCTTTCAGTAAAAATTGGCTTGTTGTATTAGATACTGGTAGTTCTACGTTATCCTACACAATCTTCCATTGTTTAAAGTTTGTTAAATATTTTTGGTAGCGAACTTTTCCGTAGCCAAATTCTCGGCTATCAACATTTTTTATTAATTCATCTATTTTGTGGTTGTTATTTTTCTAAAATCTATAAATAGTGTTTTATCTTAATAATTGGTATGTTATTGTAACAATACTTTTTTTAGACTTTGTTTAATAGGTGTGCCGTTTTTTAGTTGCTAATTTATAACTATGCTTTTTAGTATCAAACCTTTTTTGATATATCCTATCTATCTAGCAAATCTTTTATTATCACTATAAATTCTTTTTATCCATATTGGGTAGGGGTTTCCATATTGCTTATTACTTACTCAATCTTTTCCATATAGATACTAATTAAGTATTTTGTTTTTGGGTATTGGGTAGCTATTGGGTGGGTAGGTCTTGTTGGTTATCTATTTCTTATATCTATATATCTATATATATTATTAAAGTATATCAACTGTTTCCAAGCACTTGTATTTTTTTGTTGTACTTGTTGCAATTCCCTAGTTACAATGCTATATGCTTAGGGGATTCTAGGCTTTTGGAAACAGTTATACCTAACAACCAAAGACTAAAAAATAGTCAATGATTGATAGATATAAGCCGAAATACTTTATGCTCTTTTTCATCTGAGTATTTTGTATAACTCTGCTTTTGCTTACCTCTTACAAGGATATTCTTTTTACATTGGTACAAGCCCTCAACAACTCTATCGAGATAAAGAATACTACTATTTTATATCACTATAAAATACTTGATATTTCCTCCAGACCCTTCGTGGTGGTCATCACCTAGCATTACAAGTACAAACGGTGTAAAGCAGAAAATAGTCCTCCTTGTAACTGTTGATTTTATGCATCGGCTCAACTCACCCTATGATATATTTATAGTTGCTCTTTTGCTTTAACAACTACTTGTCCAATTACAGCAAAAATGCTATAATCATAGTACAAGATTTTCTTATGAACTTTTGAAATTTTCTTATCAAATTTTTTAATGATGTTTTTAAGTGTCTTGTGTCAAAGAGGTGGTTGCAACACCTCTTTTTTATTTGCCTATTTTAATGTCATTAAAGGACTTGTAGTTGTTCCTAATTCAATGACTTCACTATCTCTTAATGATTGTAAATAGGTCTTTGTAATGCCTACGGTTTCATGCCCTAACAATCTTGATAATGTATAAATATCTAATCCATTTCTTAAATGTTTCTGTGAGTAATAATGTCTAATTGTATGTGGAGAACATCTTACATCTTCTCTGACCTTACATTCCTTACCACAAACCTTTACAACTCGTTCTATTGCCTCTATTGTCAATGGCTTACTTCTGAAAGATAAAAAATAATTACTGTATTTTATGGTCTTGTTTTGATAAAAACTAGCCTTCGCCCTTTCATACTTCATCATCTGTTTTTTCAAAACAGGAGATATTGGCAAGTATCTTTCCTTGTTGCCTTTGCCAACTATCTTTACACTATTTTTGAATATATTCATACTATCCATTTGACAAAGTTCGTTTGCCCTTACTCCTAAGTCTACCAAGCAATAAATAATGGTCTTGTTTCTTATGCTCATAAAATCTCTACCGTTGTAATACTTCAACATTCGTCTTATCTCTTCGTCAGTAAATGTTTCGATTATGGTTTTGCCTTCTTTTTGCCAAGAAACTTTATCCATTGGATTTGTGTCTATATATTCTTCGGTAGAGCAATATTTAAAAAATGCTCTAAGTGATTTATAAACACTATTTATATAGCTAACTTTGTTTCCTTTAGTTTTCATAAATGTTGCATAGTTTTTGATGTGCTTTGGTTCTATCTCTTCCACAGAATGTATGTCATACTTATTTTTTAAGTATGTAAATGCTTGATTAATATTGTTGTGATAGGTCTTTATAGTCCTTTCAGAAATGTTTCTTACTTCTAAATCAAATACAAACTCTTGTAATAACTCGTTTAATTCCATAAAAAAATACCTCCTTTCGTAGAAACTTATATATTCCTACGAAAACAGGTATTTCATCATTAGCACTTTAAAACTTAGTAATGTATTCCATTATTAAAGTGTTATTTTAGTATTTTTTGTTGTTTCAACCGTTTAAAAACGTTGCAATTACTGTATTTTCAAGATTACTCTGTAATCTCCCAGTTATGGTAAACATTTTGAACATCGTCATCTTCTTCAAGTAAGTCTATTAATTTTTCCATAGATTTTACTTGACCTTCGTTGTCTAAAACTGTAGTAGTTTGTGGTATTAATTTTATATCAGCAGATACGAATTCATATCCTTTTTCAACTAAAGCATCTCTAACTACGTTGAAATCTTCTGGAGCTGTTACAACTTCGAATCCATCTTCTTCTGTTATTATATCGTCTGCTCCAGCTTCTAAAGCGTCGTCCATTAATTGTTCTTCGCTTACATTTTCAGCAGCTATTAATATTTGTCCTTTTCTATCGAACATGAAACCAACGCATCCAGTAGTTCCTAAGTTACCACCGTTTTTGTCGAAGTAATATCTTATGTTACCAGCAGTTCTGTTTTTGTTGTCAGTTAAAGTTTCAACTATAACAGCAACCCCACCTGGTCCATATCCTTCGTAAGTATTTGAGAAGTAATCTTCTCCACCGCCAGCTCCAGCACCTTTGTCTATTGCTCTTTTGATATTATCATTTGGCATATTGTCAGCTTTAGCTTTATCTATAGCTGTTTTTAAAGCTGCATTGTATTCTGGATCTGCTCCACCTTCTTTAGCTGCAACAGTTATAGCTCTTGCATGTTTAGTGAATACTGATGCTCTTTTAGCATCTTGTTTACCTTTTCTATTGATAATATTGCCTATACGACCCATAATTTCACTCCTTAATTTTAATTTCGTTCATTTATAGATTTATTCAAAATCTATTGCAAAGTAAATTTTAGCACAAAACTTCCATTTAGTAAATTAGAATCTTGGAGGTTTTGGTGCTGTGTGTCTTTTATGTTCACTGATTCTATGTAGTCTATCTATGATGTCTAAGTCCTTTTGAGGAACTTCATCTCTTTTACCTAATACAACCTTGTCTATCATGTTGTATGTTGTTCCCATTTCGTTTTCGTCTGTTTGACCTTCCCATAAACCTGCTGATGGAGCTCTATTGATTACATCTTCGTGTACTCCTAGTGCCTTAGCCCATTCATAAACTTCTGCCTTTGTAAGGTTTGCTATTGGAACTAAGTCTACTCCTCCATCGCCGTATTTTGTGAAATATCCAGTATGTATTTCTGCTGCGTTGTCTGTTCCCACAACTAAATACCCTAGGTTGTTTGCAACTGTATAAACAGAACACATTCTTACTCTAGCTCTTAAGTTTGAATCTGATGCTCTAAGCCCATCTTCATTATATAAATTCTTTTCTTTAAGAGCTGAAGTTACAGAGTTTAATATCATTTCTTGTGGAGTTGTTAAATCTAAATCGATATAATCTATTCCACAACCGTTTATAACTTTAAGTGCATCTTCCCTGTCTTTTGGGTTGCTGTTTATGCTCATAATTACCCCTATAGAGTTGTCTGGAAATGCTTTTTTTATAAGGTAACAAACTACAGCTGAGTCTATTCCACCAGAAACCCCAACAACTAATCCTTTGCATCCTGCTTCTTTAACTTTTTCCCTAAGCCAATCTACTGTCTTATCTATTTTTTGATTTATTCCCATTTATTTTACCCCTTTCTTATAAAAATCTATACTTATAATACCATATTTATTTCAAAATTAATTTATTATTTTTACATCTATACATAGTTTTATCAAAATCACAAATAATAATACAAGGTAGGTGAAGATATGAACAATCCATTTAGTATTAAAAATTCTATAATTGGAGCTTTTACTGGTTTTATTAATGGGCTATTCGGTTCCGGCGGTGGTACTCTTTTAGTCCCTATCTTAAACAACATTTTAAAAGTAGAAGAACACAAATCACATGCTACAGCCTTAGCTGTAATAATATTTTTAACAACAACAAGCTCCATAATATATATCTCCAAAGGCACATATGACATTGGTCTTACATGTAAAGCCGCCATAGGAAGTATAATAGGAGGTATCGTGGGAGCAAAATTATTGAGCAAAGTAACCGGTAAGTTTTTGAGAATTGCTTTCGGAATAGTTATGATAATATCTGCAATTAGAATGATTTTTTATTAATAGGAGGAATTTATGTTAATAGCAATAATAGGATTTTTTGCTGGAATAATCGGCGGAATGGGAATGGGTGGAGGAACAATACTAATCCCTGCTCTTATATTATTTGCAAGTATTGACCCTAAAATTGCCCAAAGTACCAACTTACTATCATCAATTCCTATGACAATAGCAGCACTATACATACATATTAAAAAGAAAAACGTCGACTTTGAATTAGTTCTTCCGATAGTATTATTCGGTATAGTTGGTGCCTTTTTTGGCTCTACATTAGCAGAATATCTATCATCTGATATCTTAAGAAAATGTTTTGGAGTATTTTTATTGATTATAGGAATCTTTGAAATTCAAAAAGGTTATATGCACAAAGACAAACAAAAAAAATAAAGCCTAAAACTATTAAACAATATAGTTTTAGGCTTTTTATGTTAATTTTTTTCTTCTAATCTACTTATCATAAAGAAGTCCTTTATTGCATTATCATAATCACCTGTTTGGCAATATGCATCCCCACGTTTTTCATAAGCTCTTATGTCAGATGGGTCTCCTTCTATTGCAACAGAAAAATCGTCTATCGCTTCTTTATATTGCTGAAGTTTATAATAAGCCAAACCTCTATAATAATAATTTTTAAATTGGCTCTTATCAAGCTCAATTGCTTTATTAAAATCAAGTATTGCTTCGTTATATTCTTCTAAGTCTAAGTTTGCTGCTCCTCTTCCCATATAAACAATATAACTTTCGTAACCATGTTCTATAGAGCGAGTATAGTCATCTTTTGCCTTTTTGAAGTTTCCTGTTATAGAGTACTCTTTTCCTCTATTGCAGTAAGATTTTCCTACTTTATATCCCATTTTTATCGCTTTTGAGAAATCACGTATTACTTTTGTGTGATTTTCCATTTGACCATAAGCAAGTGCTCTGTTGTAATATGCTTCACCATTTTTAGGATTTAATATTATAACTCTGTCCAAGTCTTTTATGGCCTTGCGTAAATTATCTTGTTTTAAGTAAGCTACTGAACGATTAAAGTAGCTTTCTTCGTACTCTGGGTCTAGTTCTATGGATTTATTGTAGTATTCGATTGCGTTATTAATTTGGTTCATTTGACAATAACAATCCGCCATTCCCAAATAACCTTCTTTCATATGTGGAGCCAAAGTTACAAATGTCTTGTAGTCTAGTAGTGAGTTTTTATATTGTTTCATTAAATAATAAAGTCCTGCTCTTTCGTAGACTATTCTCTCGTCGTATTTTTCAAGATTTATAGCATTTGTAAAATCTTTTAATGCTTCTTTATATCTGCCTAAATAAGCTAGAATTCTTCCTCTATTATAATAGGCACTAACATCATTTTCGTCTATTTCTAGTGCTTTTGTGTAGCTTTCCATAGCCTTATCGTATTCTTTTAAGTTACTATAAGATACGCCTAAGTTATAGTAAGCCACTTCATATCTTGGATCTATTTCCAATGATTTTTTATAATTTTTTATTGCTAGTTCATTATCCCCTAGTCTACTATAACAAACACCTTTACCCCTATATGCTTCTTTATAGTTTTTGTCTAGTTCTAATGTTTTTTCAAAATCTTTTATAGCTGAATAAAATTTATCGAATTTTATATAAAACTCGCCACGATAGTAATAACCATCTGCACTGTCTGAGTATTTTTCAATAATTTTATTTATATAAGCCATTTTTTCATTTATTTCAAATTCCATATTGGCGTGATTCAACATATCTTGTATGAAATTTTGTCTTTCTAAGTCCTTTTGTAATTTATTTAAATTTTCTATAGTATTGTTCATATCCACATTTCCTGATTTAGATAATTTAAATAAATTAAATACCATGAAAATCATAAATCCATACATAAAGCAGAATATGATTATCTCTTCGTTTTTTGATAAATTCAAAATTGCTATAGCTAAGAATAAAATTCCTATTATAGCTAGAGAGATTCCTATTTGTCTTGTTATTTTGTTTTTTTCACTTTCCATTATGACGTCCCCCTCGATATATCTATTGTTAAATAAACCCTATCTAAAAAATAATTTCCCCTTCTTTTTCAGATAGATAAAACCCTTCACTTTCACCTATTTCTGCAGTTCCACTAGTTATATCTATCATTTTAGATTTTAGTAATTCTGCTTCTTCTTCTCTCGAGTAAACTATTATTTCTACTTTGTCAGTATATAAAGTGTCTTTTATTTTGTAACCCATATTCATTATTTCATTTTGGACTTTTCCTATTTGGTTATAGTCTATAGTTACACTTATTTCTTTGTATTTTACCTTTTGGATAATTTGAGCTGCTTCAATACCAACTTTTGCACCTTTTGTATATGCTCTAACAAGTCCGCCTGCTCCTAATTTTATTCCTCCGAAATATCTAGTTACAACAACTACTACATCTCTTAAGTCTTCCTTTTTTATAACTTCTAATGTTGGGATTCCTGCTGTTCCTTGTGGCTCTCCATCGTCACTATAGCGTTGGATGTTCATAGTTTCACCAACAGTATATGCCCAAACATTATGAGTAGCATCTTTATGCTTCTTTTTTATTTCGTTTATGAATTCTACTGCTTCTTCTTCAGACTTTATAGGTTTTGCATATCCTATAAAAGTAGACTTTTCTACTATGTATTCATCTGTTCCAAAACTGTGTAATGTTTTATATGTCTTCATAGTGCCTCTCCCCCTGCCGTTAGATATTTCAAAGCCAAAATTGCTTCATTATATGCCCTGATGACATATTCTTTTTCGTTGATTTTTTTTCTGTCTATAAGTCGTTGCAAAATCTCGACTGTCTTATCATCTCCCACCTTTGCCAATGCTTTGGCACAATATTGTCTTGTCTGTGGATTTGGGTCATATAGCCCCTTTTCCAAGACTAACTTGCTCTTTGGAGAAGATATTTTTCTAATAGCTGAATAAGTTATTCTTCTTATGTCTGAATGTCTATGGTTTGTAAGAGGATGAAGTATTTTTAAAAATCTTTCATCTCTAAACTCTCCCGTTGCCCAAATTAAGACAATTAAATCATCTGCATTTTGTTCTCTAAGTATTCTTTTGTATAATTCTCTTTTGAAGTTTAATTCTTTTTCTTCATCTAGACTCAGCTCTTCTATAAATTCAAGTCTTGAGTCTTTGCCTAATTCTAAAAATTTATCCAATATATCTTTTGAAGATTCTACTTTTTGTTTGTTTGCAGATTTTATTTCTAATTTTGCTTTGATTAAATGATCATTTACATCTGCAATTGGTATATTTCTGATTTTGCTAATTTGGGACACTGTTTTTGATTCATTATAAAGAAGATATGTAATAAAGTAGTCATCTAAGTTATCGATATTGCTCCAACTTATGTCCATTTTTATTCCTCAACTATATATTCTTTATATATATTATAATCTTCTTCATCTAAACTTACTTCAAGTTGTGTTCCATTTTCAACATATTCAAAGTAATCTACGTTGTATTTTTCTTTTATTTTACTGAATATATTACCTTTATCGTATGGAAGTAATAATTTAACTTGATAAGTGTCTTCCATTAAAGCATTTTCTATCATTTTTAGAAGGATATCCATATTGATACCTTTTTTAGCAGAAATATAAATTCTATCTTCTCTATTTCTTGGATAAATATCTAGCTCTAGTCTGTCTATTTTGTTGTAAACTATTATAGTTTTCTTATCATCTGCACCTAATTCTTTTAATACTGATTCAGTAGTTTGTTTTTGTAATTCAAAACTGCTGTTTGTAGCGTCGATTACATGTAGTATTAAGTCTGCATATTTAACTTCTTCTAGTGTCGCTTTGAATGCTTCTACTAAATCATGAGGTAGTTTACTTACAAATCCAACTGTATCTACTACTAGAAAATCTCTTTTATTTGGTAAAGTAGCTTTTCTTAAAGTTACATCAAGTGTTGCAAATAGCATATCTTTTACGAAAACTTCTTTTTCAGTTTCGTAATCTTTGTGTGTCTTTATTAATTCGTTCAATAAAGTCGATTTTCCTGCATTTGTATAACCAACAAGTGCAACAATTGGTATATTTGATTTTAGACGTTGAACTCTTTGAGTTTCTCTGTTTTGTTTTACTTCTCTAAGCTCTTTTCTTATGTCAGCAGCTCTATTTAAGATATGTCTTTTATCTATTTCAAGCTTTTGTTCACCAGGACCTCTAGTACCTATACCAGCACCAGTTCTACTCATTTGTCCACCCATTCCATAAAGTCTTGGTAATCTGTATTTTAATTGAGCAAGCTCAACTTGTAGTTTACCTTCTTTACTTAATGCTCTTTGTGCGAATATGTCTAATATTAAAGCTGTTCTGTCGATTACTTTTAGTCCTGTAACATCTTCTATATTTCTCATATGTGCTCCTGATAATTCATCATTAAATACTATCATTGTAGCACCAAGCATTTGACAGTAATCTCTTATTTCTTCAACTTTACCTTTTCCTATGAAATAAGCAGCATCTCTCGCTGGTTTATTTTGAATTACAGATGCTAAAACTTCTGCTCCAGCAGCCTTTACTAATTCTTTAAGTTCTTCCATAGATTCATTTATATCAATATCGTCGATTTTTTTTACATTAGTTGTTATATTTAAGCCCACTAAAACGGCCTTTTCTTGTAGTTTTTCTTCCACAAAATCACCTCTTTATTTTACTTCTTGTCAATTCATTTATTTGCCAGTATTTTTGCCTTATTATATATTTTGACTTTTATAATAAATTTCATTCTTTTATATATGTCATTTTCTATTTTTACTGCAAATAACTCATTTTAGATAAATATTCTTAATAATTATATCATTAAACTATAAGTTTTTTATGGATTTTTTTGATAATAAGTATTTTATTAATATTATAATTTAAAATCAAAAAGAGGGTGAATAAATCTTTCACCCCCTCCACAAATTTATTAAATTTTTTATTTTAAATTTATAAGCTCTAGATATTTTTTACTATTTTTACTTCCGTTTTTCTCTGCTTTTTCTAATAATTTTATAGCTTTATCTATATCTTTTTTAATTATTTTACCTCTATATAGTTCAAATCCTAGTTTTTCTTGATATAGTGGATTTTCTTCTTTTGATTTTTGTTTATATATTTTAATTAATCTCTCTGCACATCTATTGTCATTATTATCAACCAACTTTTCATATTCTAAAACAGCTTTATCAATTTCACCTTCATCATAATATCTATTTCCAAGAATATAACTAGCCTCTAATTCCCCTTCTTCTGATAAAACTTGTAGTACTTTTGTACTAAATCCAGCGTAAATTGAAGATTTTGAGTTTTTCTTTCCATCATTTTTACAAATTACATCTTCTATAACACTTCTCATCACATTTTCGATATTTCCTTCAAATTTTGAATCAATTACAATATTGCTAGAAGTCGATTTATTGTTGATAGTTTCTGGCGCTATTTGATCTAATTTATTGTCTATTTCATCTATCATTTTTTGTTGTCTTTCTAGTACAGAATCAATATGCTCCATTATACCTTCATATTGAGTGTCCATCTTTTTTAATAATTCACTTTCTATAAATGTATCGATTCTCTTATTAAAAGCCGTAATTTTTTTATCTAAGTCTCTAACGTTTTTTGATACTGTAGTAAAACTTATCATATTGCTATTTTTCATTACAGAGTGTATCTCATCTCCAAACTTTGCAATAGTTTTAATCAGTTCATCTAATTCGCTCAAATCTTTATCTATATTTTTTAACCCGCTTACCATCTGCACTACTTTGTTTTTATATGTATTTAACTCGTCCATCTTCTTTTTGGTTATATCGATTTGTTTTAAAGAATCAAGCTTGGTTATCGATTTATTAAATTCATTTATACTCCCCTCTAATCCATTTAACGTTATGCATATTTGCTCACTATTTTCATTAAACTTATCAATTGATTCTACTATACCCCTTGTGTTTAATTCGTTATTCGTCATATTATTCACCTATCTCCCATTCACCTTTGTATTTATATTTTCAAATAGTTTGTTTATATTCCCCATTTTCAGTTGAATATTAGATTTTAATTTTTCCGTTTTTATTATTTTATTTCGCAATATATCGTTTAGTTTATCAAACTGTTTGCCATATTCATCAAATAAATCGCTAAATTTTATTCTCTCTTTTTCTAAGCTATTATAAAACTCTCTCAACTGTTTTTCATAAGATAAATCTTCTATATACAAGTACATAATCGCAAATTTTGAAAACTGATATGATTTTTCATAATAGCTCTGTGCCAACTTATACTCACCTATTTCAAATAGCTTGTCTCCTTTTTCTTCGTATTTTCCATCCTCTTCAAACAAATCACACAACCTTGCTAAACTGTTTGAATTTGGCTCCACACTTCTAATAAAGTAGTTCTTCGCTACTGAATATCTCTCATCATAGAAAAACTTCATTCCTAATTTAAACAGCTCTATACTATCTCCTACTACTTCTCCTAAGTTTAAATCTTTAAACTGGGTTAAAGTTTTTATATATTTTATATCGTCGCCTAGTTTTGCTTTGATTTCTTTTAATACTTCTGTTTCTTTTTCTTCTATTAAGACTAAATTATAATTTGCTCTAGTTATAGAAACATAAAATCGATTAAAGTAATAACTGTAATGACCTTCTTTTAAAATTTCCTTTTTATAAACTTCTTCATAAATATCTGCATAGTCGGATAATATATTGTAAGCTATTATATTATCGAATTCCTTCCCTTTAAATTCAGATATTGTAAATGCATTTTTACAGTTGTACTTTTGTTTTAGATGTTGTTTTTTCTCATCATCAGATACTATAAGCGCAACTTTTGCAGATGCATCAAGCTCACTAAATATAATTTTTAAGTTGTCTTCTGTCGCTTCAACTTGCTCGATTATACCTGTTTTATTGTTTTTTGTTATTTCAAACTGTCTGTCTTCTTCTTTTCTTGCCGGAAGTTTATCATTTATTATTTCATTTACTATATTATTCATCTTCATTATATTTATAGAGTTTCTGAAATTCTCATTAAGTCGCTCAATTTCATAATGATATCCGCATAAATAAAATAATTTTGTAAGCCTTCCTATTTTGAAAAATGTTGGATTTATTATTTGGTTGGGGTCCCCTGCTAATAATATTTTTCTTGTTTTATTCTTTGCGTAAATTTCTTGTTCTTTAGCTAATAAGAACAACATATATATTTGGACCTCTGTAAAATCTTGAACCTCATCAACTACGACATATTCATAGTTTATAGACTTTTCTTTTATTAAACTTTGTAATTCAAATGCTATATCATTTATGTCGTGATAGTCATTTTCGCACAACCACTGGTTGTATTTTTCTGTTATAGAATATAAAATTTGCCTATCTTCTTCTACAAAAATTTTATAATCTTCTACTATTTGTTTACTATTGTTGATATAGTATTCAGAGTTTACTATGTATGGCTCTTTCCTGTCCCAATCGACGTACATAGAACCTTTTAGTATTCCAAAAATTTCGCTATAAATAATATTTTTTTCATTTTCATATTTCTTAATAAACTTTATAATATTTCCGTCCCTAGATGTCTGCTGTAACCATTCTAAAAACTTTGTAAAACTTTTATTATAAGAATTTTGCGTTATAATTTTAGATCTATCTATTTTTTTGTTGTTATGCTTATAATTTATCTCTGTGCATATATCTACAAAAGTTCTTATATCTATATATTCGTTATATTCATAGTAATTTTCCATTACTTTTGATTTCACATATTCTTTTAAGTTGTTTGAAAATGTAATGTAGAGAATTTTTTTGTTTGAGTTCATATTTTTGATTTTTTCAACCATATCTGGTATTAAATTGATTGTAGATAGTGTTTTTCCACTACCAGCTATACCTGATAATATGAATGGTTCTGATTTTTGAATAAATGTATCTATATATTTGGCTTGTTCTTTTGTCAGTACTTCTTGATATATTATTTCATTATCGTTAAAATCAATAGCTCTAAATGTCATATTAGTTTCTTGGTTTCTTTTTACGTTATCCCTTATTTCCAACATATCTTTATATGTCATTTCTTTTTTTCTATTTAAATTTTTGAAGTTTTCATTATCAAAGAAGTGGCTATTTATCCTTTTAGATACTTTTAATGCTTCTTTTTCTTGATCGTTGTGCTTAGCTATTGAAAATAATATAATCCCCTTTTTGTCGTTTTTATTGCCTTTATATCTATCAAAGTCAAATTCATTCTTTTTAACATAATCTTTCATAAAACATGCTATTATTCTATCACTATCATTTATCTTGTTATTGAAATCAAATCCATAAATACTATTATCTTTTATCCCCTCATACTTTTTAAAACCTAGACTATTTAAATTTAACGACTTATTTGATGATTTCATGCATTTATCAATCTTTATAATTAATCTTTTTAAGTCACTTTCTAGGTTATTGTCTTTTATCTGTTTAAATATAGTCTGCTCTAGAAATACATTAATACCTAAGTCTTTGCTAAATGTTATTTCCTCATCTATGCTGCTTTGCAGAGTCAAGTCTAAATCTTTTGGTTGTAGTTGATTTATACTGTTTTCTTCTATAACTATATTTATATCTTTTTCTAAATTTGTATCGTGTTCTAAATCTGCTACAATTTCTTCATTAGTAATTTCATTACTTAATATATTTTTTCTATCTAATTCATAACACTGTGCTAGATAAAACATTGCGTCTTCATTTCCCATTCGTGCCAAGTCATTATATAATTTAAACGCTTTTTCTTTATCTATATCTGTCCCTATTCCATGTTCATAGCAATATGCTAGTCTATAAATACCATCTTCATAATCTATTTCTTTTAATTCTTCATATATTGAAAATGCCTTTTTATAATCTACATTAGTTCCAATTCCAAATTCATAACAATGTCCCATAAGATATTTTGCATCTTCATTTCCATTGCTCACAGCTTTTTTATATCGATTAAATGCTTTTTTATAATCCTGTTTTACACCTATTCCATATTCAAAACAAATTGCAGTCCTAAGCTGAGCTATATCATACCCTCCATTAGCACAAAACTTATAGTATTCAAATGCTTTTTTCTTGTCTTTATCTACTCCAATTCCATTTTCATAATATACTCCCAAGCAATATTGAATTGGATAATTATTTTTTTCATTTTCAAGTGACTTTACTATTTCAAATGCCTTTTGTTTATCTTCTTCTACTCCTATCCCATGTTCATAACAAAGCGCTAAACAAAATTTTGATTTTATAAATTCTTGTTCTGCTGATTTTTCAAACCATATAAAGGCTTGTTCCTCTTTTTCGTCTTCTTCCTCATCTAAATCTATATCTACCCCATCGATATACAAACATGCGAGGTTATACTGTGCCTCTTTCGAGCCATTTTGAGATGCTTTTTTGTACCAGCCAAATGCCTTGGATATACCCTCGAGCTTATCTCTTTCAAAGGTTAGATAATAATTTCCCATGTTGTACTGGGCATCTTCATCTCCTTCATCAGCTTCATTTCTCAACTGCTCATATGATAATTTCTTTATTTTTTCTTTTTCTATTATTCTATCATCTTCTTCTATTTCATCTCCTTCTTTATCCTTCCTCTTTAGTGTGAATTTCAACATATTGCTTTTAAATAATTCTTCAAACTTTTTCATTTTAATTTCCATTTTAGTAGTCACATTATAAAGCAACTCCATCGTAGAAACTTCCCTAAAATCCTTCATAAGTCTTCTCCCAATAAATTTTTATATATTGATTCTATATTATAAGTATAATAAATTAAATTAAAATAGTATAATAAAATTATCTCATATTATAATCTTTGGAGGTATATATAAATTGAATTATAAATTTTTTAGTAATACTAAATGTGAATACTTTCCTTGTCATAAAACAAATGACCCAGAAAATTTCAACTGCTTATTCTGTTATTGCCCTTTATATGCTTTAAAAGATAAATGTGGTGGAAATTTTAGATATACAGAAAAAGGTATAAAGGATTGTACAAATTGTACTCTTCCCCACCAAAGGAAAAATTATGATTATATAATTGGAAAGTTTAAAGAAATTGTTGAAATTACAAAATTAGACTCTGAATAAGATATTATATATTTTTTAAAATTATGATGCATTATTTATAGCAAAAAAAATACGAGTTAGAATTGATTTACATCATCTAACTCGTATTTTTTCGTCTCGTTTTTATTTCAGTCTTATTTCAATATATCCATCATACCATTTATTCGCCATTCTTTCAATATTATAATTTTTGTAATTTAATTTTTTATTTTAATATTGCCATGATTTAACTTTTTAACCTTATGATATATCAATTGTAAAATTACACTTGCACATACCATAATTCCTAAAATTGCAATACCCATATGCATAAAGAATGCTTCCGGCAACATATTTATAACAGGATCTAACACAGGGTTAAAAATCCAATAATTGTTACTAAACATTATCTTATGAAACATAATAAAACATGCATTGAAATTTATCGCAATTGGAATAGCCAATAAAACTGGCATTATCACAATTAAGATGGATGCATTTCTTAAAAATTTGAAGTCTTTCTTTCTAATTTGTAAAATACCTCCTACAACAGAGATAACTCCACAGATTATAGTAAGTATTTTTACATTTTGGAATATATCTCTCACTTCTTCAAAATGGATTTTACCATTTTGTGATGAAGGTAGAGATGGTAACTCAAATTCTTCTGCATTCCAGCTTAAGTTATAATCAATTAAATAATCGTAATTCTCTATTATATCTTCCCTTGATAGATTAATCATAGACTCTATGTTTAGTTTATCTATATCATTATAGTAGATGCTTTTTATATTCATAGTTATAATAACTGATGAACCAATCACAAATAAAGCTAAACATATAGATACAACTACATTTAATAACTTTCTCAATTGAAAGCCCCCTCTAATTTAAGTATTAAACTATTTTTGTAGTGAAATCTTCTATATTCCAAACATCATCAACTACATCACTGTAGAATTCTGGCTCATGGCAAACTAAAAGAACTGTTCCTTTAAATTCTTTTATTGCTTTTTTAAGCTCATCTTTAGCTTCTACGTCTAAGTGGTTTGTAGGCTCGTCAAGAACTAAGAAGTTTATGTCTTTTAACATTAACTTACATAATCTAACTTTTGCTGCTTCTCCCCCACTTAAAACTCTAACTTGACTTGTTATATGTTCAGTAGTAA
>ERZ857750.1558-NODE-1558-length-24958-cov-14.270048_pt1 | contig 24958 bp, 19 predicted proteins | sample MGYA00519915_ERZ857750 | MGnify/ENA primary metagenome ERZ857750 (study PRJEB31778, sample SAMEA3449358) | human gut metagenome | biome: human gut; feature: human-associated habitat; material: faeces | place: United Kingdom | collected 2010/2012 ...
AGCTGCTCAAGCTCATCCAGACCTTTGCGGTCGACTGGGGCCTGTCCATCATCATTCTGGTGGTCATCATCCGTCTGCTGCTGACGCCGCTTATGCTCAAGTCGACCAAGTCGACGGCTCGCATGCAGGTGCTGCAGCCTAAGATGCTCGAGATCCAGGAGCGCTATGCCGACGATCCCCAGCGCCAGGCCGAGGAGATGCAGAAGTTCTACAGCGAGAACAAGTTCAACCCCATGGCTGGTTGTCTGCCGCTGTTGATCCAGATGCCTGTCCTGTTCGCCCTGTTTACGCTGCTGCGTAACCTGCCGAACTACTTTAGCGACGGCACGTTCTCGTTCTTCAACATCCTGCCTGACCTTACCACCACGCCGAGCGCTTCCTTTGCCGATGGCTTTATGGTTGCGCTGCCTGCGCTGGTTTGCCTGATTCTGTTCGCTGTCTTGACCCTGATTCCGCAGCTGTATATGTCTCGCAATCAGACTGGTCAGCAGGCCCAGAGCATGCGCATGATGGCCGTCGTCATGACCGTCATGATGCTTTGGATGGGCTGGAGCCTGCCCGTTGGCGTTTTGCTTTACTACGATGTGTCTTCTGCCTGGCAGGTTATCCAGCAGATCTTTGTGACGCAGAAGGTTATCGACAAGGCCAAGGCCGATGAGGAGGAGCGCCTCAAGAACGCTCCGCTGCAGGTCGAGGTTACCCGTCGCGAGAAGAAGCCGCGTCCGCACAAGAAGAAGTAGTCGGGATATCAATCTTATTTAGGTACCTAACTTTTGGAGTACGTTATGTCTGAAGAGATCATCGAGGATATGCTTGAGGAGGTTGTCCCGCAGGTCGCGGGCGATTATCCCGAGATTGCACAGCGCTACAAGGCTGGTGAAGAGCTGACCGATGAGGAGCTCGACACCATTGCCGATGTTGCGATTTCCATTCTGCGTTCCATCCTTTCGCACTTCGATGCCGCCAACTCTCCTATTGATGAGTACGAGGGCGACGAGGGCGAGTTGATTTTGGATGTTACGGCTCCTGATCTTGCTGTTCTCATTGGCCGTCATGGTCGTACCCTTGATGCCCTTCAGGTTATGTTCTCTTTGCTGGTGAGCCGCAAGCTTGGCTTTAGGTATCCGGTTGTGGTTGATGTTGAGGGCTACAAGAGCCGTCGTCAGGACAAGGTTGCCTCTATGGCTCAGTCTGCCGCCGAGCGTGCCATCCGTACTCATAAGAGTGTTTCGCTTCCGCCCATGAATGCCTATGAGCGCCGTCTGGTCCATATTGCACTTCGTGGCAATGATGCCGTCGATACCCATTCTGAGGGTTCTGACCCTGATCGCCATGTGGTGATTGTTGCTCGATAATCTACTCGAGCTTATGCTAAGGGGGCGTGGTTTCCACGTCCCCTTTTTTTGTCAAAAGTTCTCGATACACTGATTTTTGTCAGAAAGGAGCTTCTGTTGTTTGTACTTACAGATCAGCAGGCTGACGAGATGCTGAGTCGTCTAACTTCCTATTGCAAAGAGTATTCCTTGAATGTAACTGATGCTGATCTAAGGAAATGTATTCAGCATTTGGATTTGGTTCTTGAAACAAATAAGACGACCAACCTCACCCGTATTCTTAACGTAGAAGACGCTGCGGTACTTCATATCCTCGACTCACTTGTTTTGCTCCCTTATGTCAATAAGGCTCCTGAGGGAGCTTTGCTTGATATGGGAACAGGTGCTGGCTTCCCTGGTATTCCGTTAACGATAACAACGCATCGTAAAGCTACTTATATTGACTCTGTTGGCAAGAAGGTTGAGGCTGTCAATACATTTGTTTATGCTCTTGGATTGAAAAATGGTCATGCAGTTCATGATCGCCTTGAAGAATATGCTCGAAGCCATAAGAAGCAGTTCTCTGTTGTAACCGCCCGCGCATTGGCCCCTCTACCGATTCTTGTTGAGTATGCCGCTCCGTACCTCAAGGATGGTGGGCTATTTGTTATCACGAAGGGCAATCCTACGGATGAGGAGCTTGCTTCCGGCATGTCAGCGGCTAAGATCTGCGGCTTCACCTTGCTTCTGAATGACGCAATTGATTTGCCTGGGGGCTTGGGTCACAGGGAGTTCATTGTTCTTAAGAAGAGTCATCCGGCATCCGTTTCATTGCCTCGTGCAAATGGCATGGCCAAGAAGAATCCGCTTGCCTAGATGTTTCACGTGAAACATAATGGATACTAGCAACTTGCAGTGTTTCACGTGAAACATGGCAGTTGATATTAAATCGGAATGTTTCACGTGAAACATCCTCCGTTTGACAGCTTTAATACACACCAGGAGGGACCGTGGGATTTCGCGACGTTAAGCGTTCGAAGAGCGCAAAAGACACGCGTATTATTGCAATCATCAATCAAAAAGGCGGCGTTGGTAAGTCAACGACAGCTGTAAACCTTGCAGCAGCACTGGGTGAGCAGGGTCGCAAGACACTGATTGTCGATTTTGATCCGCAGGGAAACAGCACTAGCGGATTTGGAATTGAAAAAGAAGACCTTGATCAGTGCATCTATGATGCATTGCTGAATGACGTGCCGGCTGAATCGCTTGTTCTTGATACAAATTGCAAAAAGGTATTCGTTATTCCGGCGACAATTCAGCTTGCAGGTGCCGAAATTGAGCTCGTAAGCGCAATTGCTCGTGAAACCCGTCTCAAAGATTTGCTTGAGCCAATTCAAGACGAGTTCGATTTTATTTTCATTGACTGTCCTCCTTCCCTTGGCCTGCTTACAATCAACGCTTTGACCGCAGCAGATAGCGTTTTGATTCCGATCCAGTGCGAGTATTATGCACTCGAGGGCGTTACGAAGCTGCTTGAGTCAATGAAGATGGTCAAATCACGTCTGAATAAGGGCTTAGACACCTATGGTGTGCTTATGACCATGTATGACTCGCGTACTTCTCTGTCGAATCAGGTTGTTGAGGAAGTTCAGTCGTACTTTGGCGATAAGGCTTTTAAGACCTTAATTCCTCGTACCGTAAAAATCTCTGAGGCTCCGTCTTTTGGAGAGCCGGTAATTACCTATGCACCTCAAAATAAGGGTGCAAAAGCGTATATGAACCTTGCAAAAGAGGTGATCAAGCGTGCCTAGTGCAAAGAAACGAGGCGGATTGGGACGTGGACTCAATGCTTTGGTCTCAGAGGCCGAGTATGAGACCGGTAGTTCGGCTGCATCGGCTTCAAATGCCGCATCTGAAACAAAACTGCCTATTGAGGATATCGTTCCCAATCCTAATCAGCCGCGAATTCACTTTAACGAAACTGAACTTCGCGAGTTGAGCGAGTCAATCCAAGAACATGGCGTTTTGCAGCCACTACTGGTTCGCAAGCATGGAAATGGCTATGAGATTATTGCGGGTGAGCGTCGTTACCAGGCATCGAAACTCGCTGGGCTCGAAGAATTGCCTGTCATCATTAAGGAAGTTAATGATGAGGAGATGCTCGCTCTTGCTCTTATCGAGAATCTTCAGCGTTCTGATTTGAACCCAGTCGAAGAAGCAAAGGGTTATCGTCAGCTCATTGATGCCAGCGGTATGACGCAGGAGGCATTATCAAAGGCTGTCAGTAAGTCTCGTTCCGCAATTACAAATTCACTTCGTTTGCTAGATCTTCCTGAAGTCGTACAGCAGATGATTTTCGAGGGCAAGCTAACTGCAGGCCATGCAAGAGCGATTCTTGCGGTTCCTTATGAAGATGCCAGGATTCGACTTGCTGAAAAAGTTGTCGCAGAAGGTCTTTCCGTTAGAGCGACAGAAAACCTTGCTCCGTTGTTTTCTGCCGGAGAGACGCCAAGGACCCCGAGGCCAGCAACGCCTCAGTCATTCAAAAAGGCCGCTCGAGTACTTCGTCAAGTTTTCAACACGAATGTACGCGTGAAGAGCTCGCGTGGTAAGAACAAAATCGAAATCGAGTTCAAAGACGAGGAGGAGCTCTCCCGTATCCTTGGTGAAATGATTCAATTTGGGCAGGAGGATCAGGATGAAGAATAAGGTTCTCGCGGTCGTTGCGTTGGCAACCACCGTCGTCGCTGGTGCCTTTGCTGGTTATAAGCTTGCGACAGATGATGAACTTCGAGGTCGACTGCTGCGCGGAGCTCAGGATATCGTTGATACATCTAAGAAGAAAATGGATGTGATGACCGAAGATGTCGCTATGCGCACTGCTCAGCTGACTAAGAATCCAAAGATTAACCAAGATTGGGTTAACCATCAATGGGAAAATGTTGGTTATTAGGTACCTAACAATTACTTGCCTATTTTGAAGGGGCCTTTGTCTGATTCATGAGACAAGGGCCCCTTATTTTGGCAATAAAGCTAAGTTCACGTAAATCAAGTCCACTAGGATGAAAACAAATGAAACAGCCCTGGTTGCATTATTTGCAACCAGGGCTGTCGGATGTTTCACATGAAACGTTATGGGGTGCAGACTCCCCTATGCGTTCTTCTGGACCTTGAAACGTTGCTTCAGTTGACCGCAGGCGGCATCAATATCATTGCCGCGAGAATTACGGATCGTGGTTTCGATGCCACGAGACTCAAGGCGGCGCTGAAGATCCTCAACCTTATGAATCGGCGAAGGCTTGAGCGGGCTGCCCTCAATGTCGTTAAGCTGAATCAGGTTAACGTGGCACAGCGTTCCCTCGCAGAAGTCGCAGAGCGCCTGCATCTCGGGATTCGTGTCGTTGACGCCTTCGATCATGGCATACTCATAGGTCGGGCGGCGTCCAGTCTTTTCGGTGTAGAGCTGAAGCGCCTCGTGAAGGCGGAGCAGCGTGTACTTCTTAACACCGGGCATGAGCTTATTGCGCGTCGACTGGATGGCGGAGTGCAACGACACAGCGAGCGTAAACTGCTCGGGAATGTCGGCAAACTTGCGAATGCCAGGAATAACACCGCTGGTAGAGACAGTAAGATGACGGGCGCCGATGCCGATGCCATCGGGGTCGTTAAGGATGCGCAGTGCCTTGAGAACCTCGTCGTAGTTGGCAAACGGCTCGCCCTGACCCATGAAAACGACGCTTGTGGCGCGCTCGCCAAAATCATTCGAGACGTGCAACACCTGGTCGACGATTTCCTGAGCGGTCAGAGAACGCTTGAGGCCGTTGAGACCGGTAGCGCAAAAGGCGCAGCCCATGCCACATCCTGCCTGGGTGGAAACGCAGACGGAAAGCTTGTTACGACGGGGCATACCGACAGTCTCGACGGAAATGCCGTCGTGGTACTCGAGCAGATACTTGCGCGAGCCGTCTTTGGAAACCTGCTTGGTGAGTTCGGTCGGCGTATCAAAGGCAAAAGCCTCTTTAAGCTGCTCGCGGAAGGCCTTGGGAAGGTTAGTCATATCATCAAACGAACAAACGTTCTTCTCAAAAACCCATTCGATGAGTTGTTTGGCGCGGAAAGCGGGCTGGCCGAGTTCTGCCACGAGCTCGCGAATATCGTTTTGGCTCAAGTCGCGAATGTCCTGAGATTTAGTCCTGGGATTCATGGAAGCCTTTCGATTTTGGGGAAACGTAGAGGGTATCGCTACAATATGGTATCAGCTGCAGAAATTATAGAGGAGGAGTCTGCCCATGCCGGGTAAAAGCCTAGAGAACATGCACGTAGCGGTCTTGGCGGGCGGTCATTCCGCCGAGCGCGAGATCTCGCTCAATTCGGGAAAGAACGTCGTGGTGGCATTGAAGGAGGCTGGCTACACTTCGGTGGAGCTGCTCGACACGGCTGCCGATGATTTTATGGTAACCATGGCGACCGGCGGCTTTGACGTGGCGTTTATCGCCATGCACGGTGCCGGCGGCGAGGATGGTGCCATGCAGGGTGCCATGGAGACCCTGGGTATCCCCTACACGGCCTCGGGCGTGCTTGCCAGCGCCTGCGGTGCCGACAAGGAGGTCTCTAAGCTCCTGTACGCCAAGGCAGGCATTCCCATTGCCCCCGGCCTTGCGCTCGAAGTGGGCGATGAAGTCGATATCGATCATATCGTCGAGGTTTGTGGCGAGCGCTGCTTTGTGAAGCCGGCCGTAAACGGTTCCAGCTATGGCATTTCCCTGGTCCATGAGCCCTCCGAGCTACCCGCGGCAATCGCCAAGGCGTTTGAGTACGGCGACAAAGTGCTGGTCGAGAAGTGCATCGAGGGCACCGAGATCACCGTCGGCGTATACGGCGAGGATGACGTGCGCGCCCTGCCGATCGTTGAGATCCGTAAGCCCGAGGACTGCGAGTTCTACGATCTGGACGTGAAGTATGTCGACCCTACGGACATCCATCGCATTCCGGCACAGATTTCGCCCGAGAACTACGCTCGTGCTCAGGAGCTCGCCTGTGCTGCCCATAAGGCACTCGGCTGCCTGGGTATTTCGCGCAGCGACTTTATCGTGAGCGAGGATGGCCCCGTCATCCTCGAGACCAACACGATTCCCGGCATGACCGATACCTCGCTGTATCCGGATGAGATTCGCCACACCGATGACATGACGTTCCCGCAGGTCTGTGACAGCCTGATCCGTATGGGTCTTCGTCGAGCGGGCATTGCATGCTAATCGAGGACGCGGTTTCATCAGGAACGCCGCAGTTTGTCATCGACTCCTATGCCACGCTTGCCGAGCGCGCCAAAACCCAATCGTTTGGTCTCATCGAGGAAGATGTTATCGTCCTCGATACCGAGACCACGGGTCTTTCGGTGCAGGACAACGAGCTTATTGAGATATCGGCGGCCCGCCTTTCGGGCCGCGAGATCGTCGACCGCTTCGATACCTTCGTGCATCCCAAGCAGCTGATTCCCGCCGAGATTACCGAGCTCACGAGCATTACAAACGCCGATGTGGCAGATGCCCCATCGGCCGTCGATGCCGTGGCCGCTCTCGCCGATTTTGTCGGCGGCTGCCCGGTGATCGCACATAACGCCACCTTCGACCGCTCGTTTATCGAGTCGGTCAAGGGCGGTGTCAACGTCAGCGACATCTGGATTGATTCGCTGGCACTGTCGCGCATCGCGCTTCCGCGTCTGGCATCGCATAAGCTGTCTTTCATGGCCGACCTGTTTGGCTGCGACTCGGTGTCGCACCGCGCCAATGCCGATGTCGACGCCCTGTGTGGCGTATGGCGCGTGTTACTCGTGGCGCTCACCGACTTGCCCCAGGGCTTAATGGCGCGCCTGGCCGACATGCACCCCGACGTACCCTGGTCCTATCGTCCTATCTTCTCGTTCTTGGCGGGGCAGAACCCCGGTTCCATCTTCTCTCTCAGCGCCGCCCGCGCCGACGTACTCAAGGCCGATCGGGCCGATGATCGCGTTGATGCGGACGAGCTACCGGTCCTTAAGATGCCGAGCCGCGAGGAAATCGAGGCGGACTATGCCCCGGGCGGCCTGGTTAATCGCATGTATCCCACGTACGAGCCGCGCGATGAGCAGATCGCGATGGCGCTCGAGGTCCGTGATGCACTCGTTACGGGAACGCATCGCGTGATTGAGGCGGGCACGGGCGTCGGCAAATCGATGGCTTACCTGGTGCCTTTTGCCGAGGCCGCGCGCCGCAACAACATCACGGTTGGTATCGCGACTAAATCGAATAATCTTGCCGACCAGCTCATGTATCATGAGCTGCCCAAACTTGCCGAGCAGCTGGACGGAGGCCTATCGTTTTGCGCCCTCAAGGGCTATGACCACTATCCATGCTTGCGCAAGCTTGAGCGCATGAGCCGCGGCCAAGTCGAAATTACGACTAAGCGTGATCCCGCCGACACGCTTACGGCAGTCGCGGTCATCATGGCGTACGTGTGTCAGTCGGCCGATGGCGACCTCGACTCGCTCGGCATTCGCTGGCGCAGCGTCAACCGTCCCGACTTTACGACGGCGTCGCGCGAGTGCGCCCGTCGCCTATGCCCGTTTTTCCCCGATAAATGCCTGGTCCACGGCGCCCGCCGTCGCGCGGCACATGCCGATGTGGTGGTCACCAACCATTCCCTGCTGTTCCGCAATGTTGCGGCCGAGGGCAGAATCTTGCCTCCGATTCGTCACTGGGTGATCGATGAGGCCCACTCCATCGAGCGCGAGGCACGCCGTCAATGGGCGCGCGTAGTGTCGGCGGATGAATCGCGCGTTCTGTTTGAGCGCCTGGGTGGCTCGAGCACCGGTGCGCTGAGCCAGGTTTCCCGCGATTTGGCAACCTCGGAGGGCTCTACGCTCTACCTGGGCCTTACCGCCAAGGCGACGTCGACGGTTGCGCGCGCGAGCATGGCAATCGCCGACGTGTTTGATGGCGTTCGCGAGCTCGGCCGCCGTGCCCGTGGGGGCTATGACAATGCGAACCTATGGATTGGCCCCGAGCTGCGCGAATCTGACGACTGGCATGATTTCTTACAGTCGGCCTACACCGCTATTGACGCATTGGAACAAGCTGACAAGAGCGTCGACGCGCTGGTACAAGCCGTCGCCGCCGACAAGCCCGAGGTTGTTGTCGACCTGGGTGATATCTCGCGTCGCCTACACGAGCTGGCCGAGAACCTCAAGCTCATCATTGACGGTACCGACGAACACTACGTGTACTCGTTGCAGGTCAATCGCAGGCTGCGTGCCGGCGGCGAGTCGATGACTGCGGAGCGCATCGATATTGGCGAGGCCTTAGCAACCGAGTGGCTGCCCGAGGTCCACACGGCTATCTTTGCATCGGCGACCATGACGGTTTCCAAGAGCTTTGAGCACTTTAACCACGCCGTCGGCCTCGATCGCATCGGCGCCTCGACATCATCGTCGCTGCACTTGGACTCGAGCTACGACTTCGATTCGAACATGGCTGTAGTCGTTGCGGGCGATATCCCCGATCCGCGCGATCGTGAGAGCTATCTTTCGGCGCTCGAGCGTGTGCTGGTCGACGCTCATCTTGCCATGGGCGGCTCGGTGCTCACGCTGTTCACCAATAGGCGTGACATGGAGGAGCTGTACGCTCGCGTCGAGCCCAAGATGGCTCGTGCGGGTCTGGAACTCAACTGCCAGCAGCGCAACTCGTCTCCTCGCCGTCTGCGCGATCGCTTTATCAACGAACCGACTTCGTCGCTCTTTGCGCTCAAGGCCTTTTGGGAGGGGTTTGACGCCAGCGGCGAGACGCTGCGCTGCGTCATCATCCCCAAGCTGCCGTTCTCGAGCCCCACAGACCCGCTCTCATGCGAGCGCAATCTGCGCGAAGACCGCGCTTGGGCGCGCTATTCGCTGCCCGAGGCCGTGCTCGAGGTCAAGCAGGCAGCCGGTCGTCTCATTCGCTCGTCGACCGATTGTGGCGTACTCATCTTGGCCGACCCGCGCCTGGTGACGAAGGGCTACGGCAAGAAATTCTTAACATCGCTGCCCACGAGTTCCTATCAGCGCATCGAATCGGCACAAATCGGGCACTATCTACAGCTGTGGCGCGCACGCCACGAGCGGCGCCGCTAAAGCGGACAGACGAGGGATTTTGCCATATCGCACAGACGTTCTGACAGGGCGGGGTCATCCAAGATGCGGATGGCCCCGCCCGCTGCGATTACCTGGCTTAACAGCCAGCGTTCGGAGCCGTAGCGCACATTCACTGTTGAGCAGTCCGCCCCATTGGGTTCAATCGACATGATGCCGGGCCAGTCTAGGCGCTCTGCCAAGGCGCGCGGCATGAGAAGCTTCGCGTTCCGCTCCGCCTGGGCGAGGGAGTCGTGGAGGGTCGCGGGCTCCGGTGCGTGGCGCACGACGGAGTCGTCGGTCAAGACCAGGCCCTCGATTTTATCCATGCGATAGGTACGCTGCTCGTCGACCGCGACATCCCAGGCAATCAGATACGTTTGGTCGCCGTTTGTTGTGATGCGCAAGGGGTCGACCAAGCGCTCGCGCGCTTGTGTGTCATCCATCGAGCGATACGAGATGCGGCAGCGAACGCCGTCCCGAATGGCGCAGCTCAGCTGCTGCCAGTGCGATCCGTGGGAGACGGTGTCAAAGACGCGCTGGTTGTAGCCGAGCTCTTCGGGAAGAAGGGCGTGCCGTATTCGAGCCGCAGCTTGGGGTTCGATTCCCAATGATTCAAGTTCATGGTTGAGCACAGCGCCCTCGGCGGCACTCAGACGCAGGGGTAGCACGCGCCCCGCGTCACCGGTGAGGACCACGCACTCGCCGCGGCGTTCGCAGATAATGCGTGCGCCCGATTCTCGGTCCGCAAGCGTCGAGACGATCTCGAGAATCTCGTCGAGCGATGCCCCCGTGATATCAAAGCGGCTGCAAAGCTCGTCTCGTGTCATGCCATTCTCGCCGGCGGCGTAGAGGGCCTCCATGATGTCGATGGCGCGCGAGAGTCTTTGCTCGCTGGTGAGTTTACGCACGGGCATGCTCGTGCACCGTCCTTTCGATGAGGTGATTCCACGCCTGCTTGAGAGCATCGGGGGCGACGGGCCTCATGCCATCCATGGCATGGGCCATGCAAAACGAGGCTGCGGCTTCAAGGTCGCGCACGTCAACGGTCCAGGTCCACTCTGCTTCGGTGCGCATGAGTTCGCCTCGTCCGCGCGTGAGACCGCTGATCATATCGGCCTGCGCTTCACGCGCGAACGAGAACGTAGCCGCAACGGGTGGGCGGTCGGCAAAATCGAACTCAAAGAATAAGTAATCGTTGAGGTTGAAATCCGCAGGAATGGTGTAGGCCTTCGAAGGTCTCCAGGCGCGAACGATACGGTCGCAGCGGAATGTTCTGATATTGCCGGTGGCATTGTCGAGGCCGCAGAAGTATGCCGTACCCTCGCGCTCGAACATGCCGTAGACGCAAACGGTCCGCTCGCGTTGTTCACCGCGTCCGTTTTGGTACAAAAAGCGCAGCGCGCAACGCTCGGCAAAGGCACTCCATACCGCATCGACGGCGGGAGAGCGGCGGATCGGTGCCTCTCCTGTCGTCGAAATGCCGGTGAGGTAGGCAATCTTGGAGCGAATGTCGGCAAGCGGCGCGGCAAAGGTGGATGAGCCTGCCGCGAGTGTCTGGTCGATGGCGTTGAGCAGGATGTCGGCATCGTCTGCGGTGATGAGACCGCCCGCGGCAAACGTGTGCTCGCGGTCGATCGTCCACGCGCTCTCCTCGGTTTCCTGCGCTCCGGCAGCACGAACCTCCCTGATAACGATGCCGCGTTCGAGCAGCTTGTCGCGATCGCGGCGGAACTTGCGCTTGTCTGAGTCGATATTGCCCGAGCCGTATCCCAAATCGGAATCCAGGACGATTTGCTCGGTCGTCAGCGGTTCGGGAGAACTGTTGAGTACAAAGAAAAGGTTGAGGATGCGCTGAGCCGTTTTATCGAAACCGGGCTCGGGCGCCCCCTTTTTAATTGTCGCGGTCGCGTCGCTTGCCGTCATAGAATCCTCGCATGAGAAGGTCGTTTGTTGCCATGATTTTAGTCCGATATGGAGATTAGGCTATATCCTTGTCCGCTCGCAGCGTTAAGATGCCCCGAATTCGGTCGTTTGCGCTCGCTCGGGGTATACTTTCGACTATATACGGTTCTAATGTGCATGCATTGGGCCTATTTGTCGGATTATGGATGTGGAGCGCACATGGCGAACACCCAGAACTATATTAACCACCTGCTGCAGAACACCGGCATTACGCCGGCGTGCAGTGAAGAAGAGCGCCTGGCTGCCGAGGATATCGCTCAGATTTTCCGCAACCACGGCTTTGACCCCGAGGTGCAGGAATTTAATGCTCCCGCACCCAGCAGGTTGGCGTTTGCCGTTACCGGTATCCTGGCGTTTGCCGGCGCCTTGCTGATGGGCATCGGCGGCGGCATTGGCTTGGTCGGCACCTTGCTGGCCATTGTCGGTGCCGTGCTCTACGTGCTCGAGCGCACGGGGCATCCCGTGGTTTCGCGCCTGGGAAAGACCGGAGTGAGTCAAAATGTCATCGCCTATCACAAGGCCTCGGGCCCGCTTGCGTCTCCGCGCAACCGCCCGGTCGTCGTGGTGGCCCACTATGATTCCCCCCGCGCCGAGCTCCTTGCTCGCGAGCCCTACGCTCCGTATCGCGCGCTCATCGCCAAGCTCCTGCCTGTCGCCACGATCGCGCCCGCGGCTGTCGCCATCCTGCGTATCCTGCCGCTTCCCGGCGTGCTCAAGGTGCTGCTGTGGGTTGTCGCGATTCTGGCCTCCCTTGTGGCACTGGCCAACGCCGCCAATATCATCTCCAACCGTTTTGTGCTTCCCTACACGTCTGGCGCGGTGTGCAACAAGTCCTCTGTTGCCGCCATGCTCGGTGTCATGGACAACGTCGCCCCCTATCAGGGCGAAAACGAGTTCCCCGATGACATTCCATTCGACACCTATTTTGGCGAGCAGAAGCGTCGCGCCGAGGAAATGGCGCGCGCGGCGGCCGAGTATGCCGCGGCCCAGCAGCAAAACGACTACGGCAACACCATTGAATATGAGGAGCCTTCCTACGACGAGGACGAGTTTGGCCAGCCGGTGGCGCCCGACGATGTACCCGAGCAGGACGAGGCTTTTGATGGGCAGATCGATGGTTTTGAGGGTGCCTCTGCCGACGAGACGCTGATCGGCGTTATTGCGCCCGAGGCTCAAGGCCAGACCGCCCAGGCCGAAGTGTCCACCGAGGAAAAGTCCACCGCCGAGTCGGCGGAGGAGCACGCGGTGGTCGAAGCCGCCGAGCCCAAACCCAAGCTCTATCGCAATGCCGCCGGCAATATCCGCTTTGGTTCGGATGCCATCCGTGCGCTCGGCATGCTTCCCGAGTCCTGCACGCTCGATTACGAAGAGGGCGAGGAGCCGACGTTTGAGCCGGAGCCTGCTCCCGTTGCACAGGAGCCTGCGCCCGCGGCCAATACGGCTGTTGCTCCCGCCGAGCCGGTCGCTGCCCCTGTTGCTGCCGCGGAGTCTGACGCAAAGCCCGCGCTCGATTCTGCAGCCGGTCTGGATATTCTGGCACCTGCCGCTCCGGCACAGGTTGAAGACGAGACCGCCGACGAAGACTATGACGAGTATCCGCAGCGCGTGTCCTATGAGAGTGACACCGATTTCTCGGCCGAGCTTCCCTCGACAACGCCCCATGCCGATATCGCTTCCGCGTTCTCCTCGATTGGTGCCAGCGCTTCTAGCTTCTTTAAGGGTGCCTTTGCGAAGGGCAGGAAGTTCGTCGACGACTTTGAGGAAAAGCGTGCCGCTGCCCGCGAGGCCGCCGAGCGGGAGGCCATCGCCCAGCAGCAGGCCGCCGAGGCCGAGCGTGAGCGTGCGGCACAGGAGTTCGAGCAGGGCGAGGCCGAGCAGCCGGAGCCTGTCGATGTCGCCGACGCCACGACGTCCTTCGAGGCTCCGCAGCCGACATCCGCTGACGTTGCCGAGGCTACGACGTCCTTTGAGGCGCAGCAGCCGGCCGATGGCACCATGTCATTCGATGCCACGATGACGTTTGAGAAGCAGGGCACCGCAATTGCCGAGCCCCTTCCCATCTCCGATGGTGCTCAGGACGCCGCCGATGATTCTATCGACGAGGCCGATTCCGTTGAGGCCAACGCACCCGAGCAGGTCGGGGCTCCTGTTATGGAACAGGAGCCCCCTGCGATTGGCGAGGCTCCCAAGACGGATGAGTCCAGGCCTTATTCTACGCAGATCTTCACCATGCCCGCGCCGAGCGACCCCGGTGCCACGGTGGCCAATGCCGCTCCCACGCAGGACGAGACGGTTGACTCCCTCATGGCGCAGATTTCGTCTCAGGTGCCTCCGCGCCAGCAAATGAATATCCCCGATCCGGCCTCCGCGCCTGCGCCCTCTTCGTCGCCGCTGGCCTCGGTCCCCGATCCGTCGCTGCCTTCGATGCAACAGGCCAACGTCGCGTCCCGCACGTCGCTGTTCGATCTTCCCGATCCTTCGGCACAGACAAATGATCCCTTTGCGACGGCGCAGGGCCCCGAGCCCACATCGGCACCGGTCGCGACCCCCATGCCCATCTCCTCGGGCGCACAACCGCTCGAGACCATCTCGGCTCCTGCTTCGATGGGCGCCAAGCCGCAGAAGCGTGGCCTGGGTGGCTTGTTCGGTCGCAAAAAGAAGAACGAGCAGGACAGCATGAGCGACTGGCTGGGCGTCGAAGACGATTACGATGCCAAGAAGTCTGGTCGCGGCATTGGCTCGTGGGATAACTTCGAGGATGACGACGACGGTTGGAAGGGCGGCGCCACCTCCTCTGATGGTGCTTCTGCCGAGGATATGCTCTCGGCCGTTGCCTCCATGGGCGACGATGAGCTGCTCGGCCACGATATCTGGTTCGTCGCAACGGGCGCGTCCGATTGCGACGGCGCCGGCATGAGGGCGTTTTTGGCCTCGCATCGTGACAAGCTCCGCGGCGTGTTCTTCATCAACCTCGAGTCTATCGGTGCCGGCAGGCTTTCGGTGGTAACGGTCGAGGGCGAGCAGCAGCTGTTTAAGGGCGATCGCCGCATCATGAATCTTGTCAGCAAGGTGTGTAAGTCGTTCCACGTCGATTGCGGTGCGTTCGAGATGCCCTATGCAAAAACCGATGCGTCCGCAGCGCTCGAGGCGAGCCGTCGCGCCCTTACGATCGCCGGTGTGGACGGCCCGCGCCTTGCCTGCGCTCGCACCGAGGATGACCTGCCGTACAACGTCAATCCGACCAATATCGCTACGGTGTCCGAGGTCGTGACCGAGGTCATTCGTCGTTCGTAGACAGACCCGCTAAGGAGTCAGCGTGTTTTCGTACATCAAGCGCCATTGGCCCATCTATTTGATCTTGACCCTGATCGCTATCGCATTGGGTTTTGGGGCCGCGTATGTCGTTGGCGTTAAGGGCTCGACGCCCGAGACAACAATGAACGAAGAGGTGGAGCAAGAGCAAAGTTTGGGTGCCGACGGTATTTCCGAGTCCGATCAGGCAGCCATTGATGGCGGTTCGTCATCTGCTGAATAGCCGATTCATCGTTTATGCCCAAGGCGGGCGAGCCGGGAGACTGGCTCGCCCGCTTTTTCATCGTGCTAGTGCCTCTTTGTGGCTGACCTAAGGCGAGCGAACCATATGGCTGCAACGCCCGAGGTCAGGAGTGCGGTGATGCATGCGGCGATGGGAACAGATCCCGTTGCCGGCAGGTTCTGAGGCAGGGCGCATCGTTGGATGACGCGGTCCTCATCATGCGCCTCGAGTTTATCGCCACCGCCGTTGCGGCAAAGATCGACGCGCACGTTGTTGGCAAGTGCGGTTTGGGGCGTATAGGACGACGTTGCCTGCATATGTACGACTGCGCCTCGGGCATCCGAGTTAAGGGCCGCCTTGGCATCGTCAAGATCGTCGTGTTCGTCTTTAAGGTCATCCCGGGTCCAAGAGCCCGCCTCGCTTCTGGTTGTAAAGTCGGCGGCTACCGCACCGTATTCAAAACGGATGCCCGTGATGACGGCGTCGTCTGTAAGATCAATCTCTTTCGTATCGAGCGTGACGGACTTGTCCGTCGGGATATCTGCTTTCCATAGGTGCCACCCGTCGTAATCGACGAGACGCACATCGTCGCCCAGCAGCTTTGCAACCTCTTCCGTTTCGAGCCAAGGATTGCGATGCCCGTCGTTAAGTGTTGCATTGGCCTGCTTGCCCGTATCGCTTGTTCCTGCCGGAGACGTTCGATACCACACGTTGCACAGCCCGTTTAGATCACCGACCGCAATAGGGGTTTCAACGGCAACAAGTTTCGCTGCGCCATCTTTGGCGCACTCGAGGTCGTCGGTGATGGTCAACTCGTCGACCCAGGCGCTCGACTCATTTTTGGCGTCGATGGTATAGGAGAAGGCGCCTTGCGTATTAGTCCGTGCTTTGGCTCGGTTTTTTCCGTCACCGTTGGCAACGAGTTTGCTTATGACTGGCTGCGCAATCTCTTGGCGTTTATCGACACTTCCCCTGATCTCGATAGGGGTATCCTTCATGGCCGTGGTTTGAACTTCTCCCGTGGCCTTTACTTCAAACGTTATCTCTTCGGCAAGGTCGTAGGTTCGCGGAGCCATCGTTTCGCGCAGGGTGTAGGTGCCGGGTGAAAGGTGCTCAATGCGGTGCGGTTTGCCGGATGAAGTCCAAGAATCGATTTCGTTGCCATTGGAGTCGCAGAGGATAAGCTCGGCGCCTGTCACTTCCTGACCTCCGGTAACGTCGACTTTGGAGACATCGAGCTTGGTGTAGTCGTTGGAAACGTCAAGGTGCACTTCGATCACGGGCGTTTGCTGGTCAGCGTACGACAACTTCACAGTGTGTGGGGTCGGGTTGAGCAGATAACCTTCGGGCGCTTGTGTTTCGACGACCTCGTAGGTGGCGGTACCGCATCCCAACGAAAGATGGTCGACTCGCGCATGCCCCCGTTCGTCGGTTGTAACGGTGGCGACGGTTTCGCCATCCAGGGCGACGATGCTGCCGTCGGTTCGCACGATGTCGCCGCCGGCGCGGATGTCAAACGTGGCTCCAGCGAGGGTGCGCCCATCTACAGCATCCGTCTTAATGATTTCGATACTTCCGGTTGCGGCGTCGTCATAGAACGAGGCGACGGCGACCGGTGTCAGATTTCTGTCGGCGGGAATCGTTATCTCCAGGTCTTTTCCGCGCAGATACGGTTCCTTGGCTGATGCCTCGTGCACGTAGTATGTTCCGGGATTAAGTGATTCGGGCAGCGTGACGGCGCCGGCTGTATCGGTTGTGAAGGTGTTCATTACATTGTGGGCCGGATACCAACATGTTTGCGAGATGGGCTCGTGGTGGCTATCGAGCAGCTGGAACGTAAAGCCGGCAAGTGGTACGGTGCCGCCGGTCTGAGCATCGCGCTTTACAATTTGAAGGTGTGTCGATAGGGCATGGTTGTCAACGATGTACTGAAGCTCGGCGCCGTCTGCGATCTGCTCTGCTGTGATGGTCCATTCCCCTGCTTGCTTAAATCCTTCAGGGACCGTTTCTGCAACCTCGCGAACGGTGTAGCCCGCGCGGTCGTAGGGAATGGCACCGTGAGCGCCGGCGGGTCGCTTGCCTATGCCAAACCATGCTTCGGGCTGGTCTTTGGTGGAGGCAAAGCCGTAAACGTTTGTGGTCAACGTGCCGACGACTTGTTGTGAGCTATTGCTGACAACTTCAAAGACGACGCCTCCCGCCGGCTGCTCAAGGCCGGACTCATCGTTATCGCCATGGTCCTTAAACTTCGAGATCTCAAGGTCAAAGGCGATGGGGATGTTGGGAATACGGCTTTCGAGCTCAACGGTGCCCGTATCTCCGAGTTGCTCAGCACCGACGGTGTAGCTCCAACAGTCGTTTGCAATCAGGTAGCCCTCGGGCGCTTTCGATTCGTAGACGGTAAAGGTGCCCAGAGGAACGTCATTGAGGATCGCCCGTCCGTTTTCGTCGGTCGTAAGGGTGCGAGTCCAGCCGGGAGTTGATTGCGAGACGCAGGTGAATTCAGCGCCCGCAAGCGACGCCCCAACTTGGGCGCCAACATCCGTGGCGGCATCGATTTTTGCAATACGCAAAGTGATGGTGCCGGGCTGTTCGTTGACAGTGACATGCTCGCCGCTGTTTTGTGTGGTGAAGGCTATTCGGTCGCTTCGAGGGATATAGCCTGCCGGGGCTTTGGTTTCGACCAGGTAATATGCCGTATTGGGCAAAAGTGTTGCTTGTGCACGCCCGTTTTCGTCCATCTGGATAGTGCCGACACGTGCATCGCCCGCACTTTCAAAGATTTCGAAGGTTGCGCCACCGAGTCTGTAGGTGTCGTTGCCGGCGGTGATGTCGGCCTGGGACGATTGTTTTTGGAAAGATACGGAGACGGCGGGCAGAACATAGAGCATGTCCTGGTGTCGACCCTCGCCCGAGACCGGGCCGTGATAACGCCTGGCTCGATGTGGGGCCGCCTTAATGGATCCGGACTTAGCGCTGTCGTAGAGCCAACGTGCAGCCGCTACGGCCTCGGCGTTTTCGTAAAACCTACCACTCCTGGCAACTCCCTTGCTATTTGTATACGAATAGGTGCCGTCGGGGCGCGTGGTTCCCTTGAGCATCCACACGGCAATCTGGGTGGCGGCACGGGCGAGATCGGGCGACAGGTTGTGGCCCCCAAAGGATGTACTGGAGGGGTATCCGTGACAGACGACGGCGGCAAATTCGTCATCGAGCCATGTCCAGCCCTGGTTATATGTACGCCATGGCCCTCCCGGCTTGCTGGGGCCGGGGCAGTCTTGATTCATGCAGTACGAAATCGAAGTGTCCTGTGCCTCGTATTTACCGACACCGAAGGGGCCGCAGCCGTCGCTTATGGTGCGGAAATTAAGGGCATCACTCCCGTCGACGGCGAATGCGGCCCCTGGGGCCAGACAGCCGATCAGAAAAAAGAGGAGCAGGAGCAGCGGACCTGTTGCGATTGCGCTGTGGACAGAGTGCGTGGGTGCGTTGGACATGGCTGCTCCTTATCCCTCGTGTGCCGCACGGGGAGGCCGCGGCGCTTGGGATGAGGCTACCGCCATGGTTCATGCGGGTAAGTACCGGAAGCTGACCAAAAGCTTGCCCGATTTCTGACAAATCGAGCTCAAATACAACAATCAGATAAAAGCGCAGGTAGAAGTAAATGAAAAAGGACCCCCACGGGTCCTTGTCTCCATATATTTATGAAGTTATGGAAATAAATTCATAAATTAAACAAGCAAAAAGAAATTTGGATCGATGTGAAGACGGTAATCTCACATCGATCCAAATACAAGTCTATGACAGGAGCTGTTCGATTGTTGCCTTTTGGTCATCACTGGCCTGTATGGCGGGATCAAAGATCGCGGTCGAGATTGGAAGACCCTTTATATTGACCGCTACTTTGATGGCGGAAATAAACAGATCGCAGGCGTCGTAGACGGCCATGAGTGACGAGATGCGCTTGGCGCACTCGATGGCGGTCGCGAAGTCGCCTGCCTGGTAGGCGCCATGCAGCCTCACAAAGAGCTCGGGCTCCACGTTGGTGAGGCCACACAGAACGCCGTTGCCGCCGCTCGCGCGGTTGACCAGGTAGTACTCGTCGAAGCCGGAAAGCACCGAGAACTCGGGGTTGACCTTGCGGACGGCGCGGATGACCTTGCGCGTGTGACTGATGGTGTCGACCGTGTCCTTGATGCCGCAGATATTCGGATGGGCGGCGGCGAGCCTGGCCACGAGATCGGGCGACAGGTCGGTGCCGGTGCGCGCCGGAAAGTTGTATAGCACGACGGGCAGGTCGGTGGCGTCTGCGATGCCACCAAAGTACTTTTCGGCAGCGTCGTCGGTGGGCCCGAAGTAGTACGGCGAGACCGCCAGAACCGCGTCGGCACCGGCCTCCTGGGCATAGCGCGTGAGTTCGAGGACGTTGTCGTAGGTGGTGTCACCCACGCCGACGAAGACCTTCATGCGGCCGGCGACCCGCTCGACGGCAAAGTCGATGACCGACTTCTTGTCCTCGAGGCTCACGCTGTAGAACTCGCCGATGCTGCCAAACAGCAGCACGCCGTTGATGCCCGCGTCGGCCAGGTGGTCCAGGTGCCTGCCCCACAGCTCGTAATCGATCTTTCCATCATCGTCGGTGATGGTGATGGAGGGGCAGAAGACTCCCTCAAACATGTGTCACTCGCTTTCCGGGGTCACACCCCCACGAATCCCTGCACTGCCGAGAAGGACCTAGAGGTAGTAGGCCTTGACGGCGTTATCGTAGAAGACACCCTGCTTCTCGGCGTCGGTGAAGACGTCGGAGTCCTCGATGAAGCTATAGAGGTCCTTATAGTCGAACTTGGTGAGGACACAGGGGGAGTCGGTGCCCCAGATGATCTTGTCGGCGCCCAGGACGTCCTTCGCCATCGCGATGTACTCGAGCGCGGTGGGATACGGGTAGGCCTCGGGAGCGACGTTCCAGGGCAGCGCGGAGAGGTCGACCCAGACGTTATCGTGGGCGAGGTACGGAAGCGCGCACTTGAGGACGTCGCCGTCCTCAAGGGACGGGGCGAGCAGGTGGCAGACGACAATGTGCAGGCCGGGGTACTTCTTGGCCAGGCGATATACGGCCTCGGGCTGGCAGCTGGACTGGTTGGGGCTGCCGATGTCGAGCACCAGAGTGGCGTCCTCGACCTGGGCGATTCTGTCGATGAGGACCGTCATCTCGGGGCCGTCGACCGCGAAATCGCGGTGGTAGCCGGAAAGGCCGCCGCCCACAGAGACCTCGAACTTGAAGACGTGGGCGTGCAGATCGTTGATGAAGTGCTCGAGGATCTGCTGGGCGCAGCGGCAGAAGGGGTCGAGCATGACCGCGGCTTTGAAGCGGTCAGGGTACTTCTCGGCGCATTCCATGGCGTACTCGTTCTGCAGGCCGTACAGGACGCCCTGCAGCAGGATGGCCTTCTCGACGTCGTTTTCGTCCATGACGTCCATGAAGGTCTCAACGAGGTACTCCTTGTCTCCCTTGCCCTCGGGGATGATACGGAACTCTTCGCCGGTGGCCCAGCGACAGTTGCCGTTGCCCAGGGGGCGCAGCTCTCCGGCCTTGCCCATGGAGCCGATGTGGTCAAAGACGTGGGCGTGTGCGTCGATCTTCTTCATTTTGTTCTCCTTACGTCAAACAATGTCTAATGGATATATGGTCAGTGACGGATACGCTTTGCTGCCAGGTGGGCACCACCTCCAGTCGAACCCGCAGACGCGGGACATAGAGTGGCCTTGCAATCCGGATGCTAGGCGGACTGCTCCTCGGCCTCCATCTCCTCCTCGGTCACGTCGTCGATCGGGACGAAGAGCGTGAACAGGAAGGCGAGGCCAAAGGCGAGCGCCAGCGAGATGCAGAAGGGAACGAACGCGCGGCTCATGAAGACGGGCAGCGTGGTGAGCGCGGGCAGAGCGAAGGCGGTGCCGGCGCAACCGAACACGCCTGCCACGGCGGAGCCAATGCCGCCGGCGACGCATGCGCAGACCATGGGCTTCTTGAGGCGCAGGTTCACGCCGTACATCGCGGGCTCGGTGATGCCCAGCAGCGTGGTGAGCGAGGCGGAGATCGCCTGGGAGCGGAACTTCTTGTTCTTGGTCTTGAGGGCGACGGCGAGCGCGGCACCGCCCTGGGCGAAGATCGCGCCGCCGAACAGGGCCATGATGGTGTCGAAGCCGTAGACCGCGACGTTGTTCATAGCAATGGGGAACAGGGCCCAGTGCAGGCCGAGGATGACGAGGAACGGCTGGAACGCGCCGATCAGCGCGCCGGCGACGAGCGGCGAGAGGCTGTAGACGGCCTCGTAGCCCTGCGCGAGCCAACCGCCCACGACGGTGCCGAGGGGGCCGAAGACGGCCAGGGTGAGCGGGACGATAACGATGATCGTGATAGGCGGCGTGAACAGGCCGCGGAAGGTCTCGGGGATGATCTTATAGCAGGCCTTCTGGACCCAGCTCGCGCAGTAGATGGCAAGAAGGATGGGGATGACGGAGCTGGAGTACGTCGCCTTTGAGAGCTCGAGGCCAAACAGGTAAACGGGCGCGTCCGCCGCCATGATGGTGGTGATGGACGGATACACCAGGATGCAGCCGAGAAGGACGGCGGTCACCGTGTCAACATCGAAGCGCTTTGACGAGGTGTAAGCAAGGAACACCGGGATGAAGTAGAACAGCGAGTCGGCCATCGCGTTGAGGATTGCATACGTGGTCGAGTCGTCGGTGACCATGCCCGAGACCTGCAGAAGCGTCAGGATGCCCTTGAGGATACCGACGGAGACGAGCAGGTTGATGATCGGGAGGAAGAACGAGGACAGCAGGTCGATGACCGCGTTGACGCCGCGCTGGAACGCGTTGGGCGTCTTTTCGGGGGCTTGCGTGGTTGTCACGGTTTCTCTCCTTTCTGGAGCGTCCTGTCAGACGCTGGCCTACATATAGTTGCAGATGTGCGGAAGGGCGGTCTCGGTATAGCCAAGTGCCTCGGCGCAGACCTTGCGGCCGTTGCAGACGGCGATGATGTCGTCGAGCATCCTGTCGCGCATCTCCTCCATGGACTCGGGGCCGTAGATCGTCGGGCTTGCGTCGAGGTCGGTGTTGTCCCTCATGGTCTCGTAGGTGCGCTTGTTGGCAGTCAGGCGATACACGGGCGCGATGGCATTTCCGGTGGGGGTGCCAAGACCGGTCGAGAAGACCACGAGCTGGCAGCCGCCGGCGATGATGCCGCCCACGCTGGAGGGGTCATTGCCGGGGGTGTCCATCACGACGAGGCCCTCGTGCGGATTGAGCTGCGCCGCGTACGGATAGACGGCGTTGAGGGGGCTGTGGCCTCCCTTGTGAACGCAGCCGAGAGACTTCTCCTCGAGGGTCGTGAGTCCGCCAGCCATATTTCCAGGGCTGGGGTTGCCCTCTCGCATCTCGGCGCCAAACATCTGGACGTACTTCTCGTAGTCGTAGACGATCTTGAGGATGTCGTCCGAAACCTGTTTGTCCTTCGCGCGGCGGGCGAGGATGTGCTCGGCGCCAAAGAGCTCGGGCGTCTCGCACAGCACGGAGGTGGCACCATGGTTGACGAGCCAGTCGGAGACCTCGCCGATCAGCGGATTGGAGCCAAGGCCGCTTGAGGGGTCGGAGCCGCCGCAGTTGGTGCCGAAGATGAGCTCGGAGATGTCAGTGGGCTCGCGGACGCACCGGTCCGCCTCGGCGACCATCTTGCGGGCAAGGCGCGTACCCTCCTCGATCGCCCTAATGGAGCCGCCGACCTTTTGGATGACCAGGGTCTCGACGGGCTTGTTGGTGCGCTCGCGAATCGCGTCGACCACGATGTCGTTCTGGCAGCCCTCGCAGCCCAGGGAGACGCAAACGACGCCATAGATGTTGGGGTTCGCAGCGTAGCCTGCCAAGGCAGCAATAGTCACCTTCTGGTCGCAGTCGACCTGCGAGCAGCCATTCTGGTTGTGGAAGGAGACGCAGCCCTCAACCGCGTTCGCGATCCTCTCCGTGGTGTCGGAGGCACAGATGCTCGTGGGAAGGATCAGGACGTGGTTGCGGATGCCGACACGACCGTCCGGGCGACGGTAGCCCATGAAGGTGCGCGTGCCCTCCGCGGGCGAGGAGGTCTTGGTGGCGACGGAGTCGGTGTCGGCGACGACGGAGTCCTTCAGGTCGTCGGAGCTGGCGCAGTTATGCGTATGAACATGCTGCCCGCGCTTGATGTCTGTGGTGGCCACACCGATGAACTCACCATACTTGACGACCTTCTCACCCTTGGGGATGTCCACGAGGGCAATCTTGTGGAACAGCGGGATGTCGTCGGTCACGGTAACGCTCGCCAGCGTGCCGTCCGGCATGGGGTAGCGGGCCTCGGCGCCCGCCTCCAGTTGGTAGGTGGCGACGGCGACGTTGTCCCTCTGATCGATGACAACGGCGTTTTGGCCTTGGCTTACAGCGTCTGACATGTTTCCTCCCTATGTCCACTTGAATAGCGTTCGTATTTACGAACGCTATTCGTTATACGGAACAGTATAGATGAAATGCAAAAGACCTCACACGGGCCCGCCGCGAATGGTTTTGGTTGGCCGGTGAACGGTTGCTTTAAGGGGCACGCCGCTATACTTACGGGGAAAGTCTGGGCGTTAATGAACAAGGAGAGTTGCCATGCCCTCGCGATATAATCCTGCTGGCCACCGTTCTACCTTGCGGGTTCTATCAATCTTTGAAGCCCTTTCGGCTACAAAGAGCGGACTTACCATGGCAGAGATATGCCGCATTGTCGGCGCTCCAAAGAGTAGCCTCTTCTCGATTTTGCACACCATGGCCGATTCAGATTACATTAGTTATGACGAGACTACCGGTAGGTATTCGATTGGGCTTAAGACGTATCTGCTGGGTAAGGCATTCGATCGTGAGAGTGGGGGGTTGTCCTCTTTTGAGACAGCCATGCGAAAGGTTGTCGCATCGTGCGGAGAGACCTGTCAGCTCGGTGTGCTCGACCACGGTCGTGTCCTCTATATTTCGCGCGTTGATTCCCCCCAGCACATCCGTCTTTCATCGGAAATCGGTAAGACCCTTCCTGCGCACTGCACGGCGATTGGAAAGGCGATTCTATCTCGATGGGATGAGGAGTCGGTTCGCTCGCTGCTTCCTTTCCCATTCGAAAAAACGACTGAGCATGCGGTAAAGCACATAGATGACCTGATGCGGCAGCTCGAGGAGGTCCGACGGTGTGGTTTTGCATATGATCATCAGGAGATGGCAGAAGGGGTTGAGTGCATCGCCGTTCCCATAGAAAAAGGCGGGCGTCTCTATGGTTTAAGCGTTTCGGTCCCTGCGTATCGTTTTGATACTGAGGTGCAAAACGGGGTAGAACACGCGCTTTCTGATGCAAGGGACCAGTTGGAGCGCGTTTCGTAGGCTTTTGTGCCGCAGTGCGCGGTGCGCGATTGCATAGTGATAACACGCCGCATTCATATTGCCCCCTTGAAATGCTCGGTATATACTATCCAAGCATTTAATTAATCCCAATGCGCAATTGCGGGCATCGCCAAGTGGTAAGGCATCAGCTTCCCAAGCTGACACTCGCGGGTTCGAGTCCCGTTGCCCGCTCCAGTAAAAAGCACAAGCACGGCAGCGTTACGTTGCCGTGCTTTTTTCAATAAAGTGCCGGGACTCGAACCCGCCAGGGTGCGAGCGTAAAGCAAACGCGAAGCGTTTGTAGCGAGCAGGCGAAGGCGCCGGCAGGCGCCTGAAGCCGGTGCGTATTTGCAAAGCAAATACGCGGACGTCCCGTTGCCCGCTCCACCGAGCACGGGAGGCATGGGGACGGCAAATCCAGCAAAGTCTTCCCCACCGTCTCCGTGAATCCGAGGAGATCGCCTGAAGCCGCTCTATGCTACAAAATGTTAGGTTAATGCCCGTTATCGTTACTTGCGCCCGCGCACGGTACAATGGTTGGGTTACGACCAACGTGCCAATAACCAAAAAGGA
>ERZ857750.1569-NODE-1569-length-24853-cov-4.329543_pt1 | contig 24853 bp, 18 predicted proteins | sample MGYA00519915_ERZ857750 | MGnify/ENA primary metagenome ERZ857750 (study PRJEB31778, sample SAMEA3449358) | human gut metagenome | biome: human gut; feature: human-associated habitat; material: faeces | place: United Kingdom | collected 2010/2012 ...
CTGATCGCCGGTACCAAGCCAGGTGATCGATGGTACCGCGAGAGGTTACTACTCAGTATTTCCAAGTGTTACATGCTCCTATCTTTTGGACCTACGACGGAGAAGCACCCCTTCCTTCACTACGTTCACATTCGCAGTCATTGGAGCACTGCAGATAATACTTGGAGGGTCTTCGACTTCATGCGTTGCTCTTGCAATGCTCGTGTTTGGCGTCTTACTCATTCAGTGCCGCAACATTAGACGCTTCTTAAATGGGTATGCGACGTTATCGATTTCCATAACCGGCTTTATATTCTTTGTAGTGCTGCGCTTGCACGAGCACTTCTCTTTTGTTGTTACCGAACTGCTCCACAAATCACTATCGCTATCTGAGCGAACGCCCATGTGGGATCTTGCTTTAAATGCACTGCTCCGGGATCGTCCAATTATTGGTTTTGGCGCAACTGGATACGACCAACTCGTCGTGAACAACGTCCAGTACTACGGAACGCACAATATGTGCCTCGAAGTTTTCTTCATAGGCGGTATACTTGGCGCTGCGTGCTTCTTCCTTTTGCTGTTTTCATGCGCCCGAGCATTGTATTCGGAACGCAACAACCTATGCGTTGCCTTTATTTCGGTTGTGCTTGGTTCATACTGCATAATTGGCTGCATGGAAAGCATCTTTGAGCCATCTTTTTACTTTCTTCTTCTATTTGGCATTTTCATTTCTTTCAAGATTTCCAATCAAAGAAAGGCGAATGAGAGCTTCGCTTCAACAAGGCAACCCAAAAGCAGGCTTCGATCGGACGAGCTATCTGGAAGGCAAACAAAAACACGCCATCTTCCTACTGATCGCCGTTTTATTCAGCGAATAAGTTAGCCGAGAGCCCATTCAGCATCGCTCGGCGCAATTGAAGGAAATGCAGTGACTGCTAAGTGATATTCTTTAAACGACATCAAAACCGCAGGAAACCAACCTCAGAATAATAGGAGAATTATGCTCAGCAAACTGTCCATCATTATGCCTGTATGCAACGTAGAAAGCTATCTTTCAGAATGCCTTGATAGTGCTTTGGAGCAATCATTCCACGATGTCGAAATCATTTGCATCAATGATGGGTCTACCGATCGATCCCTGCAAATTCTCCGGGAATACGAAAAAAAGGATTCCCGCGTCAAAGTGATCGACAAGGCCAATGCTGGTTATGGCGCAGCCATGAACGACGGCCTCGATATGGCCACTGGAGAATACATTGGTATTCTTGAATCAGACGATTACGCTTGCGAGCATGCCTGGGAAAAGCTCTATACACTCGCTAAAGAACACGACTTGGACATGGTCAAAGGCTGTTACCTGCAATTCACGGATACGAAAGAGTCGTATTTCGATGCTATTGCAAAAGTGGCTCGCCATTGTCCCGATCAGCTTCCTCTTGTTCCCATCGGAACCGTTTTCAAGCCGCAAGATTACCCACGATGCTTCTGGATAAATCCAAGCATTTGGACAGCAATCTACAAGCGCGACTTTCTCATTAACAACAATATTCGCTTCAATGAAACACCGGGTGCTTCATATCAAGACACCTCTTTCGCGTTTAAGGTTTGGGTAGCCTCCAAACGAGCTATGGCAGTCAGCTTTCCTGTGATACATTATCGCCTAGACAGTGCTTTCTCCTCTTCCAACTCGCGCGCCAAGGTTTTTGCCGTATGCGATGAAATGGAGGAATGCAAAGCTTATCTTGACAGCATAGATGCAGAGAAGGATTTATACCGTATACTATGCGCAATACGTTATAAGACTTATCTTTGGAATATAGGTCGCGTAAGTGCAGCATTCAAGCTTGCTTTTCTCGAGCGAATGAGCAAAGAATTTCAAGTGGACATCGACGAGGGCAACCTCTCTTCGAAGTATATTCCTGGCTCATTCCATGAAGAGTTTCTCGCTATCGCCGGCAGGGACAATGTTCCCACTAATGACGAAATCACTAGCTTTAAAATCGTCAAGCAAAACAACCCCAAGCCAAATGGCTCAGATGCAGATTTCACTGTGCTTATCCCCTTCTCAAATCATGAGCAATATCTAAAGCAGTGTTTAGCTAGCCTTTCCGAGCAGACGCATCAACATTTCGAGGTCTTTCTCATCGACACAGGCTCGGAGGACAATTCACTAAACCTTGCGCAAGACTATGTGGCGCAACATCCTTTCTCGACCCTCGCGTCCGCACCTAACTCAACTTTGTACAATGCGCTCAGATTCAGTCTGGAACATGCAAAAGGTTGTTATATCCAGGTTGTTATGCCATACGACTTTCTTGAACCCCGTGCGCTTGAAATCGAGGCGCAGTACATAGGTAGACACCAACTTGATACTCTGGCTCTCGGGATTCGTGCCACTTACGATAGTAGCTTTGTCGAAGAGAGGTTTAAAAAGCAAGGTAACCCATACGCCGTTCACCGTCCTTATCCCTGCGCGACACGAGGCTCATTCCTCTTAGCCGAAATGGAAAACGCAGGTGATCTGCATGTAGATCCATGGTCATTTGTTGCATCCAGAGTTCTTATACAGAAAGCGTTACATCGCGAGCTTGAATTCTCAGAGCTAGGCAGCGATTTGATGATGATCAATGTACTACTATCTGCAGAGCGAGCGGGCCATACACTTGAAGCAGTCTACGTAAGACGATTCACAGATCGACCTGTTGCAAGTCGACCGAAAATGACAAGGGCAATTCTCGGCAGACTGGAAAATATTGCTGTGTTACAAGAGATCATCGATGAATACAGCCAATCCTATTTCATCGAAAGAAGCCTTTCCCGAATTGCCAACGAATGGGCAAGGATATGTAGAGTCGATTATCGCAACGCAAGTAGCGCCCAGAGATTCGAGGTGTCGCACTCCTGCAACGAGAAGGTACTTGAACTTCTCGAGCACATCTGCTGGGGCATTAAAGCTGATGAGCTCCGCATTTCTTACGAACGACGGGGCAATCGGCTTCAGAGAGAACTCAATGAAGCATCAAAAGGTGGGCGCGCAGTTAAAGCAGCGAAAAAACTGTCGGGGAAATTGCGAGAAGTTCGCAACTCATTGGACGTACGCGGGCAATCAAAGACCTCCAGGCAAAAAATCCCTCTTACAAAGGCCAACCCTAAGATCCTCATGGTGCTCGATAGCTCCAACAATGACGAGCGCACGCGATCAACCGTCGAACTTGTTCGTGTGTTGAATCAACTTGGTGAAGAAGTCCATGTTGCACTACCTGGCAAGGGATCTATTGAACTCGCCTTAAACACCGAACGTGTTTCCTACCGTGTTTTTGAGGCGTATAAGATCGAAGGATCCAGCAAACACTTAACAGATGCCATGAAGCACGAACCGACATATTCGCTTACCAGCAAAGTTGTCGCCAAACTGGCTCAATACATAGAAGATGAACGCTTTGATATTATTCACTGCGTAAACGACAATGCTCTATATGGAGCACTAGCAGCTAAGCAAACTAATACGCCCTGTATCTTTCAAGCCCAATCCGCAGAGGGAGCAACCCTGCCGCCAGATGGCCTTAAGAAGGAAGAAGCACTCTCCTGCGCTGAAGCGTACTGCTTCTCTTCGGCAATCTACAAGCAGATTTTTGAGAAGCAACATCCAACTAAACCAGCCCATATTATTTATGATGGCGCAGAACCTCACCTATTCTTCACTCCTCGCTCTTCAACCAAGTACGATAAACCTCGAATCACCCTGTACCTAGAAGCGCTAACCGCTAAAAACGTCGAAGTGCTTGAAACAGCCCTAAGCGCAATCTCTACTCTCGACTCTCCAATATATTGCAGCGTTATCAGCGATGTCGCTCATCATGACGCAATTAGCTCACTACAAAGCATCATCGCGAATATGGGACTCGAACACTCAGTTACTCTGTTCGGCGCAAGAGACGATATGCCCGCTGCTTGGCACCACACGGACATTGCCATGCTAGTATCCGAAGATGACGCATCCACCTACAATGGAGTATGCGCCATGATGGCAGGAGTCCCTCTGGTTTGCGCCCCAATGCATGCTTGTTGCGAAATAGTCGAGAACAATAAGACAGGCTTCATTATGGAAGGAACAACAGAGAAAGACATTGAAGCAACAATCCGTGGCCTTCTAGAAAACCCGCATAAGACGCGCAAGGTTGCCTCAGCTGGCCAACAGGTTGCCCGCTTCTGCTATACACTTGAGGAAAACGCGCAAGCCCTTTACCAAATCCACAAAGAGCTCTTCAGCAACAGAATCTCTTAAGCGGCAGAAGCTTTCATGTCCAAGTAGAGGCGGCGGTTGTCGTCACTTGCTGCCTCTACTAAATGATCGTCCAGAATGCCAGTTATTGATGAGATGTTTTCTTCTCCGCACTGCTTGCTAGCGGCTTTCAAATATCGATAAAGAAATGGTATGGCCCAATTCGCCCAGGTAGAACGATTCGCCTCCATTATGCCCCTATCCTCCCACCACTGCTTAGTGCACCGAACGAGATCAATATGTGCTACAAACATGCTGTCAGAATCCATTAAAAAACGATTCATAGCTGACCCTTCGCGGTCTTGTCTATAATGATATATCTTATCTGGTATATAGCTTATGGTATTCGCAAAGGGAAAAGTCTGGAATTGAAAAACTTGATCCTCGCCAAGCACTAGTTCTTCAAAAAAATGCACGCTGTTCTTCTCGATCAGCGTGCGACGGTATGCCTTATTGCACATATACGGCCTGCTGCCCCGTTCGACCATTAATGCCTCTACCGAGTTGTGAACATAGGTGACTTTTTTCGTGACAAGTTGCTCATCAGCAAGTTGCGAGGGCGGAAAGGAATCTCCGGAGAATACTACTATGTCCGCGCCAAACCGCTGAATAGCCTCATCTATTCTCTCCAGATAGTCAGCGCTCACATAATCGTCCGAATCCACGAAAGTAATGTACTCGCCGACAGCAACTCCTAAACCAACATTTCGTGCTTTTGAAACGCCACCATTGATTTGCTGTATTACCCTTATGCGCGAATCTTTCTCCGCATAGCTAAGAGCAATCTCCGACGACCCATCGCTAGATCCATCATCAATCATGACGATCTCAAAGTCTTCATACGATTGCTTGACAAGACTTTCAAGACATTCGCCAATGTATTCATGAACGTTATAAAAGGGAACAATAATTGAAAAACGCATTATCAGCCTCTCGCTCCAGTGCTTCCATGAGACGCCAAAACTTTCTTAAATTTCCGAGGGATGCTTGTAATGGCCTTTCCCACCGTAAAACTCTTCGAGGATCGGACTTTCTTGAGCTCCTTTTTTGCTTGACTCAGATCTTCTCTCAACGATCGCACTTCGCCAACCAAATCAGAGTTCTGCCGGGCAAGTGACCGAATATGGAGCTCTCTCTCTAGTAAAATATCACTTACGATTGCCCCGTATATCTCCAAAGAATCTCCTGTGCAAGCATCGCCTAAGGCATCTTTCAGATCTGAAAACGCTTTCGTGCACATCTGCAACTTATAGCTATCTTTTTCCGAATCGTGCCAATCCGAGAATTGGCCCATCACAATGTCATCCGCATTCATAGACACAATTCGATTGACAGCACTCGGAGTAAGCACTGGGTAGCGCAACGTAGTTGCTATTTGTTTCAGCTGTCGGACGCAATAACTCTTCTCGTAAGCATATATGGCAGTTATCGGAATTTGCAAACCGAATTCGATGCATGAGCATTCCGCCGATCCTCGCCCGAGATCCGCCAATATGGGCATAGCTATTTCAGCCGTGTCGCCAATTGCTTCCAACAGTATAAAATCCGATAGAACGACTGTTTGCCCTTCGGCTACCATGACACCCTCTAGAGCCAGTTCATCGTACGAAGCCGCTGCGGATACCAGCACTGTGATTCTTTCATCATGCAGGGCGGCGTCTTCTACGCATTCAATTTGCCGTCTCGACATGTCCGCCAGCACGAACACAAACGATATGCCGCTATCGCAAACACCTTTCACAGCACGCAATACAGAGTTCAAATTGAAAGACTCTCCTACTTGCGGCAATATAACTGTTAGCGTAAAGGCGTCCTTTTCGTTCATCCACTCTCCTTGGTGCGCTCTATTCTTTTCGGGCCCGACATTGGGTTAGCTTCAGCGGCATCAGTCGGAACATGTGGCATCAGCGGAATCCATGCCTGAGACACATCACTGCCGCCATTATAGATGAATCCTTGGAGGTCGAGCAGGAAACCAGCCTCATACATCCTTCGCTGGAGTAGAATAATCTAAATATGCACCATTTCCTAATGTCCAGAAAACAGAAGTCGGCCACCTATTTAACAGCACAAGGAATCCTCATGCCTAGACACAGAACAACGGTTTCAATCGTCATGCCGATTTTTAACGGCGAGCGATTTCTTAGATTCTCTCTCGATAGCCTCCTTGCGCAGACCTTTCAAGATTTCGAGGTCATCTGCGTAAATGACGGCTCTACCGACTCAAGCGAATCGATAATCAACGAATACGCTGAGAGGGATTCACGCGTCAAAATCGTCAACCAAGCAAATGGCGGCGTTGCCTCTGCTCGCAACGCGGGAATAGAGAATGCTGAGGGGCGCTATCTCTTGTTCTGCGACGACGACGACCTTTTCGCTTCGAATATGCTCGAGACCATGGTCGGTACTATGGAACGGAACAATGCCGACATCTGCATTCCCAACGGTTACAAGCTCGACATGGCAGACAACGAGCGCGTTGTCGATTTCAATTTCATCAATACGAAATTCTTGCCAGAGAAAGAATGCTTCTCTCCTCGCGATGCGGGAAAGTATCTCCTGAATTTTCCGACATTCTTTATCTACAAGATGTACCGCCTGTCTTTCGTGAGAGAGCACAGCATCTTCTTCGATGCGCGCCGGGCCGAGGAGGATGCGCTGTTCTTCACGCAGGCCCTCCTTCTATCAGAGAGGATCACCGTCGTAAAAGATCGATTGTTCTACTATCGCGTGAATGCGGGAGACAGCGTCTCCGATCTGATTTACCAGCAGGATATCCTGGCGGGCTACGAGAGTATGCTGACCGTGAAAGCCCTCATGATAGCGTACGGCATGTACGAGGACGCCGCCTTCCACCAAAGCTATGTAAATCGGGCTCTCACCAAAACCATGGACTATCGCAGCAGAACCAAGAACTTCGAGTCGCTTTCCACCCTATTTGGCAAGCTCGTACTTGAAGACGGATTAAACGATATGGATCTGCTGGGGCACGAGCCCGACTATTACTACAACCAGCAGCACTATCAGGAGCTGCAGGCGCTCGCCAGCAGCGAGGACGCCGAGGAATACCTCTTCTACCTCTTCGACACCTCGCGAAACAACCTCGTTCTGGAGAAGAGGCGCAACCGTGACCTGAAGGCCAAAGTCGCCGAGCAGAAAAAGCAGCTCGCGAAAAGGACCCAGGAGTACAAAGATTTTCGAGCGAGGGCGATACCCATCAATCCTCAACTGAAGAAGGTACTCCGAAAGCTCAGGCACCCCTTCAGCAAGAGGTAAATGCACGGTCGCCCAAAGCTGCCGCAACATCCGGGATCGAAAGAGGCCTGTGGCTAGTGTTTGCCGCTAGTCCTCCAGATAGGCCATGAGGTTGCGGTACATGCCGGGCAGATCCTGCGTCGGTGCCCAACCGAGGGCCTCAAGGCGCGATACGTCCAAAGGCAGATGATGCTCGGGGGGGTAGGGGGCGTCCGGGTCTATCTCGCAGCGCACCTGCACATTACCGGCCGTCACCAAGGACGCCACCATCTCGGCCATCTCCCGCACCGAGCAGTAGGTGGACGGGTTGGCGGCGTTGTAGGCGCATCCCGGCTCGCCCTTCAGCATCACCGTGAGCAATGCGGACACCGCGTCGGCCGTGTACAGGTACATACGCGTGCTGGCGCCCGTCGTCTTAAGGACGATGTCCTCCCCCGCCAAAGCGTTGCGCGCGCACATGGCGAACAGGCGCCCGTCGCTCTTGGGAATGCCGGGGCCGAAGGTCTGGGCCAGGCGTACCACCATGGCGGGGACGCCGTATTCAGCGGAGTAGGCGCAGCAGTATTGCTCGGCCATGCGCTTGCCCTCTGGGTAGCAACTGCGCACGCGAAGGGGATCCACGTAGCCCACCTGGCTCTCGTCCAGCAGGTTCTGAAGCCCTGGCGCGGCATTGCCGTCGCCATAGGCCTCCATACTGGAAGCGCACACCACACCGGAGCTGCCCTTCGCCCGCGCCAGCTCCAGCACGCGCCTCGTTCCTAGCACCAGGGCATCGGCCGTCTCGACGGGATGCTCTGCGAAGAACTTCGATGCCGTGGGGCAGGCGGTGTGAACGATGTAGTCGATGGGGCCCTCGGGCTGCGGGAAGCCCTCCACCGTGCCCGCGATCATTTCCAAGCCGTCGTCCTCGTCATAGGCGGAGAACACTTCTCGTGCCCTCTCCTCGTTCCTCACCAGGCAGAGAACGCCGATCTGCGACCCCAGGCCGAGGCGGTTGCGTTCCAGCAGCAGGCGAGCGCAGGCGAAGCCGATGAGGCCCGTGGCTCCGGTGATGAGCACGCGCTTCCCTTCCAGCTCGCCCCAGGGAATGGCCTCCGAGCGCGCCTGCTCGCGCGATTCGGCAAAGATATCGAACATGGCAGCCTCCTAGAAACCGAATATCTCCGAGCTTTCGCGCGCATCCACGAAGGCCCGGAAGATGTAGAAGTCCGACGGCGTGGTGATCTTGATGTTCTCCGGCCCCGTCTCCACCGCGTGCAGCACGTGCCCGTAATGGCGCATGAGGCTCGCCGAGTCAATGAAGCCGTCCTCGCCATCGGCCAGGGCCCGTTCGTGGGCGTCGATGAGCTCGCCGATGTTGAAGCATTGGGGGGCCTTGGCCATACGGCAGGCGGCGCGGTCGATGATGTTGGTCACCACGCCGTCCTCTTCCTGCACGATGGTCTCGATGGCCGGCGTGACGGAAATGGCGTTGCCATGGGCGACCACCGATTCGGCGCACCTCGTGATGGTCTCGTCGCTTACCAGAGGGCGCACCCCGTCGTGGACGAACACGGCATGACCGCGCCCCACGGCCGCCTCCAATGCCGCAAGGCCATTGCGGATTGATTCCTGCCCCGTGGCGCCCCCCGGCACCACGTCGATGACCTTGGCGATGTCGTAATGGGCTATCTTTTTTTTCAGAAAGGGAATCCAGTCCTCCAGACACACTACCACGATGCCGTCGATAGCCGGGTGGTTCTCGAAGGCCTCGATGGTGTACAGGATGATGGGCTTTCCGTACAGCTCGAGGAACTGCTTGGGTCGCGTTTTGGTGTTCATCCGCTGGCCCGTTCCACCAGCGAAAATAAGGGCGTAGTTCATGGGCAGGTGCTTCTTTCCGCTTCTCTTGCCGTTTTCGCCTATTATGACGCATTGTGCGCCAAGCGCACGCCCGGCACTTCTTTTTCCAGGAGCACCGCATCAATGACGCGGTCGGCCGCATATCCCGCCTGCTCCGAGCAGCGATCGATCATCGATGAGTCCGGCGCCATCGAACGGTAAGCGGCTCTCTCTAGCACGTCCACGAACTCTTCGGACGTGTCGCACACCACCCCCGGCGCCATGTCGTCCACCGAGCGCTGCACGCCACGCGTAGCCGAGTACTCCACCTTGTCGGGAACGTAGAAGACCACCGGCTTTTGCAGAAGGAGGCAGTCGTAGAAGCAGGACGAGTAGTCCGTTACCAGAACATCGGCCACATAGAGCAGGTCACCCAAGCTCTCGTCCGAGAGATCCTTCAAGCGGTTCGCGAAAGCGGGCGGTATCTCCGGACGCTCTTCGATGAAGTGGTGCATCTCGAAGACGAAGTAGGAGTTGGTGCGCTCGCACATCTCCCAAAGCGCCTGATAATCGATATAGGAGTCATAGGGATAATAGGCCGTGGCCTGTCCCGCTCCGCGGAAGGTGGGGGCGAACACGATCACGCGCCCGTCGCCCATCCACGGGTACTTCGCCAGAAGGCGTTGCTCCGCCGCCGTCTGCCGCTCGTCGTCGAGGAAGTGGTCGAGCCGGGGCATGCCGGTGGCCAGCAGCGCCTCCTGTTCGATGCCGAACACCTCGGAGTAAATATCGCGCAGCTGACCATTGCCCACCAGGGCGTAGTCGTAGCGTCGATGGGCCGACTGGTAGGGGTCGGGAGAACCCGAGATGCCGAAACGGGCATAGCCCACCGACTTGAACCCGACGCCGGCATGCCATACCTGGGTGAGCACCGTGTCGTCGTCGGGATCGATGAAGTTGAAGACGGGACAATAGTCGTCGATGAAGATGTAGCGACTCCTGGCAATGGCGTTGATGTCCTTGATCCAGGAAAAGAAGTTCTGGTGGCCCCCGAATGTGTTGCGATATCGCTCTACGATGGGGAACTCCTTGTCCAGGCCCCGTTCCATTAGGCGATCCCGAACTGCAGCCAGGTTCTCCGTCGGCTCGTCGCCGTTCTCCTTAAAAAACAGCGCGACGTTATCCTTCGGTCGCAAGACCTTCCTCGCTAGCTTGTAATAGAGCGAGAAGAGGTTCTTTTCCATCTGCCTTATGCTGAATCGGCGCGTCTGGGGTTTTGGGTTCTTCACGAAGTAGTCGATGGCCAGCTTCACGATGAGGTAGTCGGTAGCGTCCATGGAGGGAATGAGCGAGGCGCCCAGCGCGTACTTGCCGTTGACATAACGGAAGACCCGGGACAGATCGCCCAACTGCTCGGTCAGTTGCGGCGCGTAGGCAATGCGATGGGTCGTGAACGGGCAGTCGCGGATATTCTCGTCGATCTGCTCGTCGGTGAATGAATAAATTGAATAGTCGACCCCCGCGTTCCTCAGCTTCCTTCGGCGATGGGGCTTAAGCTCGCCCCAGAGGCGCTTCTTCGCAAGGGTCACAAGGTAAGGGGCATTCGCCCGCGCCCAAGAAAGGCTGGCCTCCTCATCGGGCAGCTGCTGGCAGATGATCCATTCGCCATCAGCCAGGGGCTCGCGGCCGCCCCCCTGGGTTATATTCACAACAGCTGTGACGAGGCCGCCCTCCTGAGTTTCCCGAAACGGCACGAACTGACGCGTCCTCACACGGAACAGCTTGAGCTGCACGGGCCTCTCGGCGCGATAGCTCACGCGCAGAAATACCCGCTCCCAGGAAATATCCTCTATTGTTACGGTCACGCCGTCCTCCGTCTCTCGCATAGCGAAAACCATGATACCATGGGCTGCGATCATAGCGAAAAAGCCCACAGGCCTAGCACCGCAAAGACAGGAGGAGCATTGTGAAACGCCTCGCCATAGCCGCGGCCACCGCTCTCCTCGCTCTGTTTTATCGATTCTGCCGCCTTTTTCCCGTCAAGCGCCAAGTGGTGTGCATCAGCCGGCAGAGCGACGATGCGCCTATTGACTTTCTCCTCCTGAAAGAGGAGCTCTCGCGCGAGGAGCCGCCTTACCGCACGGTCATACTGGCCAACAAGCTGGAAAGCCCGCTGCGCTACGTGCCCGTCGTGGCCAAACAAGTCTTCTTCATGGCAACAAGCCGCGCCATCATACTCGATTCCTACTGCATAGCGGTGAGCCTGCTCGGCGAGCGCATCAAAGCCCCCGTCGTGCAAATTTGGCACGCCCTGGGCAACATGAAAAAGTTCGGTTATGCCGCACTGGATACGCCCGAGGGCCACAGCTCCGAGACGGCCCGTCTCATGCATATGCACGAGGGGTACGACGCCGTCGCCGCCTCCTCCCTCAACTTCCGCGGCGATTTGGCCGCCGGCTTCAACGTGGATCCCTCCATCGTGTTCGAGGCTCCCCTTCCCCGGGTCGATCTTCTTCGCGACCCCCAATTCCGCTCCGAGCAACGCGATGCCTTCTTGCAAGACCATCCCGAGATGGCTGGCAAAAAGACTATCGTATACTGCCCGACCTTCCGAAAGATACCGGCGCCCAACGAAAAAGAGGCAATGCAGAACTTGCTCTTGGCGGTCGATTTCGATCGGTTCAATTTCGTTTATATGCCCCATCCTGTTAGTCGGCAGGCCTTGGACGACCCCCGCGTCATCACGGCTACTCGCAGCGGCGCCGATCCGCTCTTTGCCGCAGATTACGTGATCACCGACTATTCCACCGTCATGTACGAGGCGGGGCTTATGGGCGTGCCCGTTTACCTATACGCCTACGATTGGGACACCTACCACGAGAAACGCTCATTCAACATCGACCTCACCCGCGACGTGCCCACTTTGTTCACCGACGACGCCGCAGCTATTGTGACGGCCATTGACTTGGGTCAATTCGACGAGCAAGCATTCGCGCGATTCACGGAAAGAAACATCGCAACCCTCGCAGGCGAAAGCGCAGCGCAGCACCTGACACGACGTATCGTCGCGCTGGCCGAGAAGCAAGCGACACGATAGCCAAAGCATTCCACTGCATTCAATCGGGATATCGTGGGCACCGCCAAACTGCGCCCCTCCTCCTGAAGAGGTAATGCTATGATGGGCAGTTGGAAACCGCGACCTGCTCGCGTCGTTCCTATCGTTCAAAACGGAACCAAAATGAGGTGCGTAGATTTATATGTGGGGCTCTTTTCTGCTGTGCGCGACCGTTATTCTCTTGGCGCTTTACGTGCCAGGATACTTCTTCTTCAGGGCGTTCAAGGTTTCCCGAATTCTATCCGCATGCTGCGCGCCGGTTTATTCCATTGCCGCCTTCGGGCTGCTTCCCATCCTCTATCAGAAACTGGGAGTGTTCTGCAATTGGGCCGTTCTGCTTCTTCCCGCGATCATCGTGCCGCTTGCCCTTTTTTTCGCCCTGAACCGCCAAGGGTACCGGCAGTACGGCAACGTTGACGCCGATCGGAAATGGCTGCTCCTCGGCCTCTATCTTGTTGCGGGCATAGCGGCCGCTTGGTTTATCCTCGTGTCCGGCCTCGGCGATTTCGATACGTTCTACAATCGCCACGACAACTCAACCCATTTGAATGCCATCAGGGCTTTCATCGAGTCCGGCAACTGGTCGTCTTTGGGCATGAACACCTATCTTTCGGCCCCCGAAAACGCCCACCCCTGGGAAATGGGCTCGGCCTTCTACCCGAGCGCCTGGCACGACATCGTCGCTTTCGTCGTCTCTCTCACCAACGTTCCCGTGACAGTCGCCTGCAACGCTTTCAACTCTGTTATCACCGGTATCGTGTACCCTCTGAGCATGTTCTCCCTAATGCTTTTCTTTTATCGCAACGACCGACTGACTATTGTAGTTGGATCCATCATCACCCCGTGCTTCAACGCGTTTCCCTGGTATTTCTTCCTCAAAGGGCCCCTGGTGAGCAATATGCTCTCCTTCGCCATCGTTCCCGTTGTCTGCGTCATTTTCATGGTGCTCTGCAAATGCGCCGCCAAAAAGGCCTGCTTCATTGCAATGTTCGCCATTATCGGCTTGTGCGCCTGCGCCGCGCTGGGCCTCGCTCAACCAAACGGATTGTTCACCTTCCTTGTTTTCGCTATTGCCTTTCTGGGCCACCAACTCTACGGCTTTCTTCGTGCAAAGCGAGATTGTGGAGGAATCTCGCTCAAACGCGCCGTCAGTCTCGGGATAGCGTTCGCCATCGGCGTTGTCGTCGTTTGGCTTGCGGCGTATAAGCTTCCACCGCTCCGTTATATCGTCAATTATCGATACGCGAACGACAATGGGCTCGATCCCATTAACACGCTTTACGACACCCTCTCCCTCGGATTGGTAATCTCCTACCCGCAGTGGCTCTTGGCCATTCTCGCGCTTCTAGGAATTGCAGCACTGTTCGTCCGCAAGCGTCCATGGCTCGCTTTCCCTCCTGCCTATTTCGCTGTAGCTTATTTTTGCGCGCGTGCGTTCTACGAAAAGCGGCCGCGTCAGTACCTTGCGGGATTCTGGTACAGCGACCCAACCCGTATAGCCGGAAGCCTGACCATCTTCCTCACCCCCATTGTGAGCCTCGGTGTAGCGATACTATTGAGAGCGCTCATCAAGGCGTTGAGTCGCGTCGTCAGCACCGAGGGGCCATTGACCGTCGGCAAGGGATCACAGCGAGCCATCATCACCCTGATGCTAGCCGCACTGGCCTGTTATTTGTATTTCCCGAACTTCACTCCTGATATATGGGACGCGGAAGAGGTGACGAAAACGCCCATCGGCATCGTGAAGCAGCGCATCGCCAACGAATACGATACCGAGCGTGAGCAAGTGTACAGTACGAAGGAGCGCGAGTTCGTACAAGAGGCTGCTTCGCTCATACCCGAGGGGTCGCTTGTGCTGAATCAGCCCCATGATGGCAGTGTATTTGCTTACGGACTCGACGGTTTGAACACCTATTTCCGCAGCGCCGGCACATTCGGCTATTCCGACACAGCTGAAACCATTCGCCAAGGGGCGGACAAAATTGCCACCGACAAGGATGTTCAAGATGCTGTGAAAAGTACAGGCGCCGAATACCTCATCCTGCTCGACCAGGGTGTAGCCTACGAAGACGGCAAGTGGCTCTCGACCTACTACGACAGCTATGTGCCCTTCTGGGACGGCCTCAACAAAGTAACTGATGAGACGCCGGGCTATGAGCTCATCCTGGCCGACGGCGATATGCGCCTCTACAAGATCACCGCCACTGAAGATGGCGAGGGCTCGGAAGGCTAGCGCCTATGTGGCTGTTGTTCGCGGGCGCCTGTTTGACGTGCCTTCTCGCGCTATACGGACCAGGGTGCCTTCTCTTCCGCGGTCTTCGGTTCAGTTGGCCCCTGGCACTCGCCTGCGCCCCATTAGCAAGCGTCTTCGGCTATGCCGCCATAAGCGCCCTGTGGGGCATACTCGGTATAGACTGCTCATGGGCGACCGTGGCTCTCCCCGTCGCCCTCGCCTATGGGGCATGCCTTCTCGGCGCCTCATTCTTCGGTCTGCGGGACAAGGTGCCCCGAAGTTCCGGTTTCGCGTGGGGAATGCTTGCGCTGTACCTTGCCATAGGGATAGCCGTCTGCTTGTACGTCTACGTGCTCAGCCTCGACGGCCCGCAATCCTATTATTGCCGCTACGACAACCAAACCCACTATAACCTTGCGCGCCATTTCCTTGATTCGGGCGATTGGTCGGTGCTGCATACGGGCTCAGGCGCTGCATCCAACGAAGTGCAGACTGGCTACTATCCGGCCGCCTGGCACCTGCTGGTCGCCCTCGTCGCCTCTGCTACGGGTATCGACATGCCCATCGTCATGAACGCTTTGAACGCCATACTGGGCGGTGTCACCTACCCCCTTAGCTCGTTTGTTCTCATGCACGCACTTTTTCCCGCACGGCGAGACGTGCTGTTCTTCGGCGCTTTCACGAGCGTAGGGTTCGCGTGTCTTCCCTGGGTGCTTCTTCTGAAAGGGCAACTGCTTGCAAACCTGCTGAGCTTCGCCCTGATACCGGCAGCCATCGCCCTCGTCATCGCCTACATTCATGCAAGTGCGCGAAGCCATTGGAGGGGACTGCTGCTCTGCTCGGCCTTATCGGTAGGCTTTTTCGGCGTCGCCCACCCCAATGGACTGTTCACAGTGCTGGTCTTTCTGGCGCCATTTATCATCCATCGGATCGCCGAAGCGGCTCGGTGCTCCACCCGGTTCGGATCTCGCAGCTTCTTGCGGAAGCCTTGGATCATCTGGGTTCTCGGTCTCGCTTTCGCCTATCTTGTCTGGCAGGTTATGCTGTACGCCCCTCCCCTTCAGCAGGTAGTTCTCTTCAACAATACGGGCAATCTGAACCTCTCTTGGGCAGAAAGCGCCTATGCCGCCGCCGTCTTCTCCCTTTACCCCGAGCAACCGCCCCAATGGGCTATCACCCTAGCTTGCGCTGCAGGATTCGTTGCTTTAGTGCGGCAGCGAAGATTCTGGCTGGGCCTTCCCGCTCTGTACATGCTCGTCGTGTACGGCCTATGCCGATGCAGCGACGCGTCCTACACCCTGCGGACGTTTCTCGCCGGGTTTTGGTACAGCGACCCCTACCGCATCCTCTGTTGCGCCGAGCTGTTTCTCATCCCCGTAGCCGCCCTCGGCCTGGCGACTATCGCTGCATTTTTCCATCGCAAGGCTCATGGTCTTTCCCGGAAGGGATCGCTGGCTCTCGTCGCCGGGATCTTTGCGCTTGTCAACTTCCTCCCCTTCTACCAAGAGCCGCCCGAAGACCAAAGCTCCGAGGTGTCCGGCAGCCATTTCGTGCCCACGGCGGGAACAGCCGTCGGCTATATGCACTGCCTCATGGAGTCCGGCTACGACGAGGACGAAGAGCAGGTGTACAGCGCCGAGGAGCAGCGCTTCGTGCGCAAGGCGCTCGAGATGATCCCAGACGGCGCCCTGGTCATCAACCAACCCCACGACGGAAGCGCCTTCGCCTATGGGCTCGATGGGCTTAACACTTACTTCCGTCATATCGACACCGGGAGCACCACCGAGCAGAGCCGGGCGATACGCGACCACTTAAGCGACATCGCCACAGATTCCACCGTCCGAGAGGCAGTGCGCAACTCAGGGGCGCAGTATGTGCTCCTTCTCGATCAAGGGATGCCCTATGACGAGGGCAGATGGCTCATCCAAACCGGAGAAGACTACGAGATGGGCTGGGAGGGCTTAGCAAACCTCACGGATGACACGCCAGGATTCGAGACGATTCTCGCCGATGGCGACATGCGGCTTTACAAGATCACCGCCGAAGATCAGTAGTTGCCCTCGTAATAGGCGATGGCGTCCTCTATCGAGCCATCAAACTTCTTCGAACCATGGTCGAGCACGATGCCGCGCGTGCAAAACTCCTCGGCCGCAGAAGACGTATGCGTAACGAAGAGCACCGTCACGTCCTCTTTCTCCATGATCTCGCGCACACGGGCGAAGCATTTTTTCTGGAACTGCTTGTCCCCCACCGAAAGCGCCTCGTCCACTACGAGGATTTCCGGATCGCTTGAAACGGCGAACGCGAAGCCGAGACGCGACTTCATGCCCGACGAATAGGTGCGCACCGGCTGATCGATATAGACCCCGAGATCGGCGAAATCGACCACCTTCGGCTCAAGCTCTGCGATTTCCTCACGCTCGAGACCCAGGGCATGACCGCGAAGATAGATGTTCTCGCGCCCTGTGAGCTTCATATCAAAACCAGCTGTCAGCTCGAGCAAGGCGCTCACGGTTCCGTTGACCGTGACCTCTCCTTTGGTGGGATAGGTCACTCCCGTGATCATCTTCAACGTCGTGGATTTTCCGGCACCATTGGTGCCCAGGAAAGCCACCGCCTCGCCCCGCTTCACTTCGAATGAGAGATCGTCGCAAGCGTTCACCGTGGCAACGAGCTTGCGCTTGTCGTTGCTGCGGAACACGCTGAGGAAGCGCTGCTTGTCGTTCTCGTACAGCTTGTACGTCTTCGTGACGTGATCGAACTTGATGGCGATGGGAGCCTCACTAGAGGACATCGGCCACCTCCTCGTGAGTACGCTTGTAGATGATCGTCGTGGCTATGAGCTGCAAGATGAACACCACGACGAAACCGATAATAGCCTCTGGTTTCTCCCAGATCCACATCTTGTCGTACACCGCGCAGCGGTACATAGTGACGAAGAAGGTGACGGGATTGAACATGAGGATGGCCTCGATGGCGGGAATGCCCATGGAGTACACATCGAAAATGACACCCGACAGCCAGAACAACGGGGTCGAAAGCGTCTGCAGAAGATTCTTGAAGTCCTTGCTTATGGCGGAAAGGCAACTCGTCATAAGCGAGAACAAGTCGAAGAACACGAACATGAGCACCATGGCGACGGGGATCTGAAGGAGGTACCAGTCCGCCGTCTGGCCACAGAGGAAAAATACGATGAGCAGAGCGGCCACGAGACCAGCTTGAATGATCATCGTAGAGATGGAATAGATGGTGGGAATGCCCGGGAGGGGGAACTTGATCTTCGTGACCAGGTAGGAGTAACGCTTGAACACATCGATACCGGCACCCAGGATATCTTGCATATAGAACCACGGGATGAGGCCGCCCATCAGCCAGAGGATATAGGGCACATCCGATCCGGTTTGGTTACCGCTTTTCAAGCCGACCTCAAGGGCGAACCAGAAGCAAAAGATGTAAACGGCTGGCTTGGCGAAAAACCAGAAGGAGCCGAGCACCGCGCCGGCGGATGTTTTCTTCAGATCGAATAGGCCGAGGCTCAGGATCTGTTTGCGCCACTCCCACTGTTCTTTGATTATCTCAGAAAGCGTGCCCACAATCCCCATTTCTCGCAATGGACAACCAGACGAGCCTTTATTCTACCATTGCTTGGCTGGCATCGCTGCATCCTTGCGCGATTCTTCGATAGAGAAACCCTACCGGCACCATATTATCGCGCGATCGCCCTAGCTTCCAGATTGTCGTAAAAGATAGCATGCCCTGATGAGATCAGCCCCATGCGCAAGGGAGCCGCCCTTTTGACGGCTCCCTTTTACTCAACTGACCTTATTACTCAATCGAATGAGTTGTCGACAAACGCCGAATTTCACTTGCCGATTAGCCGATTAGCCGCAGTTGCTGCAGACACGAGACTTGCCCGATTGAGCAACGGTTCCCGAGTGGATACCGGTGGAGCGCTTGAGAGATACGCAGTCTTTGGTAAGGTGATACACCTCTCCGTTGTCAACCCAATAAACTGTTTTCGTATCAGCGAGGTTCGTGCCGCTCTTGGAACGATCCCACTTGCCGTTCGCGTCAACGTAGTACTTCCCTATCCAGCAATTCGTCGCCATGACGCCCGACCCGTCAACGTAGTAATCGCCGATCCAGGTATTTGCGGCCATCGCACCCGAGCCCTTGAGATAGTACCAGCTTCCGCCAACTTTCTGCCAACCAGTCTTCATGGCGCCCGACTTAGCAAGATAGTACCAGGACCCACCAACTTTCTGCCAGCCCGTGGCCATAGCGCCACTCTGGTTCAGGTAATACCAGCTCTTGCCATCCTTCAGCCAACCTGTCTGCATAGCGCCCGAACCGGAAAGATGATACCACTTGCCTCCAAGCTGCTGCCAACCGGTCTTCATCCAACCGGCGCCGTCGAACAGATACCATTTGCCATCGATCTGCGCCCAGCCGGACTTCGCATAGCCGCCACCGTTGTAGGCATACCACCACTTGCCTGACGACTGCTTCCAGGTTCCCTGCTGAGCAGCGTAAGCCACCTGACTTTCTGCCGCCTCTTGCACGAGAGCCGTAAGCGTCCCGCAGCCAAACGCCACCAAGATAGCAAGCGTCACCGACACGACCCTTCGCCTTACAGAAATTTGCATAGCAGATCCTTTCGATCCGTTAATCTGATCTAAAAAGTCATCTTATCATATTCGTTGTTTTTTATGGCAATCTAGTCAGAAAGATTAGTTATTTAAGATCAGACCGTTGAGTCACCACTAAATATGGCTTAGTCGAGCGAATCTATACCTACCGCCCGTGCCGTCCGTACCAGCGAGGCTTGTCCTCTTGGCGGGTATGGCGGCCGTGGTAGTGGTGGCGCAGCACCTGGTCGAAGATGCCGAGGCGCCACAGTATCAAAAACGACCCCACGAGCATGATGGCGATCATGAGCCACACGGCGACGCCATGGGTGCTGCTCATAACCCAGGCGCCCACGCCCAAGAGCGCCGTCCAGGCGTACACGATGACCACGCTCTTGCGCACACCATAGCCCTTGCGCAGAAGCATGTGGTGCAAGTGCTTGCGGTCGGCCTGCTGGATAGGCTGATGGTGGTACACGCGGCGGATAATGGCCGCCGCCGTGTCGGCGATGGGGATGGCGGCGATCACAAGGGGCACCGCCAGCACGATGACCGTCGGCGAACGCATGACGCCCATGAGCGAGATGACGCCGATCATAGCGCCCAGAAGCAGCGAGCCAGAATCCCCCATGAAGATGCTCGCCGGCGCGAAGTTGTAGCGCAGAAACGCGAGCGTCACGCCCAGCAGGATGATCGACAGCATCGCCGTCTCTTCCAACCCGCGCCCGAAGGCGATCAGGAACAGGAAGAACGCCGCAATGGCGGCAATGCCCGCCGCCAGACCGTCCAGGCCGTCGATCAGGTTGATGACGTTCATGAAACACACCAGATAGAGCACCGTCAGTGGGTAGGACAACCAGCCGAATTGGATGAAGCCCGCCCCCAGAGGATTGGCGATGCTCGACAGCAGAAGCCCCGATGCAGCGATAACGCTCGCCCCCAGAATCTGCCCCGCGAACTTGACACTAGGCTTCAGGGAGTAAACGTCGTCCATAGCGCCCACGCACACGATCATGAGCAGGCCGCACATGACGCCGGCGTGGTTGATGTCGCCGTCAGTCCCGTGAATGTAGAACCCGGCCCAACCGAGGAAGTACTCGCCGGCCACCTCCACGATCAGCGCCGCCGCGATGCCCGCCGCCATGGCCACCCCGCCCATGCGCGGCGTGGGACGCTTGTTCACACGGCGCGCGCTCGGGTAGTCGACGGCATCCAAACGCAGCGCGAGCCTTCTTGCCAGCGGGACGCAGAGGTACGTCACCGCAAAGGCAAGAAGGCCCAGCACCACGAAATGTCGCAGAGTTACTCCCACGCGGCGTTCGGCGGCCTAGAACTCGAGACCGCGAAGCCACTCGGTGAGCTCGGCGAGCGTCTCGTCGGTCACGCCCAGACGCTGCTCGCGCTCCTGAAGGTACTTCTCGCGCTCGACGAACTGCGCCAGCTGCTCGTCGGTGAACTCGCTCATATCGATGGCCCGCACATCCACGACGCGCTTGGCGAAATCCGGCAGCTTGTCGTCCATAGCCGTGATCTTCACCACATCGCCCGTGTGCGGCGCCTCAACATAGTAGCCGTCGCCCAGATACATCGCCACGTGGTGCACGTCCCCGCCGTCGGCGAAGAACAGCAAGTCTCCCGGGAGCAGCTCCTCGAAGGGCACCTCCACGCCCACGTCGCACTGGTAGTAGGTGGTGCGGGGCAGCTCGATGTTGAACACCTCGCGGTAGCAGTACTGCACCAAACCCGAGCAGTCGAAGCCGGCGGGGGTCGTGCCGCCCCACAGGTACGGCACGCCGAGGAACGAGTTCGCGCAGGCAGTGAGGTCGTTCAAAGTGCGGGCCTCGCGCACCGGCAGCGGCTGGCCTGCGGCAATAAGCTCGTCGAAGCCTTCAAAGCGCTCGGCATCGATGGCGTCGACATGCTGCTGCATCGGCGTGTCGGTCGCGGGCATCGCAGGCTTCTCCAAATACACCGGCACGTGGTAGAGCTCCTCGGCCGCGGCCATCTGCTCGTTCCACTCGGCCAGCGCCTGCTGGTACTCGCGGGTACGGGCGACATAGTTGCGGTACTCGGCCACAAGGGCCTCGTACTCCACCCTGTCGGCAACCGGATCGAGGTACTTGTCAAGCCCGGTGACCTCGTCTTTGACCGACAGCACGAAGGTGTCGGTCAGCTCGTAGGTGAGCGGCACGTCGAAACGGGTGAGGTCGTAGGTTTCGATGAGGTCCTGCAGCTTCTCGGAGTAGAAGATGTCCGTGGCATAGCGGCCCACGAGAAAGTCGCACGCGTCCACGAAGCTGTCGGAGTTCGACTTGCGCGCGCCGGCGTAGAAATCGCCCATGGAATGGCTGAGCAGGTCGGCGTAATCGGAAAGCGACTCGTCCACCGTCTCGTACTGGCGGAAGTCGCTCATGATGGTGTAGGTGGCGCCCGTGCCGTCGTCTTCGCGCGTGGGCAGCTGCACGGAATTGCCGCGGTAGGTGCCCTTGATGCCGAACAGGTTGTTGTTCGGCGCCTGGGCCAGCGTGGAATTGCCCGACGCGGACTCCAGGATGGCCTGCGCGATCATGACCGAGGCGTACAGGTCGTTCTCGGCGGCGATGGTGCGGGCCGACTCGCCCACCAGCGAGATGAACTTCTCGGTCGTGAGATCCTCGCTGTAGTGGCGCGCCACATAGGACGAGTTGTCGATATGTGTGAAGGAGATGGAGGGCACCGTGACGGCCACCTGCTTGAGCGGCGTCTGGGTCTGCCCCTTGATGACGGCGGCCGTGTGCGACTCGTCCGTGACGCCGCCGGCGTTGCCGGGCCTCTGCTGGCCGGAATCGACCGGGTTATCCGTATCGATGATCGGCTCGTCCGGTTCCGCAGGCTGCTCGGGATCGGTAGGATCGGTAGGATCGACGGGATCCACTGGCTCGGCAGGATCGACAGGATCGGTCGGCTCCGTTGGGTCGGTAGGCTCGGCCGGATCAGTGGGCTCGACAGGATCAACCGGATCACCAGGTTCGGTCGGCTCTACGGGCTCAACAGGATCGGTAGGCTCCGCAGGATCAACGGGATCGGCCGGGTCGACAGGAGCAGTCGGATTCTCTGGATTGTCCGGATCAGCCGGCACCTCGGGAACGACCGGCTCCTCCACATCCGGCGTTTCAGGCTGCGCAGGCGTCTTTGCAGGCTCCTCAGATTCCGGCGTGGTCTCCACAGGAGCGGGAACAGGCTCGGGCTCCGGCTCAGAAACCGCCGTCATCTCGGACTCCGGCACCGTCGGCTCATCATCGACCGCAAGGCTCCACAACTCGGCGCGCTGCGCCTCGGTCAGGCCGCCGAACTTGTCGGCATGACCCGCCATATAGTCAACGCAAGACTTATAGAGGGTCTTGCCTTCTTTGATCCAGACAAGCGCTTCCTCGTAATTGGCCGGAATGTCATGATCCCGGTCGTCCTTAACCGTGTGCCCGTCGCCGTTGTCGGCATAACCGGTGGTGTACGTTGCGGCCACGCCGCCCACAGGGGCAACGACTAGAGCCGCAGCAGTAAGAATAGATACTGCCTCCCTCGGTGAAGTCATCGTGCCTCCTCAGTAGTTGTCGTTTCGCGTTTGCGCATTTGAGTGCGCAAAACCAGGGCAAATTTTTTGCCTTGAAGCCCGCATTATAGCGCGAAGGGAAGACCTGTCCAACCGATAAAATCGATGCATTTGGCAAACGTTGAGCGACCGTCTCGGCGAATTACCTGGTCATACACTCCTATTTGCATCTCTGATCTGGCATTTTGTCACATAACCCGCAAAATGGCGTCTCAAAGACCTCATATTCAACTTCCCGGCGCCGCGGGACGAAGGGCCTTGTTCGCTTATGAGCGGGGTCATCAATCATGTTAGCAAAAGGCGCGCCTACTCGATGACGCGCTTGGCGAAGTCGGGGGCGAAGTAGTCGAAGGTGGCGCGCATGACGCGGCCGCCGCCCGTGGAGGCGTGGATGTACTCGCCGTCGCCGGCGTAGATGCCCACGTGGTAGACGCCCGAGCCCGACCCCCAGAACAGAAGGTCGCCGGGCACCAGCTCATCCAGCGAGACCCCGACGCCCAGCGCACTCTGCTCGGCAGCCGTGCGCGGCAGCTCGCGACCGAGAGCGTGGGAGAACACCCAGCGGGTGAACCCGGAGCAATCGAAACCCGAAGGGGTCGTGCCGCCGTAGGAGTACGGTACCCCGAGCTGCGCATCAGCCTCGGCGACGACCGACTGCCGCCGGCCCTCGAGCGCCTCAGCCTCAGCTTGGGCGGCCGCCTCGTCGGCCACATCGCCCACGTACTCTTTTATCTCGCGGGCGAAGTCCTGAGTTTTCGTGAAGGGGCTTTCCACCTCGGACGCATAGGCCGCAGGATGGGAGAAGGCGGTGCACAACGCCGCCAGAAGAGCAGCCGCGACAATCATCCCCGCGGCCTTGGTGTGCGCTTTGAACATAACCATGGGGCCGAAGCCTAAAGGAGGAAGACGCGCCCGCCAACCCCCTCCACAACTTGCCCGCCTTCAGTTCACGCCCCGTGCGCGAGAACTAAACCGAACCCCCACGCCCCCTCCACGCCTTCCCCATTCATGACAAAGGAAGTTAGAAGAGAAGTTGGGTCCGGCGGAGACGCGGGGTGCTGCTCACAAAGCGAGTTCCGCAGATGGTATCGAAGGCGCAAGGGGCGTGGGACGAGGATCGCCCGACGCCTTCGATACCATCGAGGACTGTCTGAGCGACTGAGCAGTACCCCGCGGCTCCGCCCCCGAAAGCCCCGCACCTACACCTCGCGCGGAACCTCCCCGGTCTCCAGCAGGTTCAATAGCTGCGCCTCGTCCAGCACAGGCACCCCCAGCGCCACCGCCTTGTCGTACTTCGAGCCCGCGTTCTCCCCCGCCACGACGAAGCTCGTCTTCTTCGACACCGACCCCGACACCTTGGCCCCCATGGCCTTCAGGCGCGCCCCGGCCTCGTCGCGGGTCATGCCCGAGTGCGCAAGCGTCCCCGTCAGCACGAAGGTAAGGCCCGCCAGCACCTGGGGCACCTCCTCGCCGACAGCGACGGCCTCATCGGCCATGGTCACGCCAGCCGCGCGCAACCGCTCGATGACCGAGGTGTTGTCCGGCGTGCGGAAGAACAGCCACATCCCGTGGGCCACCTTCGGCCCCACGCCGTAGATGCCCGCCAGCTCGTCCTCGCCGGCCGCCGAAAGCGCGTCCATGGAGGGGTAGGCCGCCGCAATGGCCTCGGCCGTGGTCTTGCCCACGTGCCGGATGCCCAGCCCGAACAGCACGCGCGTGAACGGGCGGCCCTTCGACGCCTCGATGGCCGCCACGAGCTTCTTCGCCACCGTGTGCCCGAGGCGCACCGGCTCCCCGTCGGCCTTCACGCGGCCCATATCCAAGCTCGCCAGCTCCTCTTCGGAAAGCGAGTAGTAGTCGGCCACGTCCGCCACGCGCCCGCTCTCCACGAGCCGCGAGACGATCTCCTCCCCCATGCCGTCGATGTCGAGCGCCCCGCGGCTCGCCCAAT